>Ga0208297_1000215_pt1 | contig 149739 bp, 121 predicted proteins | sample LMS_cellobiose_e_FD_187367 | JGI IMG/M metagenome (GOLD analysis project Ga0208297, IMG submission 187367) | Rumen-fistulated moose microbial communities from Alaska, USA - LMS_cellobiose_enrichment (SPAdes) (version 2) | ecosystem: Host-associated > Mammals > Digestive system > Stomach >... | reverse complement strand
GAATCTCTAAACTCAAAGATCAAAACCTTTAGATCCCAACTACGAGGTGTAAGCGACTATACCTTCTTCATGTATAGAATCTATAAGATCTTTGGATAACTTAAACACGGAACTTTGCAGGTGAGCCTGAATGATCCTGCTTTCTATGAGCGGATCGAGGTGGAACCGCGTGTCTTTGAATCCCCGAAACATTATTTGTTCCCGATCGATCAAACAGAGATCGACAAACATGAGAATGGGGAATTGGTTCAAAATCTTGGTTGGACGACTAATACCACAGATTAATAATTTTGAGATTATGATGAATGCACATCCGAGGATTGGGATTCGCCCGATCATCGACGGGCGGCGCGGCGGAATCCGCGAATCGCTCGAGGACATGACCATGGGCATGGCACAAAGCGTAAAGGAACTCTTTGAGGGAACTCTTCGCTATAACGACGGTGCGCACGTGGAGTGTGTGATTGCCGACACCACTATCGGTGGTGTCGCCGAAGCAGCAGCGGCTGCCGACAAGTTCCGTGACCTTAATGTTGGCGCTGTGATTTCGGTGACTCCGTGCTGGTGTTACGGCTGTGAGACCATCGACATGGACCCGCTGATGCCCAAAGCGATATGGGGATACAACAAGACTGAGCGTCCAGGGGCCGTGTACCTTGCCGCAGCGCTGGCTGCTCACAACCAGAAGGGCCTGCCGGCTTTCGGAATCTACGGAAGGGACGTTCAGGACCGTGACGATAGTTCAATCACCCCGGACGTACAGGAGAAGCTGCTCCTGTGGGGCAAGGCGGCCGTTGCTACCATGCAGATGCGTGGACAAGCATACTTGACCATTGGTTCAGTGTCAATGGGCATCGCTGGATCTACACCAGTCCCGGACTTTTTCCAGGACTATCTGGGCATGCGCAACGAATTTGTCGATACGGCTGAGATCACTCGTCGCGTGAATCTCGGGATTTACGACCATGAGGAGTTCAAACGGGCCATGGAATGGGTGAAGGTCAACTGCAAGAGGCGGGAGGGCCCGGACTACAATCGTGAAGACCTGCGTTACGATCGCGAGAACCTCGACAGGGTATGGGAATACAGCATCAAGATGGCCATGATATTCCGTGACTTGATGGTCGGGAATCCGGTGCTTGCCAGGATGGGATATGAGGAAGAGGCGTGCGGCCATCACGCCATCGTCGGCGGGTTCCAGGGCCAGCGGCAATGGACGGATCACATGCCTAACGGCGATTTCGCCGAGACTATCCTGAACACCACGTTCGACTGGAACGGCATCCGTCGTCCGTACACGTTCGCTACGGAGAACGACACGCTTAACGGGGTTTCTATGCTGTTCCTGCAGTTGCTGACCAACAGGGCTCAGATGTTTTCCGACGTGCGCACTTATTGGTCACCGGAGGCAGTCAAACGGGTTACCGGGATTGACTTGGAAGGCCGTGCCGCGGGAGGATTCATCCACCTGATCAACTCCGGCTCGACAACGCTTGATGCTACGGGTGCAATGAGCGACGCAGAGGGTGGCCCGGTCATGAAACCGTTCTGGGAGGTGACTTCGGAGGACGCGGATGCCTGCCTTAAAAATACTACATGGATGCCATCAGACCGTCAGTATTTCCGGGGAGGAGGCTTCTCCTGTCACTTCCGTACGCGGGGCGAGATGCCGATGACGATGTGTCGTATCAATCTGGTCAAGGGCCAGGGACCGGTGTTGCAAATAGCCGAGGGCTGGGCCGTGAGAGTCCCCGACAAGGTGTTTGATACCATTAACTTGCGCACCGACAAGACCTGGCCGACCACTTTTTTCGCCCCGCGTGTGAACGGCATCGAAGGGAGTCCTTTCGAGGATGTATACAGCGTCATGGACAACTGGGGAGCTAACCACGGGGCTATCAGCTACGGCCATGTCGGTGCCGAACTGATTACTCTGGCATCAATGCTCCGGATACCGGTATGCATGCACAATGTTCCGGCCAGTAAGGTATTCCGTCCTTCGGCTTGGAAGGCCTTCGGCATGGACAAAGAGGGAGCGGATTTCCGTGCATGCCAAGTTTATGGACCTATTTACGGATGATTACGATGAAACACACAAATCACCGCTTGGTGGCGCTGGCCATTTTGACGCTCCTCTGGGGCTGCCTGAGCTGTACGAAACGATACGAAATGGGAACTTATGCCTATGATAAGGATTTTCTTTCCCACCACGGGATTGAAACCCTTGAACTGAAAACGGACGACGGGTTGTCCCGCGTCCTGCTCGCCCCCGCATTGCAGGGGCGTGTGATGACATCCACTACGGACGGAGACGCCGGAATGAGCTATGGGTGGATCAACCATTCCTTTATCGAGGAGGGATCGGTCAGCCTGCAGTTCAACCCTAACGGCGGGGAGGAACGCCTGTGGATAGGGCCGGAGGGTGGCCCGTTCTCTTGGTTCTTCCGGCCTGGCGAAGAGCAGGTCTATGCGAACTGGCGGGTACCTGCCGTCATTGACACTGAACCTTTCGAAGTTGAATCCGCGTCGAATAAAGAAGTCGTATTCACTAAGGAGTTTAAGGTCGGCAATGCTTCGGGGCAGGACTTCGACATAAGGATACGCCGGGCAGTAATCCTGGAGGATAACGCCTTCTTGCAGGAATTGCTGGGGGTGACGATTCCCGATGAAGTACGGGTGCTTGGATATAGGACCGAGAACACCCTGACGAATCAAGGCGACAGAGTCTGGGGTAAGCAGACAGGCATGCCGTCGATATGGCTGCTCGGTACGTTCAATCCCACGCCGACAACGACCGTCTTCATCCCTTTCAACCCGGATTACGAAGGTGTTCCGGTTAACGATATGTATTTCGGAAGGGTTCCTTCCGACCGTCTTGTCCTGAAGGATGGGATGGCCTATTTCAAAATTGACGGGCAGTACCGATCCAAGATAGGGCTCCCTGCCGGGAGTGCTAAAGACATCTGCGGCAGCTATGACGCAGCAGCCGGCGTGTTGAACATCCTAAAGTACACCGTCCCTGACGGGGACGTGGACTACGTGAATGGTCAATGGGGACCTCAGGAGAATCCTTTCGGAGGGGACATCATCAACTCTTACAATGACGGTCCTACCGAGACGGGCTTCATCCAGGGGCCATTCTATGAGATTGAAACCTCCTCGCCTGGAGCGGCACTCGCTCCTGGCAAAAGCCTTACTCATGTGCAGCATACGATCCACCTGAAGGGACCGGAATATCTGCTGACCACGGTTGCTCGGGCAGTGTTCGGGGTGGACCTTGAAATGGTGGCAGGCATATTCAAAACAAGCAGCCATGAGCAGCGATAAGAACAGACTGATTCCCAAGGGCATCGGCTGGCCGTTTGCTCTGCTGACTTGCTTGTTCTTCGCCTGGGCAGTGCCGAACAACCTGACCGACACCATGTTGGCCGCATTTAAGCGGATCATGAGCCTGTCGGATTCGAAGACGGCGTGGATCCAGGTGGTTTGCTACTTGCTTGGTTACGGGTGTTTCGCCATCCCTGGGGCCATATTCATAAAAAAGCACACATACAAAGCAGGGGTCATGCTTGGCCTGGGGCTTTACGCGCTAGGTACCTTCCTGTTCTTCCCGGCTTCCCGTGTAGCGGTTGGAAACAACGCGGTGGGATATATTCTGTTCCTGTTGGCAATCCTGGTCCTTTTCGCCGGCCTGTCGATACTGGAGACGTCAACGAACTCGTATGTCTGCGCCATAGGTCCGGAGGAAACGGCGACGCGGCGGCTTAATTTCGCGCAGTCGTTCAATCCCTTCGGGGCCATTACGGGTGTGGTGATTTCGCAGATATTCATTCTGTCGCAGTTGAATACTAAAACGGCGGCGGAGCGGGCGGCCATGGGTGAGGCAGACCTCGCGACTGTCCAGATGAGCGAATTGAATGCTGTGACTACAACGTACGTGATCCTGGGCCTGGTGATGCTGGTCATCCTATTGGCCATCACATTAACGAAGATGCCTAAGTTGAAGGAAGGCGGAACCATTGACTTGAAAGGGTCCTTCCGGCGGTTGGTCAGGAATAAGAATTATGTATGGGGTGTCGTCGCGCAGTTCTTCGACATCGGAGCCCAGATTGCCGTATGGTCCTACACAATCCGCTATGCGATGCAGAACTTGGGCTTTGACGCTATCATCAATGGACTCGGCGAAGGGGCAGGATCGGAGCAGATAATCGGCGCGCTTCGCAGCGTTGAGCCTCTGGCTGCTGGCTTTTACCGGGTGTGTGATGCTGTTGGCCTTTACGCCTTGCTCCCACGTACGGCGGAGCAGGCGGGTGCTACGTATTACATCATGTCTCTCGTCCTGTTCGTGTTAGGCCGCTTCTTGTGTACCTGGCTGATGAAATGGTTGAGCCCGCGCAAGTTACTCGCGTTCATGGCGGGTCTAGGCACGTTGTGCTGCCTGGGAACGGTCTTTGGTCACGGCTTCTTCGGGGTTTATTGCCTGATGGGTATCTCCGGTTGTCTGTCCTTGATGTTCCCGACCATCTATGGCATGGGAATCAAGGGCCTTGGAGAAGACACGAAGATTGGTGGCTCCGGCATGGTCATGGCCATCGCAGGTGCCTCGGTACTTACCCAGATCGAGGGAATCCTTTCGGACCAGTCCGGCAGCATTGCCACTGCCTACCTGGTCCCTGTGTTCGCCTTTCTCGTTATCTTCTACTACGCTGCCGTCTTCTGCCGCAGGCAGGAGAAGAAGGAAAGACAAACTTCTGCCGGCTAATCCTCCTATTATTTATCCTAACTGTTTTTGAAAGTTGTATAAGATCATATCATTAAATAATTACCCATCATGAATATCCAAAAGATCGTAGCCTCCGTTCTCCTGTTGGTAGGGACCTTGTGCGCCCAGGCGCAGAAACCTGGTTCTTTCAATGGGCTGGACATGAACCTTGCAAACCTGTCGAAGTTGTCCAATGCCCAGACACGTTCGATTTCTCCGGAGAATTTCACTGGAGAGAAGGGAAAGGGAGGAATGGCCATTCCTGACGCATCCAATGTTACCCTCAACTCCAACAATGCCTCGTGGGCGGCACGCGACCTCGGGGAAACATGGAAGGTCAACCCTTACATAAAGATAGGATCCGGGAAGACCGTTACTATCGCCGAGATGGATGGCCCCGGAGCCATCCAGCATATCTGGATGACACCTACCGGGAACTGGAGGTATACCATAATCCGTATCTATTGGGATGACGAGAAGAGTCCTTCCGTTGAATGTCCTCTCGGAGACTTCTTCTGTATGGGGTGGAATGAGTACGCCCCAGTCGTTTCCCTTCCGGTGTGCGTGAATCCAGGAAGTGCATTCAATTGCTACTGGTCGATGCCATTCCGAAAGAAATGCAAGATTACAATGGAGAATGTCAACGACACTGACGAAATGAAGCTTTACTACCAGATCGATTACACCCTGACTGAAGTCCCTGATGACGCAGCATATTTCCATGCCCAGTTCCGTCGCACGCGCTGGAACGAAAGTTCGGATTTCACCCTTATCGACGGTGTTAAAGGACAGGGTCAGTATGTGGGAGTATATCTTGCCTGGGGAGTCCATAACACCGGATGGTGGGGAGAAGGTGAGATCAAGTTCTTCATAGATAGTGACAAGAAGTATCCTACGATCTGCGGCACTGGTACGGAGGATTACTTCTGCGGGTCTTATGACTTTGTACTTAACGGGCAGTACGTTGAGTTTTGCACTCCTTACAGCGGAATGTGCCAGGTGATCCGTCCCGACGGTACGTTCAAATCCCAGCAACGATTCGGACTATACCGCTGGCACATCCTGGACCCCGTACGCTTCCAGAAAGATCTGAAAGTCACCATCCAGGACCTTGGCTGGAGAAAGGGGCGTCGCTACCTTCAGCAACATTCCGACATTGCGGCTACCGTATTCTGGTATCAGAGTGAACCGCACGCCAAGTTTCCGGCGTTCCCTTCCTGGGAGGACCTGGAGGTGTTGTAATGATCATGCGCTTCGGAGAAGAATGGCATGGACGAAACTAATAATATGATGATATCGAGCATAATATAGTTTAGAATGAAAAGGTTTTTTTATTTATTGTTTATCCCTTTCCTAATGCTTGTGGCATGTCGGGAAGAGCAAGAGGTCATCTATCAGGATCCCGTCGACATGACGGTCAACACCCAAGGTACGTTTGAGGTGGTCCCTTCCGGCCCTTCGTTCACTTGGGAAACAGGGGATTCGGTTTCCATCTTTGACGGGAGAAGCAATAACAAGTTTACGTATAAGGGCGGTTTCGAAGGGCTTGCTCGTGAGAACCGTACGCTGCACTTCTTGTATCCGTATGACGGCTTGCTGTTGCGTTATAGCGGACGTGTAAAGGTCAGTACTCCGGCATCCCAGACGGTCGTCCCGGGGGGAATCGCCAAGGAAAATGTAATACTTGTTGCAGAATCTGACTCGGAAACGGGGAGTATCTCGTTCTCGACACCGCTCTCTTATGGCAAAATGGACTTGAATATCGGTGAGCCACTTTCCGGTATTGAGATTTCAGGGTCCCGTGCTCTGGCCGGCACGATCTGGTTGTCGTTGGATGAACCGTTCGATATTGAAGTCATCGTTCCGTCTTATCAGACGATCTCTTTGAGTGGGGACTTGAAAGGAACACTCTGGTTCAGCCTGCTCCCAGGAGAATTGGACGGTGTAACCATTACTTTTATATCGTCGGATTTGAAGAGGTCTTCCGTTAAACTGGAGAATGCCTTGACCTGTACGGCAGGAGCCGTAGTGGACTTCGGGTCCTACGGAGACCAAGATGTTCTATTCCCTTCCAACATCCAGAAAACCGGAATATTCCGGGTCAGTTTCGCAGAGGATGAATTCAACCTTGTCTCCGAGCCTGGCTTTGAAGAGTATCCTGACCAGCCTGTAGAATATGCTACACGCTGGGTCAGTTCCATTTCGGAAGATCGGTCTCTTAAAGTTGACCTGTCTTATGGCGAGGATGAGATTCACCAAGCAGTAAGCGGAATTCGTTCGGTGGCCATAAGGTCATCTGATTTTGATGCTCAAAAATGGCACAAGATTGAGCAGACCGTTCCTCTGTACAAGAATACTGACTATGTGTTCACGGCGTATGCAGATGGGAACCGTACAGCTAATTATATGGGTGTCAATGCCCGGGGCGGTGGTAATAAGGGCCATGAAATCGCGGGTAAGACTTGGACAAAGAACGGATCATTCGTTGGTAAATGGGTGCCTTTGACCATGGAATTCAATACAGGTGAAGATTACTGGGGTTATGTTTTCTTTGGTACCTGGGGCACAGGTAGTCATTCATCATCTTGGTACCGGCTGTACATGGATGATGCTCGCCTTATCCCAAAGGGCTATGACAAAACCAGCACTCAGCCGGTTGCGGTTGAATTCAAGGGTAGCATCGCCAACCAGATGACTAAGTTGACGGGGAACGGAAAAGTCGTGGCCTGGCCTGATGATAAGGACAACGTATACGTTGCATTCGAGAATCCGGAGTGGTCGGATGGAAAGCTTGCCAACGGATTGGGTATCGTGGAAAATGCGAATCCATCAGCCGGTCTGACCGTGTCAACCTTTAATGGGGGTAAAACCATGAAAAAGATCATGGACCCGGTATCCGGATCTCTTGCCACGATTATCAATGGTGGTTTCAGTGTGGGTGGCAAGACATATATCCATTATGCCGCAAAATCCAGTGATGATTACAACGAGGATCCGAAACTGGCTCGCTGGTCTGTCATGGCGACTGGTTTCCTGGTTTCAACTGATAACGGTGCAACTTGGATGGCAGGCCCGACCATCGACAATTCCTTCTATGCCCAGTCTTCTTTCTGTGTCACGGACGAGTATGTATGCATGGTTACTTGCTGTCCTGGTCGTACGGATTCTGACACGGACTCGTTCTTTATCTCGCGTATCGCCAAGTCTGCGACCGGCATTGATGATATGTCCAACTGGGAACATTGGAACGGAACGGCCTGGACAAAGAATCCGATTGTGAATAACTTAGGACTGATTACCATGGGTGCCATCAGCGAGCCGGCGATTATCTGGAATCCTCAGTACCAGCGTTTCATGCTCTTCTATCGCTCGTCTTGGCAGAAGGGTATCGTTTATCGCGATTCCGATAGACTGGAGGGTCCATGGTCAGGTGAAAAAGTGTTGACCTGCGACGATATTAACGGCTCATACTATGCTCCTTCTGCAGTTGCGGTTGAAGATAACGGCGCGGTCTGGTTGACTGTATCCGAGTTCTAATGTTGAGTATAGTTTCATGGTGGTTTGTGTCCTCTCCCGGCCGGTTCATCGTTGCAACCGGCCGAGGGAGGCTCCTCATGAACCGGTCATCCTTGGATAATGGTAGAAGTTGGCTTTCTGCTGCATTTACGGCTCTTTTGTTTTCGAATTCGTGTGTATTTTATAAATAATATATACCTTTGCACTAAATTGCAACCACGGTTACAGTAACTGCGGTTCCTAAAATTACACACACATGAAGTTTTACGACAGGGCAAAAGAGCTCGAATCACTAAAGAGAATTGAAGCATTGTCAGCCACATCGGCGCAGATGACAGTCATTACCGGGCGCAGACGTATCGGTAAGACCTCGCTGATCAAGGAAGCATTTACAGCAATTCCTTTCGTATATTTCTTTGTGGGTAAGAAGAGCGAGACGCTTTTGTGCTCTGAACTCACGGAAATAATACGGGAAACACTGGGGGAGGACCTCGGAGATTTCTCCTCGTTCTCCCGCCTGCTTGGTGCTATACTTTCCATCTCCAAAAGAAGGAATTTTACGCTGGTGTTCGACGAATTCCAGAACATTGCTTTCTCCAGGTCTTCTGTTTTTTCCGATATCCAGGATGTCTGGGACTCCAATAAGGAGGAAAGCCGGATCAACCTGGTCATCTGTGGATCCATGTATTCCAAGATGAAACAAATCTTCGAGGATAAGGAAGAACCTCTTTACGGCAGGGCTACAGCCAGATTCAAAATACGCTCATTCGACATCGAAACGCTCCGCACTATCCTCCTTGACCATAATCCGGATTATACATCCGAGGATTTACTATGCTTGTACATGGTCACGGGTGGAGTTGCAAAATATGTAGAACAACTCATCATACGGAGGGCTGTCACCAAAGAAGACATCATCAAGGATGTATTCTCTCCGGGCTCTTATTTCCTGGGTGAGGGTCAGGAAATGCTGCGTGATGAATTCGGAAAGGACTACGGGAACTACTTCTCCATCCTTTCTGCTCTGGCAACCGGGGAGACATCACGCGGCGAGATCAAGAGTTATACCGGTCTCGAAGCTGGTGGTTATCTTGACAGACTGGAAAAGGATTATGATATCGTTTCCCGCAGGCGTCCATATCTCGCTGGCGAGAACACAAAGAACGTGGAATACATCATTTCCGACAACTTTCTCAATTTCTGGTTCCGTTTCATCTACCGTTACCGCAGTGCCGTGGAAGTGGGGAACCTTGAATGGCTCCAACAGAAAGTCCTGGCTGATTATGAGACCTATTCCGGACAGATACTGGAACGCTTTTTCCGTCAGCAGTATGCGGAAAGCGGATTATACAACACAATCGCCAATTACTGGAGGAAGAAGGACGGGAAGGACGAGATAGATCTAATCGCCGTGAATGATGCGGAAAAGAGTATCATCATAGGCGAGATCAAACGAAACCCCGCTAAGATTGACCTTCACGCATTGGAGGAGAAGGCAGAATCTGTAGTATCACATCACAGAAAATGGTCAATATCATACGTCGCGTTATGCATTGATGACGTGATGCATGAGGTATTGAAGCGAAGTTAGAACAATAAATGGTTTATCGAGGACAATGAGATTATGGAGAAAAGAATAAAGACAGTCTCACTGAAGGATGTTGCCCAGAAAGCGGGGGTCTCGACCGCTCTGGTTTCTTTTGTCCTTAACGGCAAGCAACAACGATACAGAATCAATCCAGAAGTTGCGGAAAGGGTCAAAAGAATAGCTAAAGAATTGGATTACAAGCCCAATGGACATGCTAAAAGTCTCAGGGACGGCTTCAGCAAGACAATTGGGGTAATAGTACCAGATATTTCCAACCAGTTTTTCTCAAAGATTGTCCAGCTCATAGAATCTTTTGCGGAAAGAAACAACTACATGGCTCTGTTCGCAAGTTCGAATGAAATGGCCGACAAACTGCATGAACAAGTCAACCAGATGTTGAGCAAAGGTGTTGACGGACTTATTCTGGTGCCGTGTGAAGGATCTGAAGATACCATACAGTCGCTCGTGGACAGGGGGATTCCTATAGTTTTGCTTGACCGTTATTTCCCGGATATCCGCACACACTATGTTTGCCTTGATAATGAAATGGCTACCTACAATGCCACCAAGCATTTGATAAACCAGGGCTTTACGAAGATAGGGTTCATAGGTTACGACATAGACTTGTCACATATGAAGTCGCGTATCAGCGGGTATAGACAGGCAATGGCAGATAATAACCTGTCAAAAAACGTCAGGATAAGATATGTAAGCAACCTTATACAAGATAAAAGCTGCGCCAAGGCCATGAAGTCGTTGTCGGACTCCGGTGCAGACGCAGTGATATTCGCGACAAACACAATTGCAGTGAATTGTCTTTACTATATCCAGCGTAACAAGATAATGATCCCGGATCAGCTCGGTCTTGTGGGATTTGACAGTGATATTGCTTTCGATTTCTTCTACTCCCCTTTGACCTGTGTCCGGCAGCCTTTGGAAGAGATGGCTCAGAAGGCGGTGTCTATCCTGATCGACCATTTGAACACAAAGGTCAATCTTCTCCAGCAAGTCAAAGCCGAAGGAATATTGGTTGTCCGTGATTCTTCTAGGCATGTGTAGGAGTAATGAACACAAATCGAACTGAAAAACAATTGCGTATGAGACATATTCGGAATGTCCTAGTTATCATCAATTTAATGATGATATCCGCGAACGTATACGGTCGTGGATACAACCGCCCGTACACGGGCAAAGAGCTTGATCATATCGCTTTCCCAATCGGTGGGATTGGCACAGGCATGATCTGTTTCGAGGGTACGGGATGCCTTTCCAATGTTTCCTTGTTCCATTACCCTCAACTGTTCAATGAACCTTGCACATTCGCAGCCATACATGTGGATGGAGTGGAGAATGGCACAAAGGTTCTTGAGGCACCGGTGCCTGACTACAAGTATTTCGGTCGCTTGAAAGGCGGGATGGGTTCCGGAGACACCACATGGGGTTTCCCACGCTTTGACGGAGGGGTCTTCGATGCCCGTTTCCCTTTTGCGGTGCTTTCCCTGAAGGACAATGACGTGCCTCTGGATGTGAAGATTCTGGCATGGAACCCATTCATACCAAACGATGAAGATGATTCAGGGCTTCCTGTCGGAGGTTTTGAGTATTCGTTCACGAATACTTCCACCAAGAGCGTAAAGGCTGTGTTCTCTTTCAACACAAAGAACTTCGCCAGATCCTCCGAGACTACTCATTGCCATATTTCCAAGGTAAGTGGCGGTTTCGTCCTTAATCAGGATCCGGAAACGGAAAAGCCTTATTCTGAGGCTCATGTAGCGGTGTGGTCTCCTTCTGAAGGGACCAATGTGGATTGTGGCTGGTTCAGGGGGCGTTGGTTCGACTCCCTGACCATGGCTTGGAACAAGGTCTCCTCCGGAGATGTGACCCCTTCGGAGCCTAAAGAGGGTTCTGATGGTGCTTCCCTTTTTGTTCCTTTTGAACTGGCTCCTGGGGAGACAAGGACAGTCATGTTGCGTATAGCATGGTACGTCCCTGAGTCTAAACATCGAATAGGGTCGGAGGCCCAGACGGAATCGGACTTCGGTGACCGTTATGACCCATCTCTATACGAGGGCCAGCCGAAGACATACAGGCCATGGTACGCCACAAGGTTCTCTTCGATAGATGAGGTGGTTTCCTATTGGGACGCCAATTACGATGCTCTTAAGGAACGCACTGAGCTTTTTACAGACAGTTTCTACGACAGTACCTTGCCGGCTGAAGTGATCGAGGCTATTGCCGACAACCTGACGATCCTGAAATCCCCGACAGTTATGCGTCAGCATGATGGGCGTTTCTGGGCATGGGAAGGGAGTGGTGACAGCTGGGGTAGCTGTCGAGGATCCTGCGAACATGTCTGGAACTATGCTCAGGCGGTGCCTCATCTTTTCCCGAGACTGGAACGTTCACTAAGGGAGACGGAGTTCCTCGTAGACCAAAACACCGAGGGGCATCAGGCTTTCAGGGCGAACCTTCCTATACGTCCTCTCAAGCATAATTTCCATGCTGCAGCAGACGGCCAGTTGGGTGGCATAATAAAAGTGTATCGGGACTGGAGGATAAGCGGGGACACCGAGTGGCTGAAGGATCTTTATCCTTTGATCCGGAAGAGTATGGAGTATTGCATCAGAACTTGGGATCCGGATGAGGAGGGAGCTATCATCGAACCTCACCATAATACCTATGACATAGAATTCTGGGGCCCGGACGGAATGCACACGAGTTTCTATTCCGGAGCTCTGGCATGTATGGCGAAGATGGGGAGAACCATAGGCATGAATAAGGATGTAAAGCGTTATGAGACACTGCTTGCCAAGAGTAAATCATATATGGACAACCATCTTTGGAACGGTGAGTATTACATCCAGGATATCCGCTGGACTGAACTCCACTCCCAGGATCCGACCAAGACCCAATCCTTTCATAGTACCTATTCTCAAGAGGCTTTGGAGCTGCTCAAGAAAGAAGGTCCCAAGTACCAATACGGCGACGGTTGCCTCTCTGATGGTGTGCTGGGATACTGGATGAGTCTGACTGCCGGCATCGAAGAACCGGGAGACAGAGGTAGGATAACCAGCCACTTGGATGCTGTGTATCGCTATAATCTCAAGCATGACCTTAGTGACCATGCCAATCCCCAGCGCCCTGGATACGCCCTTGGCCATGAAGGCGGACTCCTGCTTTGTACTTGGCCTCATGGAGGAAAGCTAAGCCTGCCGTTCGTGTATAGCGACGAGGTATGGACAGGGATCGAATTCCAGGTCGCTGCACATCTGATGTTTGAGGGGCTGGTGGATGAAGGACTGGATATAGTGAGAACCTGCCTTGACCGGTATGACGGCGTTCGGCGCAATCCTTTTAACGAATATGAGTGTGGATCATGGTATGCCCGCGCCTTGTCTTGCTACAGTATGCTGCAGGCTCTGACCGGGGTAAGGTATGACGCCGTAGAAAAGACGTTGTACTTCGACTCCAAGGTGGGCGAAGATTTCCGCACCTTCTTGTCTACTGCGACAGGGTATGCCACTGTCGGGCTCAGAGGTGGAGTACCTTTTGTGGAAGTGAAGGAAGGAACCATGGATATTCGTAAATACATTGTCTCAGGGAAGGTCCTGAAGAATTGATGCTGCTATCTACATACAATTGATGGAATAATGGATAGATACGTTATAGGACTGGACTATGGCACGGACTCAGCCCGTGCGATAGTCGTAAACGCCGGTACCGGAGAAGTCCTCTCGTCCAGCGTGAAGAACTATCCTCGATGGTCAGAGGGTTTGTATTGCAATCCGTCATCCAACCAGTGGAGGCAGCATCCCAAGGATTATCTTGAGGTGTTGGAATTCACTGTCAAGGAGGCTCTTTCAAAGTGCGCTCCTGAAATAGGAACCGATGTGGTTGGTATAGCCTTTGACACGACAGGTTCCACTCCTGCGTTTGCTGACTCCACAGGAACTCCGCTGGCTATGGATGAGGACTTTTCGGCCGATCCCGATGCCATGTTCATACTTTGGAAGGACCATACCGCTATAAAGGAGGCTGAAGAAATCAACGCCGCTTGCAAGGCTTCGGATGTGGATTACTCTATGTTCGAGGGCGGAATATACAGTCCTGAGTGGTTCTGGGCAAAGGCTCTTCATGTGCTGCGCAACTCCCCTGAGGTAGCAGCCAGGGCCAGTACTATCGTCGAATGCTGCGAATGGCTCCCCGCAGTTCTTACCGGAGTTAATGACCATAAAAGCATTGTACGCAGTCGGTGCGCCCAAGGACACAAGTCGATGTGGAATGCAGAGTGGGGGGGGCTTCCTCCGGAGGAATTCCTATCAGGGATAGATCCACTTCTGGCTGGTTGGCGGAGCCGTCTTTTCGAAGAGACATCTACTGCAGACAAGCCAGTAGGGCGTCTTTGCCCTGAGTGGGCTGAAAGATTGGGTCTTAGTACGTCGGTCTTGGTTGCCGGTGGTGCTTTGGATTGCCATACTGGTGCGGTTGGGGCTGGCGTCAAGCCATATTCACTCGTCAGGGTGATAGGTACCTCGACCTGCGACGTCATGGTCGTCCCTTATGAGGAGATCGGCGACAAGTGTATCCCTGGTATTTGCGGTCAGGTAGACGGGTCGGTAATACCTGGGATGATCGGTCTTGAGGCAGGCCAGTCCAGTTTCGGGGATGTTTATGCCATGTTCCGCAAGATTCTGGAATGGCCGCTCCGGAACTTGTCGGGACTTGACGGAGAAGCTTTGGCTGAGGCGTGTGATGGTATCATCCCTGCCCTTACAGTTGAGGCGGAGCGGATTCCTTTATGCGATAGCGCAATGCTCTCCACCGATTGGATCAACGGGCGGCGTACACCGGATTCCAACCCTATGGCGAAAGGAACCATCTCGGGTTTCACTCTTGGCACTACGGCACCTATGGTTTTTCGGTCGTTGGTGGAGGCTACTGCGTTTGGCACAAAGGCCATCATAGACAGGTTCATGGAGGAAGGAGTCAGGATAGATGAAGTGATTGGGATAGGAGGGATTGCCTTGAAATCTCCTTTCGTCATGCAGGCTATGAGTGATGTTCTGGGGAAGCCGATAAAGGTGTGCAAGACCATGCAGGCTTGCGCCCTTGGTGCCGCGATGTTCGCTGCTACAGCAGCCGGAGTTTATGATAGGGTGGAAGATGCTTTCAAGGCAATGGGGTCCGGCTTCTTGAAAGAATATATTCCTGACCCTGAAAGGACCAAGATTTATTCGGGTTTATACCAAAAATACCTTCTATTGGGCTCTTTCACGGAAACAGCTTTAGATTAACATAATTATTCATTCAAGTATTCTTTTGTGGTATTGTGAAAAAAATACTGTTATTACTCACAAGCATCCTGTTGTTTGCGACTCAAGCATTCGCCGATCCGGTTAATGCTTTTCGGGCGGGCGAAGTTGCAAAGGCATTCTTCCGGAATGATCCCTATGCTGTTCGCCGGATGGCACCGCTACACCTGGTGGATCTATATCGCGATCCGATGACAAGGGTGGGCGACGTAGTGACTCCAGCCTTCCATGTTTTTAATCGAGATGGTGGAGGTTTCGTGATTATTGCTGGCGACGATGCCTGTAAACCGGTATTGGCATATTCATTTGAGAATGCTTTTGGTACTGGAGACTCCATGCCCGAAGGTGTCCGGGTATGGCTTTCAGATTTCGAGGATCAGGTCGCACAACTCCGTTCCGATGGTGTACGGTCGCCCAAAGCGGCAGCGGCCTGGACTTCGGTGATGGATCCAACACGGGCTGGTAATGGCTTTCTACCTGCTGTCAAACTGGAAACACCGATATGGAACCAGACGCCTCCGTTCAACAATCGGACTCCTGTTAGGAATGGGAAAAACTGCGTCATTGGCTGTGTGCCGCTTGCGATGGGTATGATAATGCGATTTTTCGGCTATCCGGCCAAAGGCGAGGGATTGCTTCCAACTTATTCATACGACAAAGACGGCGTATCTTACACTATCCTCGGGCTAGGACTGGGAGAACCTTACGACTGGGACAGGATTCTTTACGACTATACAGGAGATTATACCGATGAACAAGCAGCAGCCGTCGCATCGCTGGTTTATCATTGCGCTGTTGCTGCCCAAGCAAGATTCGCTGAAGAGACTCCTGCCAATTTTTCATTGATGGCAAGGAGCGCTGTTGAATATTTCGGCTACGATCCCGGAGCCTATCTATACGCTCGAGGATTTGCCGATGATGCTACCTGGCTGGAGAAACTCAAGGTCGAGTTGCAGGATCATCCTGTATTATATTCGGCGGGCCGGGAAGGCGGTGCACATACCTTTGTAGTTGATGGCTATGACGAACAGGGCCTGGTCAGTGTGAACTGGGGATGGGGAGGGCGCAGCAACGGCTATTACGCCTTGTCAGCTTTCGCCCCTTCGTCAAGCCGTCAGTACCCATACAATCACAAAGCTTTTCTGGGTCTTGTGCCGAAGCAGGGGACTGGCGGTTCTACTCGGGAATATCTGTATTTTGAGGGAGGAACGGGTAGTAGTGGCACCGTTTACGGAGGCCTGACTCCTTCAGAGGAAATCATGCCAGGGAAAGACTTTACGATGCGGGCGGGCTATCTTTACAATGGCGGCATATTCCCGTTCGAGGGTCAGTTTTATATTGCACTTACTGATTCTGACGGCGTGGTCAAAGAGCGGATCAGTAGCATCAAGACTATCGAGCCCCTCAAGCCGGGAAGTGGCCGAGGATATTCCAAGATTGATTGCCTGATGCACTCTTATCCGATGGATGGCGACCGAATCCGGCTTATTTACCGAAGCTCCAATTGGTCGGAAGGTGTTTGGAAAACGCCAGAGTATATGTCTGATGTTACGGCAGAAATTGTCTTGAGCGACAAAATCGGGCTGCCTGAAGTAACCTCGCTAAGTTACGACAAAACATCAGGCGATGTAACCGTGGAGACCAAGGATCTGGTGGACTGGTCCCTCAAAAATGCTTCAGGGACAGCATTGAATGAAGGAGTCGTCTACGATGTGACTACGCTTACGATTCCTACGAGGAACCTGCCGAAAGGCTCATATACTCTGACACTCAAGCGGGGGGGATCCGATCAATGTATACTAACACTTAAAATGGGGAACAAATGAAAACAGTGCGAATTCTGAAGCTTTTCCTGGCGGTGTTCTTGGTACCAGTCTTGTTCTCTTGTGAGAAGGAGGATCCTTCCGTCAATTTCGATGTCACCACTATAGATATGGAACCAGGTGGTGGATCCCATACGGTAAGTCTGAGGACGAATTACGACTGGACTGCCACTACGTCCGATCTCTGGCTCGAGGTCTTCCCGACCTCGGGGAAAAAAGGTACGGTTACCTTGACTATCAAGGCTGTGGCTAACGACAAAGGTAGGTCCCGTAGGGGAAGGTTGAATATCTCCTGTCGTGAACTGACTCGTGCCGTGAACGTGATTCAGCCCCCTGTCCTTCCACAGTCGCTGATTGTCAAACATGGAAACGGGTCGTATACGGCTCCTTACCTGACGGGCAGCAGCGTTACAGGTATCGTGAAATGGGGTGACGGTGCGGAAGAAACCTATATAGGCGGTCTGAAGCACACGTATTCATCGGCCGGAAACCATACGCTGGAAATCAATGCCGCAGGGGCCAATTCATTCAAGGTTCCGTCTTTAGTAGGCGTTACTGAGATCGATTTCCTGGATTTTTAGTTGTTTACCTGTTGTAAACACGTTTGTGTTTCCTTGACAGAGATGAATTCTTTGGCAAGGATCTATCATATTTTCTTTGATATTCAAAAAATGATTATATTTGCGGAGTTAAGAACTACTGATTTAGATGGAACCTCCCAGTTCTATAGTTACCGACGGCAAATCTAAGGCGGACCCCCGATCTGAGGATCCGTTGCCGTGTACAATCTTAAACTGGCTTTTCAACCGCCCGCAGGGTTTTCCTGGCGGGGAGGTATCTGTTTCCGTTAACTGAACCCAAAATACGACATGGCACTATATCTTAAGAAAGAATTGGAAGAAACCAGGTCTGTCATCGGAGTATGGCAGATAACCGAAACTGAAGAAGAACTTCGGGAGCTTGCCTCCGTACCCAACGACGAGATGGAGGAGATATCATTCATCAGCAACGAATCCCTCCGCAAGCAGAGGCTGGCGGTGAGGGCACTCCTTTGCGAGCTGTTCGGCGAGAAGGTATATCTCAGCCATCATGACAACGGCAAGCCGTACCTCGAGAACATGGTCACAAACATCAGCATCTCCCATACCCGCAAGTACGTCGCAGTGATCCTTGATGACATCGAGGACGTGGGCATCGACATCGAGTCGCTGGACAGGGATTTCTCCTCGGTCGAGAAGAAGGCTCTGTCGGAGGATGAGATCGACGACCTGGACGACGAGAAGAAGAATGAGCAGCTTGCCATCTACTGGTGCGCAAAGGAAGCCATATTCAAGAGAGTCTCTGCGTACCATGTGGATTTTGCCGAGCAGATCGAGGTGGACCGCTTCCGCCTGAGGGACGAGGGAGAGCTGGACGCCACATTCGTCCACAAGGACGGCTACGAAGAAGAATTCGAACTTGAATACATCACCTTCGACAACCATGTGCTTGTCTGGGTGGTAGGTTAATCGCAACCAACAAGAACAACATAATCAATTAACGCCATGACAGCCCTTATAGTCATAATCGCCTTGCTGGTGCTGGTCGGACTTTATGTCTGGAGTACCCAGCGCAATCTCGTCAGTCTCGATGAGAAAATGAAGAATGCCTTCGGTCAGATCAACGTCCAGCTGAAGACCAGGTGGGATGCGGTCACGAACCTTGTGGAGATGACCAAGCAGTATGCAAAGCATGAGCATGACACCCTCACCGACGTAATCTCCAAGAGAAGGATAGACAATGCTTCTCCTGAGCAGATCGCTGACCAGGAGAACGCAATCCAGTCAGTCCTGAGCAGGCTGAATGCCGTAGCCGAGGCATATCCTGACCTTAAGGCCAACCAGATGTTCGCCGACACGATGGCAAGCATCCGCCAGTACGAGGAGAATGTCCGTCTCAGCAGGATGGTCTATAACGACTCGGTTACCAAGATGAACATGATGGTACGCCAGTTCCCATCGAACCTCGTCGCCAGCATGCTCGGATTCACCACCCACGAACTGCTTCCTGAGGATCCTGCAAAGTCAGAGGCTCCTTCAGTATCGGACATATTCAACAACAAGTAAGATGAGGCGTCTTCAGGCACTCCTGAGCGTCTTCCTGCTGTTTTCCGCCGCCGAATCCTTCGCCCAGAGCGACGTTGATTCCCTGAGAATCGATGTGAAGCTTCTGGACAACGGTTCCGCTGAAGTGACGGAGGTCTGGCATATAGACGTCTCGGACAATATCACCGAATGGTACCTGGTCAAGGACAACCTTTTCTCCAATGATATGGATATCAGCGGACTGAAGGTTGCCGACGAGACCGGTGCCAGGTTCGTAAACGAAGGAGAGTGGGATGTGGACCGTTCCCGCCAGGCCAAGGCACGCATATGCGGTCTGGTGACGAAGTCCGACGGCTATGAGGTCTGCTGGGGAGTAGGAAGCAGCGGTCCTCATGTCTATACCGTCGAATACCTGCTCACGAACCTTGTCAAGGGGCACAGCGACCTTGACGGTTTCAACCATATGTTCGTAACCAGGGGACAGGGCTCTCCTCCGAGGCAGGTAAGCCTCAGGATCTGGAAGCCTGGCACCTTCCTGACCTCGGACAATACCAGGGTCTGGGCTTTCGGTTACAAGGGAGAGGTCAACCTGCTCGAAGGTGCTGTCAAAGCCTGGACTTCCGAGAAGTTCTCCAGGCAGAGCGCGATGATCGTGATGGCCGGTTTCGAGAAGGGAATGTTCACTCCTGCCGTTTCCGAAGAAAGGACTTTTGACCAGATGCGCGAGACCGCGATGGAAGGCAGTGACTACACCGATCCTGAAAGCGAACAGCACAAGTCTTTCAAAGACAGGCTCATAGCCTTCTTCTTCAATATCTTCAACCTTCTCCTGGTAGGAATATTCGTCCTTTTCGGTGTCGGTACCGTCCGTGCGGCACGTAAGGCCCGGAAGAAAAAGGAAGAGCTCCTGGGAGGAAAGATGAAGGATGTCGAGTGGTTCCGCGGGGTGCCGGTCGACGGTGATCTGAGGAAGGCCTGCAGCATCCTCGAGGTGTATTCGGGCAAGATCGAGGAAGAAAGGAAGAATCTGACCGCGGCCTACATAATGCGTCTATTCTACAAAGGTGCATTCGAGATAGTGCCTCAGAACCTCAAGAAACCGGCATTCAGGATCAAGGAATACAAGGTACCGGACGACGCAGTCCACAATGTAGATTCGGAACTGGAATCCGAAGTGTTCGGTTTCATAAAGGAAGCCGCAGGCAAGGATTCCATCCTCCAGCAGAACGAGTTGAAAAGATGGGCGTATGCCCATTCGGAGAAGTTGTATGCCTGGCAGCAGAAGCTTCCTAAGCTGACATCTCCTTACGGCCTCGAAGCCAAGGATGTGAGGGAAGTCTTCGGACTCCGGAGATTCCTCAAGGACTTCACCCTTATCCAGGACCGCGGTGTGGTGGAAGTGGGACTTTGGAACAATTACCTTATATTCGCTTCTCTTTACGGCATCGCCGACCAGGTCATCAAGGATTTCAAGAAGGTATGTCCTGAGTACTTCACCCTGTCCCAGACCATTGCTGCGCAGACACAGGAAGTGACTCCGGTCGTGCTGTGGGATATGATCAACAGTACTTCTCGTTCTTTCAACGGGGCTGCTTCATCCTACCCTTTGGGTTCCGGTTCCGGCGGCGGTGGAATGCGCTGGGGCGGCGGAGGCGGAATGGCTTCCTGGGGCGGCGGAGGCGGTTTCTCCGGCGGTGGCTTCGGAGGAGGCGGCCGATGATTTTTTGAAAATAATTTTGCTTTTTCCGAAAAAAGGGATATCTTTGCAGTCCTTTCTTACGGGAAAGCATTCGGGGTGTGGCGCAGTTGGCTAGCGCATCTGGTTTGGGACCAGAGGGTCCAGTGTTCGAGTCACTGTACCCCGACATTAAGGGGATGATCTTACAGAATCATCCCCTTTTTTGTTTATATTTGTGCAAATTTCGGGTTATGATCATTCAGGCAAAGGGCATAGAAAAGAGTTTCGGGGACTTGAAGGTCCTCAAGGGGATTGATTTCGAAGTCGGGAAATCCGAAGTGGTGTCTATCATGGGTGCTTCAGGAGCCGGGAAATCCACCTTGCTGCAGATCCTCGGTACACTCTCGACCCCTGATGCCGGGACTTTGGAAATCGATGGCACTCCTGTCCTTGAACTCGCTGGTAAGGAGCTTTCTTCCTTCAGGAACCGCAAGATCGGTTTCGTATTCCAGTTCCATCACCTTCTGCCTGAGTTCACTGCCCTCGAAAACGTGATGATCCCCGCATTCATCGCGGGCCGTTCCGACAAGGACGCGCATGCCGCTGCTGCCAGGCTGCTTGCGGACATGGGGCTTTCCGAAAGGATGGACCACAAGCCATCCGAACTCTCCGGCGGAGAGCAGCAGAGAGTCGCCATAGCCAGGGCACTTGTCAACGATCCGGCCATCCTCTTCGCCGATGAACCGTCCGGCAATCTCGACACGAAGACAAAGGACGAGATCCATAAGCTTTTCTTCGACCTCCGCGATAATTACGGCCAGACGATAGTCATCGTCACCCACGACCCGGACCTCGCTCGGATGTGCGACAGGTCGCTGTTCATGCGGGACGGCCAGTTCGTGGATGAATAAACCTTTTCCCGTCGATGGGAATATTCCGTTTCAAGCAGTTCGATGTGCTCAACGAGCGCTCCGCGATGAAGGTGAATACCGACGGAGTGCTTCTCGGTGCTGTCACCGAGGTGTTTCCGGAGGACCGCTACGTGTTGGACATAGGTACCGGGACGGGGGTCGTGGCTTTGATGCTTGCGCAGAGGCTGGCCGGATTAGGAGAGGACTTCCGGATAGAGGGCATCGACATCGACGGCCCTTCAGCGGAAGAAGCTGCGCGGAACTTCGCCTCTTCTCCATGGAGCGGGCACCTGACAGCTCACAAAGCCGGTTTGCAGGAGTATTCCCAATCCGGCATTGGCGGTCCCGGGATGCCGGACCTGATAGTCTCAAACCCTCCTTTCTTCGACAATTCCCTGAAAGCCCCGGATGCCAGACGCAACGCTGCAAGGCACACCGGAGATAATCTTTCATTCAGGGAAATACTTGAATACGCGTCAGTCAGCCTCTCTCCGGAGGGAAGGGTGTCGATGATCCTGCCTGCCGGAACTGAAGCAGAGCTGCTGAGGTTTGCGAGGATGTGCGGATTCGCGCCGTGGAGGATAATGAGGGTCCGGTCTAAGGAAGGTAAGCCGGACTCAAGGATAATAGTAAGGTTCAGGCGCAGGCGGCCTGGCGAACCGGCCGATTGTGCCGGAGAGTCATCCCTCGTGCTGACAAATGAAGAAGGGAAGCGTACTTCACAGCATGCTTCCCTGGTAACAGACTATCTGTTGTAATCAAACTAACCTTACCATTTTATCCTGATTAATAATCTGTTACTTATTCTCAAACTTTTTCAGCCGGTGGATCTGCTGGCGCCTGAACGCTTCCTCTGCGATGAACAGCTTCGCCACTTTCTTGCTTGACAGGAACTTGCGGTACTCCGAGACGTATTTTGCGTCAATCGTCTTCCCGCTCTCCAAAGCCTCTAGGTATTTGTCCAGCAACGTTGAAACCTCCTTGTCGTCCTTTCCGGCTTCGATGGCGGAATTCAGGGCCTTGTAGGCATCCATGGTCGATTTCCAGGAAGCCTTCTTCTCGGCCTCAGCCTTGTTGTAAACCGGCCAGAACTTCTCGGCTTCAGACGTAGTAAGTTCCATCGCGTCGGTCAGGAAAGCGATCTTCTCGATCTTCCACCTGTCCTGTATATCTTTCTTGCTCTTCTTTTCCTGTGCCTGTGCACTCGTGGCAGAGAGCAGGAGCAGAGCTGCAGCAAGTGCCACCGTCAATACTCTTTTCATATTCGGTTATTCTTCTTGTCTTTCAAATTCAATCTGTTCCGCTGAAACTCCGGTATCTATCAGATAATTGATGATGTCTTCCTCTGAAATCGATCCATCTTCGTCTTCCATGCCAAGGATAAAGAGATCCGGATGCGAAACGGAGACCATGTCAGCGAAAACGGTTTCGTTGTAAAGCTGGTCCGGGGACTGCTTCGAAACGGTTGTCTTAAGTATCGCTGTTCCGATGGCGAAAGCAATGGCAAAGCATGCTGCAAGCGCGAGGTACGGCTTCAGCTTCATCCAGGCCCTCGGCTCCACGACGGTCTCTTCCGAAGGAATCCTTCCGAGGCGTTCCCCGAGCCCTTCGAAATAGCCTTCAGGAACCCTGATGGCGGGTTTCCCAACTCTTTCAATCAGATCCTTTTCCATTTTACGTCTTTTTGACAATAATCCTGTGTCCGGGTTTAATACCCGCCCGTATTTTTTTCCAGCTCAGCCTTGATCTTCTCCGCAGCGAAGTGGTAGGAGGCCTTCAAAGCACCTACGGACGTTCCCAGGATTTCGGATATATCCTCATAGGAAACATCTTCGAAATAGCGCATGATGAATACGGTCCTCTGCTTGTCAGGAAGCTTGGCGACCGCTTTGGAAAGCTCCCTCTGCAATGCATCCGCATCGAGATACGGATCTTCGTCGATCCTTCTGTCCATTTCCGAAGAAAGGCTTTCAAACTGGAGCGCGGAGCGGATCTTCTGACGGCGGAGAAAGTTCAGGGTCTCGTTGGTCGCTATCCTGTACAGCCAGGTGTACAAACGGGACTCCCCGCGGAATGAGGGCAGGGAATGCCAGATTTTCACGAATATGTCCTGGAGCAAGTCATCGGTGTCTTCATGACTGCACACGAAATGCCTGACATGCCAGTACAACCTTTCGCCGTAAGATGCTACGATCCCGTTGAAAGCCTTGTCCTGCTGCCCATCATTGAATAGCTGGATTATTTCGTGGTCTGTCAAGTTCGTGAACGTCTTCAATCTTTCAAATGTACGACAATTTGATTATTTTTGCAATTATGAAACATATCAGGAACTTCTGCATCATAGCCCATATCGACCACGGCAAGAGCACGCTTGCCGACAGGCTGCTCGAGCTTACCCAAACCCTGTCTTCCAGGGATATGGAGGCCCAGGTCCTGGACGATATGGACCTTGAGAAGGAGAAAGGGATCACCATCAAGAGCCACGCGATCCAGATGGAGTACCTCTACAAGGGTGAGAAATACATCCTCAACCTCATCGATACTCCGGGGCACGTGGACTTCTCTTACGAGGTCTCCCGTTCCATAGCTTCCTGTGAAGGTGCCCTGCTGGTCGTGGACGCATCCCAGGGCATACAGGCTCAGACTATTTCTAACCTCTATCTTGCTGTGGACCACGGGCTTGAGATCATCCCCGTACTGAACAAGATAGATATGGATTCCGCCCAGCCGGAAGTGGTGGCGGACCAGATAGTCGACCTTCTGGGCTGCGACCATGAAGACATATTCAAGGTGTCTGCCCGTACCGGGGAGGGAATCCCGCCTCTGCTGGATGCTATCGTGGAGCGCATCCCGGCCCCGAAAGGGGACCCTGACGCACCGCTCCAGGCACTCATATTCGATTCCGTATTCAATCAGTTCCGCGGGATCATCGCTTATTTCAAGGTTATAAACGGCTCCATATCCACCGGAGACAAGGTCAAGTTCGTCGCTACCGGGATGGAATATGACGCTGAAGAAGTCGGCATCCTGAAGATGAAACTGTGCCCTACAGGCAAGGTTTCGACAGGAGATGTCGGATATATCATTTCAGGCATTAAGAAGGCTGTGGAGGTCAAGGTCGGTGACACCATCACCAATTCTTCCAGGCCTTGCGACAAGGCCATCGCCGGATTCGAGGAGGTGAAACCTATGGTGTTCGCCGGAATGTATCCGGTCCAGGCCGACAAGTTCGAAGAGCTCAGGGCGACGCTCGAGAAATTCCAGCTCAACGATGCATCTTTCGTCTATGAGCCGGAGTCGTCGCTTGCCCTGGGGTTCGGTTTTCGCTGCGGATTCCTCGGGCTGCTGCACCTGGAGATCGTCCAGGAGCGTCTTTTCCGGGAATTCAACATGGATGTCATCACCACTGTCCCGAACGTCTCCTACAAGGTATTTACGACCCAGGGGGAGGTGTTGGACGTCCATAATCCTTCAGGTCTTCCGGCTCCTACCCTCATCGACCACATCGAAGAGCCTTTCATCAGGGCCCAGATCATATCCAAGACGGATTTCTACGGCCCGATAATGAAACTCTGCATGGACAAGAGGGGTACGCTGGTCGGACAGCACTACATAACCGCCGACAGGGTGGAACTGACCTACGACATGCCTCTTTCGGAGATAGTGTTCGATTTCTATGACAAGCTGAAATCCATCTCCAAGGGTTATGCTTCCTTCGATTATCACGTCATTGATTTCCGGCCTGCCAGGCTTGTCAAACTGGACATACTGCTGAACGGGGAGCCTGCTGACGCCCTGTCCACCCTGATCCACGAGGACCACGCTTACGAATTCGGCCGCAAGATATGCCTGAAACTTAAGGAACTCATACCACGCCAGCAGTTCGACATAGCCATCCAGGCTGCCATCGGAGCTAAGATCATCGCAAGGGAGACGGTGCGGCAGGTGCGCAAGGACGTCACGGCCAAGTGCTATGGAGGTGATGTCACCCGTAAGAGGAAACTGCTTGAGAAACAGAAGGAAGGTAAGAAGAGGATGCGCCAGATCGGAACCGTGCAGGTGCCGCAGAGCGCATTCATGGCGGTCCTGAAACTTGATTGACGGGAATATGTCTGCAGTTGCCATAATCATAACGATCCACGACGGAGACGACCGGACTACGGGCTGCCTGGAAGAGTGCCAGAAGCAGACCGACGCGATAGCCGCCAGAGGCAAGCATTCGTTCTCGATGTTCATAAACAACGAGGGCGAGTCTGGCTATCCTGCGGTTTGGGCGAAGGCCCTTGAGGGGGGATTCGATTTCTATATCCTTATGGACTATGGACTCAAGCTGTCGGAAGGTGCCCTGGATGCATTCTTCGAGAATTCCGGCTTCCTCCGCCACAAGGCTGTCATAACCGGAACCGTCGCAAGGGACGACAAGTCCCTGCTATTCGGAGGGCGCAACAAGAGGGGCAAGCTGATCGAGCCCGACCCGACCATACCGGTTCCGTGCCATCTGTACGACCTTTCCCTGACAATGGTTCCGGCCTTCGCCGTATCCAGCCTGGATAATCCTTACGACATCATCCACAGCCGTTTCCTGGATTATGGTTGCGGCGCGAAGGTGGCCAAGGCAGGGATAGCCAGGGTGATCGCTCCCGGAGTGCTTGCCCATACCAGCCGCGAGATCGACATGCCTGTCTGGAAGAATCCGGACAAGCCGCTTGGAGACAGGATCCTCTCGTTTTTTTTGAAAAGATAATTGAACAACACTAGAATCTGATAATATGAAACATCCAAAAATCGGTATCCGTCCGACCATAGATGGTCGTCAGGGCGGTGTGCGTGAGAGTCTGGAAGAAAAGACCATGACCCTTGCTGCCAATGTCGCGAAACTCATTTCCTCCAATCTCAAGTACAGTGACGGCGCTCCAGTCGAGTGCGTGATCGCTGACAGTACCATCGGCCGTGTCGCCGAGAGCGCCGCTTGTGCGGAAAAGTTCGAGAGAGAGGGTGTATGGGGAACGATTTCGGTAACTTCCTGCTGGTGCTACGGTTCTGAGACGATGGATATGCATCCGCTCTGGCCGAAGGCCGTGTGGGGTTTCAACGGAACCGAGCGTCCGGGAGCAGTCTATCTCGCAGCCGTGCTGGCAGCCCATGCCCAGAAAGGCCTTCCTGCTTTCGGTATATACGGACATGATGTCCAGGACCTGCAGGACAACTCCATCCCTGAGGATGTGGCAGTCAAGATACTCCGTTTCGCAAAGGCTGCTGTAGCAGTGGGCGAGATGAGAGGGGAGTCCTATCTCTCCATCGGAAGCGTCACCATGGGAATCGCCGGTTCCATCGTGGACTGTGACTTCTTCCAGAAGTACTTGGGAATGAGGAACGAAAGCGTGGATGAAGTGGAAATCCTCAGGAGGATGGACCTCGGCATCTACGATAAGGACGAATATGCGAAGGCCAAGGCCTGGGTCGAGAAATACTGCATGCCTAACGAGGGTTGGGACAAGAATTCCCCTGAGAAGCAGAAGACACGTGAGGAGAAGGACAAGGACTGGGACTTCGTGGTCAAGATGACCCTCATCGTGATGGACCTCATGCATGGAAACCCGAAGCTCAAGGAGATGGGATTCAAGGAAGAAGCACTCGGCCACAATGCAATCGCCGGAGGTTTCCAGGGTCAGCGCCAGTGGACCGACTGGATGCCTAACGGTGACTTCACCGAGACTCTCCTGAATACCAACTTCGACTGGAACGGACGCCGTGAGCCTACCGTCCTCGCAACCGAGAATGATTCCCTGAACGGTACCGCGATGCTGCTTGCCCACTTGCTGACGAATCTCCCTCAGATATTCTCCGACGTACGTACCTACTGGAGTCCTGAGGCTGTAAAGAGGGTCACCGGGAAGGAACTTACCGGCAAGGCCGCCCCTGGTATCATCCACCTTATCAACTCCGGTGCTACTACGATGGACGGCTGCGGACAGAGTACTGACGCTGAAGGGAAGCCTTGCATGAAGACTTTCTGGGACATGACCGACGAGGATGAGAAGAAGTGCCTCGAGAACTGCTGGTGGATGCCTGCAGACCGTGATTATTTCCGCGGCGGCGGATATTCGATCCATTTCGTTTCCAAGGGAGACTTCCCTGCTACCATGATGAGGGTCAACATTGTGGACGGACTCGGCCCTGTCCTCCAGATTGCCGAGGGCTGGGTCGTGAATATCGATCCTGAGATCCACGACGTGCTGGACAAGAGGACGGACCCTACCTGGCCTACCACATGGTTCACTCCTCGTCTCGACCCTTCCAAGGATGCCTTCAAGGATGTCTACAGCGTGATGAACAACTGGGGAGCCAACCACGGTGCGATCTCCTTCGGCCATATCGGAGCCGACATGATCACCCTCGCATCGATGCTCAGGATCCCTGTGTGCATGCACAACGTGGCTGATTCCGAGATATTCCGTCCTGCTGCCTGGAACGCATTCGGCATGGACAAGGAAGGTGCTGACTTCCGCGCCTGCGCCAACTTCGGTCCTATCTACAAGTAACGGCCATGACTAAGACTCCGCTGGTTGAAAGGAAGAATCTTTTCATCTTCATCCTGATCACGACTTTGTTCGCCCTCTGGGGGTTCGCCAACGATATCACCAACCCGATGGTGGCGGCCTTCCAGACTGTGATGGAGTTGTCGGCAGCCAAGGCTTCCCTGGTACAGTTCGCCTTCTACGGCGGCTATGCCACGATGGCCATTCCGGCAGCCTTGTTCATCCGCAAGCACAGCTACAAGAGCGGAATCCTGATGGGACTCGCGCTGTATGCCATAGGAGCGTTCCTGTTCATACCGGCGGCGCAGTTCCAGCAATTCTCTTTCTTCTGTATTTCGCTCTATATCCTGACTTTCGGCCTGGCTTTCCTCGAGACGACGGCAAACCCGTTCATCCTTTCCCTGGGAGCCAAGGAGAACGCTACCCGCAGGCTGAACCTTTCCCAGTCGTTCAACCCGATGGGATCGCTCCTGGGAATGAGCGTGGCTTCGTTCATCGTGCTTCCGCAGCTCCTCTCAGACAAGAGGGATGCGGCGGGAAACATCATATTCCCGGCACTTTCCGAGGCGGAGAAAGCGGATATCCGCCTGCATGACCTGGCAATTATCCGCAATCCTTACGTGATCATAGGCCTGGTCGTGCTGGCCGTACTGATAATCATCGCTTGCACCAGGGTACCTAAGACCCAGGTCGAGCCTGAAAAGGCCAACAGCACCCGCCAGACGCTCTCCAACCTGTGGCAGAACAAGCTTTACCGGGAGGGAGTGCTGACCCAGATGTTCTATGTGGCGGCCCAGATCATGACCTGGACGTTCATCATCCAATATGCGGACAATCTCGGCATCAACAAGGCGACCGCCCAGACATACAACATCGTCGCGATGGGGCTTTTCCTCTGCGGAAGGTTCATTGCAACGGCCTTGATGAAGTATGTCAATACTAGCCGCCTGCTCGCGATCTTCGCTGTTTGTGCGGCCATGTGTGCCGCAGGTGCCATCCTGATAGTCGGGAAGGGAGGCCTGTATTGCCTGATCGGTATCAGCGCATTCATGTCCCTGATGTTCCCGACCATCTACGGTATCGCCCTTGAGAATGTGGATAACCAGGACGCCAGTCTCGGTGCCGCTTTCCTCGTGGAAGCCATCGTGGGTGGTGCGATCATGCCACCGCTCCAGGGAATGATCATCGACAAGCACGAGATATTCGGTCATCCTGCAGTGAACGTGTCCTTCATCCTTCCTCTCCTCTGCTTCGTGATTGTGCTGTGCTACGGCATCCGTTCATACAGGTTGCGCAGGAAGGCGCAGATTACATTGAACTGATCGTTTCCAGGCAGGAGACAAGCAGCTTCACGGCATAGTCGCTGATTGCGACAAGGAATACGGGACAGCATCCCATTGCACTTAGAGCGATCGTGGTTACCGAAAGGACCACGATCGCACTCGTCAATGGCAGTGCAATCAGGTTGGTAAGGAGGAAATATTCCGGAAAAGAATGGAAACGGTACCAGGCAAGGGGAGCGGTGAATATCTGGCAGGAGATGGACATCACCGCCAGTTTCCAGACCTTCCTGACGGGGTCCACGCTCTTCCATCCCTTGCCTTCCGGTTCTGGATACAGTCTTTCCAGCCGTGGATATAGTATGGTCAAGCCGGCCATCGCGAGATAGGAAAGCTGGAATCCGACGGATGAGATCACTTCCGGCTTGAGGGCGAGCTGTATGGTGAGGGAAGCCAGCAGTATCCTCGCCGGTTCCTTCTTCCTTCCGGAGAGTTTCGCCGTTTCGTTTATGGTGATGAACAGGAAAGCCCTGACGATGGAAGGAGGCGCCCCGGTCATCAGGCAGTAGAAACCCGACAGCGACACTATCAGGACGAACTTGGCCTTCCGTGCTGCCGGACTGTTGCCGAGGGGAGTGGATAAACGGATCAGTATCAGGTAGATGATTCCAAGGTGGAGGCCGGAGAGTGCGAGTATATGAGATGCTCCGCTGGCTCTGAAGGTGTCCATGATATGCCTGTCCAGGCCACTCCGGTCTCCTGTCAGCAAGGCCTTGACCAAGGCTCCAGTTCCGCTGTCCGGGTAGGGGATTTCGTCTATGCACCCTCGGAGGGCGCTGACGCTTCGCGAGGCGAACTCCGAGAGGGGGCCGGCCGTGTCCGGTATCCCGGAGGCGAGCCTGGTGTTCAGCGCGCAGAAAAAGCCGGCCGCGAGGAATAAACCGGCGAATGTGAGCCTTTTGGCGGCAGGGGGAGTGCTCCCGTCGAAAGAGCGGAAAGCGATGACCGTTGATACGATTATCGAGAGGGCGAGAAGTGAAGGTAGGAACGGGGATATCCCGAGGATTCCGGGGAATACGGCAACACCCGCTGCGACTCCTGCCGCAAACGGAACACTGATCCCTCCGATGTCTCTCGCCTCTGCCATACCGATGTCCCAATTATTCGTAAAAATAGTTATTAATTTCTTATATTTGTCGGCTGAAACTTAATTTTTCGAATCGAATGATCATTCTTGTTATCAATTGCGGAAGTTCCTCCATCAAGTATCAGTTGCTTGATATGAGAAGCGACGATGTCTATGACCTCCTTGCTAAAGGAATAGTCGAAAAGATAGGCTTGGAGTCGGGACGTCTCCAGCATACCCCTGCAGGTAAGGAAAAGGTTGTCAAGGACCTTCCGATACCCGACCATAAAGTTGGAATGCAGCTGGTCCTGGATGCCCTCGTGGACAAGGATTACGGCGTGCTCGAGTCGTTCGACGATATCGAGGCTGTCGGCCACAGGATCGTCCAGGGTGCGGATTTCTTCTCAGGCAGCGCCATCGTGGATGACGACGTCCTTTCCAAGATCGAGTTCTGCTGCGATTTCGCTCCGCTTCACAATCCTGCCCACCTGCTCGGTATCAGGGCGTGCCAGGAAGTCCTTCCGAACGTTCCGGAGGTCGTGACCTTCGACACCGCATTCCATCAGACGATGCCTCCTCAGGCATACATGTACGGAATCCCATACAAGTATTACGATAAATACCACATCCGCCGTTACGGAGCCCACGGAACCAGCCATCAGTTCGTGGCTGCCAAGGGAGCCGGGATGGTCGGGATAGATCTCGCCAATTCCAAGATCATCACCTGCCACATCGGCAACGGAAGTTCCATCACCGCCATCCAGAACGGCAAGTCCATCGATACTTCAATGGGTCTCACTCCTCTGGAGGGCCTCATTATGGGTACCAGGTGCGGAGACATCGACCCTAACGCCATCCTCTACATCATGAAGAAGGAAGGATTGAGCCCTGACCAGATGTATGACCTGGTCAACAAGAAGAGCGGATTCCTCGGTGTTTCGGAGAAGACTTCCGATGCCCGCGAGATGGATGAACTCGCCAATTCCGGTGACCGTCTGGCCAAGCTTACCCTCAAGATGCTGACTTTCCAGATGATCAAGTACATCGGAGCCTATGTGGCCGAGATGAACGGAGTGGATGCCATATTCTTCACCGGTGGTATCGGCGAGCACAACAGCCGCCTGCGCCGCAGGGTCTGCGAGAATTTCACGTACCTCGGTCTCGTATTCGACTATGAGGCCAATACGGCCTGGGGAGTGGATACGGTCATATCCCTTCCGGAATCGAAGGTCAAGGTCGCCTTGGTTACCACCGACGAGGAACTCGTGATCGCCCGCGACACCATGCATCTTGTCCAGAGCCTTGAAGACTAACAATAACTACCACATAATATGATTACGAAATTTGCTGATGTGTTTGCAGAGCTCAAGGAAAAGGGCGTCTGCAAGAAGATGGTTGCAGCCTGGGCTGTAGATGAGCATACTATCGAGGCTTGTGCCAAGGCTTCGGAGATGGGTTTCGTCAAGGTAACCCTCGTCGGTGACGAGGAACTCATCAAGGCTACCTGCGGAAAACTCGGAATCGATGCCGGTCAGTTCGAGATCGTCAATGAGCCTGTAGAACTCAAGGCTGTCGCAAAGGCTGTCCAGATCGTGCACGATGGTGAAGGAGATGTCCTGATGAAGGGTCTCTGCTCGACCGACAAGTTCCTCCGTGCCATCCTCAACAAGGAGACCGGTCTTCTGCCTCCTAAGGGTGTCTTGAGCCACGTAGGTGTGATTGAGAGCCCTAACTACCACAAGCTCATGTTCATCTCCGACATGGCAGTGATACCTGCTCCTGACTTCCGCCAGAAAGTCAAGATCGCCGGTTATCTCGTCGGTGTCGCCAAGTCCTTCGGTATCGCCAAGCCTAAGCTTGCATTCATAGCTGCTTCCGAGCAGATGCTCGATTCCATGCCTGCCTGCATGGAGGCTGCCGCCCTTGCCAAGATGGCCGACCGCGGCCAGATCAAGGGTTGCATCGCAGACGGTCCTCTGGCACTTGACGTGGCCATCGACCAGGAATCCGTTGAGATCAAGAAGCTCGTGAGCCCTGTAGCCGGTGATGCCGACTGCCTCGAGTTCCCTAACATCGAGTCAGCCAACGTGTTCTGGAAGACCAATTCCAAGCTCGCAAACGGTGTTAAGCAGGCCGGGATGCTCGTAGGAACCACGGCTCCATGCGTCCTTGCCAGCCGCGCCGACAGCGTCGATACGAAGCTCAATTCCATCGCTGAGGCAGTGATGTTCGTCAACAAGTAGTTGACTCCCACATAGACGTTTCCGTCATCCCCGGCCTGATTACCGTCATCCCCGGCTCAGGCCGGGGATCTTTTTTTCGTCATTCCAGGCCTGACCAGGAATTTCCAGTCATTCCCGGCTCGACCGGGAATCCCTTTACGTCAGTGGCTGCAACACCGGGCGCTTGCTGCTTCGCAGCCCTATACGGGTAAATGCGCCCTAACGTTGCAGCCAACTGACGTCTATTGTCAGCGTCGTGCCCGACCAAGCCATGCATGACGTGGGGCGGAGTGGTTTATTCCGCGTAGAAGAGGTTGCGCTTCGGGAACTTGGTGGAATAGTCTTCCCTGAGCGATTCGAAGAGGGCTGTGGTGAACTTGGCGAGGGCAGGGCCTTTGTAGGTGCTGGTGTTGGTGATGAACACCCAGCATTCTCCGTCAGGGAAATACTTCACGAGGGCGCTGGTGCCGGCGAAGGTGCCGGTGCGGGTCCACTCTCCCGTAGGCTTGGTGTCGTTCCAGCCGAGGGAATATGTGTCCTCGTCGAAATATTCGGTCATCGCATCCACGCTTTCCTTGCTGATGATGTCCGGAACTTCCGGCTTTCCGTCGATTGAAGCCACCAGGAGGGCGATCTCAGGGGTCGATGCCACCCAGGCTCCGGCACCCGAAAGACCGGCTACGTTGTTGCCTCCGTAGCATCTTGTGACCTTCCTGCCGCTGTTGTTGAACTCTTCGGCCGGCTGGTCGTCCTTCTGGCAGTAGTAGCGCACTTCCTCCGGATACTTGTCCTTGTAATAGTTGCCTCCGATCCGGAATCCATAGCATCCGGCAGGATGAAGGACATTCTTCTGGATGAACTCCTCGTAAGTCATCCCGCTTACCTTCTCTATGACCATCGAGAGCGCCAGGTAGCCGAAATTGGAATAATCCTGCCAAGTCCCGGGCTCGAATTTCAAAGGCCTCTTGAGTTGGACCACCATCAGCTGTTCCTGCGTCGGGACCGTCTTCCAGTGGTTCTGCATCATTATCCATCTGGTGGAAAACATCGGATCGCCGCCCTTCTTGGAGAAGCCTGCCTTGTGGCGTAACAGGTCTTCCACGGTGATCTTATAGTAGAGCGGATCGGCGATTGCGGCATTATAGAGGGAATCGTCGAGGATGCCGTCCGGACCGAATACGGTGCTGCTCAGGGAGAGTTCGCCCCTTTCCTGCAGGACCATTATCCCGGTAGCCGTGACAAGTTTCGATACCGAAGCCATCCTGAGGATATTCCCTGGCTGCATCTTTTTCTTGGTGTCAGCCCATCCGTATCCCTTGGCGAACAGGAGCGAGTCGTTGCGCATTATCGACAGGGATGCTCCCTGGAGTCCCCAGAGGTTGAGGTACTGGCGGACTTTCAGGTCGAAACCAAGCAGGGAGGAGGTGTCCGACATCTCGTTCGTGAGAGTCTCGTTCAGGTTGACGGGGAGTTTCGGATCTTCTTTATGAAGCCTGCCGGTGCCTGCGAGCGCAGCGACGCCGACCGCCGCCAGAACTGCGGCTGTTGCCCCTATCAATATCCTGCCTGCCTTTGAAACACTCATCCCCATACCTCCCGATCCTTAAATGAGTCCCGCTTCCTTTCCGAAAGCGATGATAAAATCAGCCGTACCTTCGATGCCAAGCAATGAGGAATTGACGCAGAGGTCGTAGTCCTGAGACGAACCCCAGTTGCCGAAAGTGAAGAAATTGTAATATGTGGACCTGGTCCTGTCCTGCCTTTCGATCCTTGCCCGGGCTTCATCCTCATCCAGCCCTGTCCGCTCGGCTACCCTGCGGACCCTGTCCTCCAGAGGGGCGGTGATGAATACATCGAGGCAGTCCATGTCCCTCAGGATGTAGTTGGAGCATCTTCCAACGAATACTGAGGACTCTTTCTCGGCGATATTCCGGATGACATCGCTCTGGATCTTGAACAGTTCGTTGTCCCCGACATAGTTCTGCGCGGTCCCGAACCTCCCGTTGCCGAAGAAGGAAGAGATTCCCCAGATGCTACGCTTCTCGTCGCTGCGCTCGAAAAGCTCCTTGCTGAAGCCACTTTCCTCTGCAGCCTTGGAGATCAGTTCGTTGTCATAGACCTTGATGCCGAGTTTCTTCCCGATCATCAGGGCGACCTGCTTGCCGCCGCTGCCGAATTCCCGGCCGATGTTGATTAATATCCTTTTCTCGTCCATAGTGTGTGGCTATCTGATGTTGCTTCCGAGCAAGTCCGGCTCGGCTCCGTCCCGGAGTTTGCTGAACTTCCGGAACAGGTTGTAAATCAATATTAAAGTTGTGATACAGGCAAGCGCATCACTGCAAGGGAAAGCAAAAAACACGCCGCGGACTTCCAGGAACGAAGGCAGTATGTAAACCAACGGAACCAGGAAAAGCAGCTGGCGGGTGAGGGAGAGGAATATCGACTTCCAGACCATGCCGAGGCTTTGGAAAAAGTTTGTGGAAACCATCTGCCAGCCTACCAGAGGGACAACCGGATTCATCGCCCTGATACCCCTGTCGGCGATGTCCTTCAACTGCTGGTCAGAAGTGAAAACCCCTATCATCAGGTCCGGGAACAGTTCCGAAGCCAGGAACCATAAGATGCACACACCGCTTGCCCACAGGGCAGTGAGTCCATAGACTTTCTTGACCCTGGAGTACAGGCGTGCTCCGAAATTGTATCCTGCGATCGGCTGCATTCCTTGGTTGAACCCCATGACGATCATTACGAACAGGAAATTAATCCTGTTGACGATGCCGTATGCTCCCAGTGCCAGGTCCCCGCCGTATTTGAGCAGCTGCTGGTTGATGAACATCGTGACTATGCAGGAGGCGGCGTTCATCAGGAACGGCCCCAGGCCTATCGAGAGCGAATCCTTTGCAATCCTCCAGTCCAAGGCGAAGATCCCTTTCGGCAAGTGGAGCAGGTTGTCCTTCCTCGTGAAATAGCGCAAGGAATAGGCCATGGCGAGAGCCTGGCAAAGTATGGTCGCAATGGCTGCACCCCTGATCCCGAGCTTGAATACGAATATGAATACCGGGTCAAGTATGGTATTGGAAATCACCGTGAAAAGGGTGAGCCCCATCGCCAGCTTGGGATTGCCGGCGGACCGTATCATGCTGTTCAGTCCGAAATACAGGTGGGTGATTACGTTGCCCAGGAGGATAATGAGCATGTAGTCCCGGGCGAAACCTATCGTATTGTCGCTGGCTCCGAAGAAGTAGAGGATCCTGTCCAGGAACGGAAGGCACAGGAGGATGAAGAGCAAGCCGGTTATGCAGTTGAGGGTGACTACGTTGGCCAACACCTTGTTGGAACCCTTGTAGTTCTTCTGGCCAAGGAATACGGAGACCAGCGTGGAACCTCCTACCCCGACCAGGGTGCCGAGGGCGGCTCCCAGGTTCATCAGCGGGAAGCATACCGCGAGGCCGGACAATGCAAGCGAACCGACTCCCGGGATGTGCCCGATGTACATGCTGTCCACCATATTATACAGAGAAGACGCAGTCATGGCTATGATGCCAGGGACTGCGTACTTCTTGAGCAGCTTGCCTATTCCTTCGCTGCCAAGTTCGGTGGGAGCAGAGTGCGACTGAGCCATTTTACCCTGCTATTCCTTATAATCGACTATCTCTATTTCAAACACGATCGGGGCGAAACGCGGGATGGCGCTGCCGCTTCCGCTGTAACCGTATCCCAGTTCAGAGTAGAAGGCACAAATTCCTTTTTCGTGTGCCTTCATGTTGGACAGGCAGTATGAGAAACCATCCACCAGCGTCGAACCGGTTTCGCTCGAAGAGGCACCCATCGTGATGTCCTTGTAATTCTCTTTCATGCTGACGTACTTCGGCGCATAGGTTTTCTTGGCCGAATAGAGTCCATGGACCTTTGCCGTGTCCTCCACGTTGGTGTCGAACACCTTTCCGTCCAGAAGGCGGCCGGTGTAGTTGATGTAGAAAGTGGTGTCCTTCGGGAAAGTGGTTGTGTCTGAAGGGGGATTGACCTGCTTGTAGTAGTACCCGAACATGGTGGAATCCACCCCTCCCATGTTCGTGGCGACATATTTCTCGAGGGCATCCACCTGCCACTGCATTATGTCGTCAGTGATGTCATCGATATGGATGGTGTAGATGCTGTTCTCTCCGGTGCAATTCTTCAGGTATTGTTCGGCGGTGTCATATTCCTTGGCAACGTTGAGCCATCCCGGGATTACAGCGGTCCTGGTGCCTCCGACCCTCATACCGCGCAACATCTCCAGGATGCCGGCCTGAGTGTAGCTCTTGAGGTTGAAAACCCATGCGGGACCGTAATAGGTGTCTGCCGAGAACGTCCCGACCTGCCTTGCGATACTCTCGTATGTGGTTCCTGTGTAATTGCCGTCAAGGTCCATGGAAGAATACTCGCAGCGGATGTACAGCACATCGTCGTCTATCACCGCGCCGGTCCCGGGCTGGTCGTCGATGATGTACACTCCAAGTCCGGTCGGAGAGACGGACGGGTGGTTGACTTTCATCCACGCATCGAAATACGCCTTGTTGTCTGCGTTGAGTTCCGACGTACCTTCCTTGGCGCAAGAAGCGGCAAGCACCATTGCGGCGAGGATGGCGTAAACTACGGTTATTCTGTTGGATATATTCATTTGTTCCTTGTTTTCTAATTGTTGCTGACGCTCTTTATCCACAAATGGTAGGCCAACGCGGAGTTCCTCGGGATAGTTCCGACAATCCTGCTGCCGAAGCCAAGCTTCCCGCTGAAAAGCACATAGCACTCCTCGCCGCCCTTGACTCCGATAATCCCGTTCCTGAGACCTTCCACGAGGTCATCTTCGGAGAGATCGACGGTCTGTATGGCGAAGGTGGTCGAGTCAGATACGGCCCAGCCTATGGACTCCGCGAAAGTGTCGTAGTTGGTGGCGAACACGTTGCCGGGGCTCAGTGAGCCTGAACTGATGAAGTACCCGGCATAGTAGAACGACACTGCACCGCCTTCGCGCAATCCTTCACCTTCCCCCTCGGCAATGGTGACACGGACGGAACCCTCGTTGCGGGTCACGCTGACCGTATCGTCTTTGCTGAGGCTCTCCACGATCGACTCTATGTACTGTTCCTGCTTGCCGTAGGTGGTCTTCAGCGCTTCCTTCCCGCAGGAAGCGGCAAGGAGGCACACGGCCGCAACGGCGGCGTATATGCAGAGCGACTTTCTCATTTCTTCAAAAACAATCCGGATACCTTCAATATGTATGCCTCCGCGTCCTCCGGAGAAGCCATTCCTGTTCCGTATGGCAGTTTGCCTCCGGCTGCCATCTCATGGCCTCCGCCGTTGAAGTATTCCATCGCGAACCTGTTGGCGGAAATACCTCTCTTGGAGCGCAGCGACACCCTGAACCTGTCTTCCTCGGCTGTGAGGAATATGCTCATGACGACATCCTTGATGGAAAGGGGGATATTCACGAACCCTTCGCTTTCGCCTTCCTGGAAATCGAATCTCTCCTGGGTTTCCTTGTCCAGGATCATGTAGGCGGCTCCCTGTGGCGTGATCTTCATCTTCTCTCCAACGAGGTGCGCCATCAGTCTCAGTCTGTTCTCGCGGTAGTTGTTGTAAAGGTTGCATAGTATTGCGTCCCTGTCGACCCCGGCGGCAAGCAGTTCGGAAGCCATCTCCAGTGTTCCCGGCCAGACCGAATTCGCGAAATTGTTGGTGTCGGTGGTCATTCCGGCCATCAAGGCGTTCAGGCTGGTCATCGGCAGGTTCTCCACCTTTCCTCCGATGTCCGGCATTCGCTTTAGGATCGTGTACAGCAGTTCACAGGTTGAAGAAATCTCAGTCTCCGAGAACACCAGCGAGTACGACTCGGTCTCGGGATTGAGATGGTGGTCTATCAGAACCTTCTTCGCGGAGGAAGCACGCAGCAGCCCTTCCATTTCCGGAGTGGTCCTGGAATATGAGTTGCAGTCCAGGCAGAACAGCAGGTCGCTTTCACGGATCCTCCTGCAGGCACCTTCCGGATCCAGTCCGTATTCCAGTATCCGTCCTTCCGGCACATTCTCGGTGATGAAGGCTATGGACTCGGGAACGATTCCGGGCACGACAAGCACGGCATCCTTCCCCCTGCATTCCGTGAGGTAGGACATCAGGGCTGTACCGCTCCCGATGGCATCTCCGTCAGGGTGGATATGGACGGTTATCGTGATGCTGGAGGAGTCTCCAGCCAGTCTGTCAAGGGCTTTGATGCTGTTCATTTGCAAGTGCAAAATTACAAATATTATATTGCATTTCATAAATCAATTTTCTAACTTTGTCCAGAATTGACGCGATGTGCGTTCACTTTAAAGCAAATCATAAAAAACCAGAATAATGAACAAAGCACTAAAAGCAATCCTTTGCATCCTGCTCGCGCTCTGCGCCTGCTTCATCGTTTACAAGATCATCGACGGCGTAATGCAGCCTGTCAGGTTCAACAAGGAAGTTGAGGCCAGGAAGAAAGTGGCGGTACAGCGTCTCAAGGACATCCGTGAACTTCAGGTCGCTTTCAAGGGCGTCAACGACAGGTTCACAGCTTCTTTCGACACCCTGAAGCAGTTCTACAAGGATGGCCAGATGGTAGTCCTCATGCAGGTAGGATCCAAGGATGACTCCCTCGCAGTCGCCCACACCAACGAGGTGAAGAGGGCCAACAAGGGCATCAACGACGCCGGCTTGTACAAGCTCTACCTCCAGGGAGACAAGAACCTCGTATTCCAGATCCAGAACAAGATCGCTGTGAAGGATACCCTCTTCAAGAGCAGGGATAACTTCAACGTCGACGATCTCGACAAGATTCCGTTCGCGCTGGAAGGCGAAGTTCCTGCTGAAGTGCAGAATATCGAGATGGATGCCATCGTGAAGAAGGTTTCAGGTGTGGATGTCCCTCTCTTCGAAGCCAAGATGCCTTGGAAGTCTATCCTGAACGGCCTTGACCACCAGCTCATCGTCAATATGGTATCCGAGCTCAAGGATCAGGGACGTTACGAAGGACTCCAGGTCGGTAGCATTACCGCGCCTAACAACAATGCCGGAAACTGGGAGTAGCATAGCTCTGATTCCGGTTTCCTTCTTCGATCCCGCTTCCGCCCGCGAAGCGCTGGCGAGGACCGTCCGACTGAAGGAAGACGAAGAAGTCGAATACATCAGCATACCGGAGTATTCCGCTGTGCTGGTGTATTCCTTTTCTGCAGGCTCCGCTGAGGAAGAGAGGCTGCCTGAGATGTACCATCTCCTGAAAGCCCTTCCAGGGATCGGTGAATACAACAAGATAGCTGCATCCTACGATGGAACTTATCTCCATCTGGCTATCGCCCAGGGCGGGAACCTCCTGTTGTCCAATGTATTCCGTGCGGCTGACTTCACCACGGCCGAGTATTTCCTCTTCATGGCCGTGAAGAAACTACAGATGAATCCCGAGGTCTCTTCGGTGTTCTTCCGGTCACCTCTGGCAGAAAGTGAGGAGATGTCCCTCTACAGGTATTTCAAGGCTGTGGAGAAACTATGAGGATAATTGGAGGACGTCTGAAGGGGAAGAAAATCGACCCTCCTGCAGGATACAAGGCTCGTCCTACCACGGATTTTGCCAGGGAGGGCCTTTTCAATGTATTGGACAACGAATATGAGTTCGAGGACCTGAAGGTCCTGGACCTTTTCGGCGGCACAGGAGCCGTAGCCTTCGAATTCGCCTCCAGGGGAGCCTCCAGGGTATATTCAGTGGAGATGTCCCGTGAGAACGCTTCATTCATCAAGACGGAAGCGAAGCGCCTGGGGCTGGAGAATGTGACCATGGTCCGGGACAATGTCTTCGATTTCCTGGATATCTGCCACGAGAAGTTCGACATCATATTCGCAGACCCGCCTTATGCCCTGGAAGGGCTTGAAACCCTTCCGGACAAGGTTTTCTCAAAGGATATCTTGCATCCTGGTTGCTATTTCATCCTCGAACACGGGGACGAGCATTCTTTCGTCTCCCATCCGAGGTTCAAAAAAGAGAAGCGGTACGGACGCGTCCACTTCTCCTTCTTCGAATAAACTTTTTCAGAGTTTCAGACTGTTCCGATAACTTGCACTACAAGGGTGCATTTACCCGTACAGGGCTGCGAAGCAGCAAGCACCCGGTGGTGCAAGTTATTGGAACTCCAAAGCTATTTGCCTAAATTTCCGAGTATCGAACGGGTAATCGTCCTTGTCGCTGCACTGGCGGCATTCTTGAGGACTTTACCTGCAGTGTCCTTCGTGGAGGTCTTGGTCTTCTTGCCGGTAACCCTGCTGGACACCTCGTTTCCGACGGCCGTAGCCACTGTAGCAGTCACTGCTGTGACGACGGCCTTGGTGATCTTGCCGAACATGGAAGTGCTCTTTTTCTTGCTCCCACCGCTCTTCGAAGAGGTTTTCTTCTCCTTCTTCTCGACAATCTCCTCTTCGTCGGCCTTGCTCTCCTTCAGCTGGCGCTCTTTCTCAGCCATCAGGGTCTCGAAGGCACTTTCGCGGTCAACCAGCTTGTCGTATTTCCCGTAGGTCTTCGATTGCTTGATGATCTGGTCCCGCTGGCTCTCGCTGATCGCACCGATCTGGCTGAGAGGGAAGAGGATCTTTGCCCTCTGGACTATGCTAGGGGCACCCTTCTCGTCAAGGAAGGAAACCAGGGCCTCGCCGGTTTCCAGGCTGGTGATAGCCTCGTAGGTGTTGAATTCAGGGTTGGTCCGGAAAGTCTCGGCTGCCACCTGGACGGCCTTCTGGTCTCGAGGAGTGAAAGCGCGCAGCGCATGCTGTACGCGGTTTCCGAGCTGGCCCAGGATGTTGTAAGGGATATCGGTCGGACTCTGAGTGACGAAATACACGCCCACACCCTTGCTCCTGACCAGGCGGATGACCTGCTCGATCTTGTCAGTAAGGGCCTTCGATGTGTCGTCGAACAGCATGTGGGCCTCGTCGAAGAAGAATACGAGCTTAGGAAGGTCCATGTCACCGACTTCAGGAAGCGTTACGTAAAGCTCCGAGAGCAGCCAGAGGAGGAATGTGGAATAAAGCTTCGGCTTGAGCATCAGCTTGTCGGCCGCAAGCACGCTCATCACGCCCTTGCCGCCTTCAGTGGCCAGCAGGTCGTAGATGTCGAATGAAGGCTGTCCGAAGAATTTGTCGGCTCCTTCGTTCTCGAGTGTAAGGAGAGCCCTCTGGATGCCGCCTACGGACACCGTGGCGATGTTTCCGTACATCTGGGAGTACTCGGCAGCATGCTCGGAGATATAGTTCAGGCAGGAGCGCATGTCCTTGATGTCGTCGAGGAGCAGGCCTCTCTCGTCCGCAATCCTGAACATGATGTTGAGAACGCCTTCCTGGGCCTCGGTCAGTCCGAGGATACGGGTGAGGAGCTGAGGCCCCATCTGGGAGATGGTGCAGCGCATAGGATGTCCCTGCTCGCCGAATACGTCGTAGAAACGTACAGGGCAGCTTTGGAACTGAGGATTCTCGATTCCGAATTCCGGCATTCTCTTCTCTATGAAGCCGCTGGTCCTTCCGGCCTGGGATATTCCTGAAAGGTCTCCCTTCATGTCGGCCATGAAACATGGGACCCCGGCCTGGCAGAAGCTCTCGGCCATCACCTGCAGGGTGACGGTTTTTCCGGTTCCTGTGGCTCCGGCTACAAGTCCGTGCCTGTTGGCCATCTTCCCTACGATGGAGAGAGGCCCTTTTTCGCAGTGGGCTATCCAGAGCCCGTTATTGGAGTCGTACATATATCATTAATTATTAGTTGTTTCCGCTTTATGCTTCTTCCAGTAGTTTTTCCAGATTGCGAAGAGTATGCCGGCGATGATGAAAGTACAGATCCCGATCCACGGGGCAGCTGCCGTATTGACCCTGAAGCCGACCTTGTCCACCAGGATGAAAGTGACGCTGACCGCAGTCATGAAGCAGGCCGGCAAGAGGCTGATGAGATACCAGCACCCTTTCTTCGTAGTGGTCAGATAGACCGTGATGGCCCAGAGCGTCAATACCGCCAGGGTCTGGTTGGCCCAGCCGAAGTATCTCCAGATGGTGTTGAAGCCATTTTCGTTGGTGATGTTGAACCACAGCATCAGGCCGGTCAGCACGAAAAGAGGAACACTGATCCTGAGTCTGTTCCGGATCGGCTGCTGGTCCAGCTTGAGCCAGTCCGCAACGATCAGGCGTGCACCTCTCAAGGCAGTGTCGCCACTGGTGATAGGTGCCGCAACGACTCCGAGGATTGCCAGGATACCGCCAAGCAGGCCGAGCCATTTCTTGGAAACTGCAGTGACCACTGCCGGGGCTGAGGCGGTGATGTCGGAACCGCATTCGGCCGCGCCTCCGTCGAAGAAGAAGTATGAAGCCACAGCCGCCCAGATCAGGGCTACCATGCCTTCTGTGATCATCGATCCGTAGAATATCGGCCTTCCGAGCTTCTCGTTCTTCAGGCAGCGTGCCATGAGCGGGCTCTGTGTGGCGTGGAAGCCGCTGACTGCACCGCAGGCTATGGTTATGAACAGGCAAGGGAATATCGGCTGTCCTGTCAATCCAACTTCAGGCCCCTTGTTGGCCAGCCCGTCCCAGAGTTCCGGAATGGAAGGCCATTTCACGAACAAGCCAACCATGAGGGCTATGGCCATGAATATGAGCGCAACTGCGAACAGAGGGTAGATCTTGCCGATGATCTTGTCGATAGGAAGCATCGTGGCGATCACATAATAGAAGAATATCAGGACCACCCAAGAGAGGATGGCCAGGGATCCTCCGCTCCCGAATATGCTGCCGAGGATGATTGCCGGACTGTACACGAAAACGGCGCCGACGAGGACCAGGAGCAGGAGGGAAAATACGAGCATGATGTTCTTCGTGACATTGCCGAGGTAGCGTCCGATCAGGACAGGCAGTCCGCATCCGTCATTCCGGAGAGACAGCATTCCGGAAAGGTAGTCATGGACCGCACCGGCGAAGATGCACCCGAAAACGATCCACAGGTAAGCCGAAGGACCGAACTTGGCTCCCATGATGGCCCCGAAGATCGGACCCGTACCCGCGATGTTGAGGAACTGGATCATGAATACTCTCCAGGTAGGCATAGGGACGTAATCGACTCCGTCAGGATGGGCGACCGCAGGGGTGGGGCGGTTCTTGTCCGGCCCGAAAACTCTTTCAACGACTTTTCCGTAGAAGAAGTACCCTGCCAGAAGGGCCAGAAGGCTGATGATAAAGGAAACCATTTTCTTTCGATTAGTTCAAATCACACAAATTTAAGCAAATAATTGCGTATCTTTGTGTATATACACGCATATAATCTTTCAAAAAATAATCAGGATGAAATTCAATCTTATCACATTATGCTCGGCGGTGCTTTTGCTTGCCGGTCATGTATCGGCGCAGGAATGGGCTCCGGCCGGCGACAAGATCAGGACCAGGTGGGCGGAAGAAGTGTCTCCTGCCAACGTGCACAAGGAGTATCCCCGTCCGCAGATGGTGCGTCCGGAATGGAAATCCCTCAACGGCTTGTGGGAATATTCGATAACCGGTAAGGCGGATCCGAAGCCCGAGGCCTTCGAGGGCCGGATCCTTGTTCCGTTCCCGGTGGAATCATCCCTTTCCGGCGTCGGCCGGAAGCTCAAGGCGGATGATGCGTTGTGGTACAAGACCTCTTTCAAGGTGCCGGGAGGTTGGAAAGGAAAGCGTCTGATGCTGAATTTCGAAGCCGTCGACTGGCGGGCGGATGTGTTCGTGAACGACATCCTGGTGGGAACCCACACCGGTGGCTACACTCATTTCTCGTTCGATGTGACTCCGTATGTCAACGGGGGTACCAACACCCTTGTACTGAAGGTTCTGGATGCTACGGACAATGACCTGCAGCCTCGCGGGAAGCAGGTTTCAAATCCGAAGGGAATCTGGTATACGGCCGTCTCGGGAATATGGCAGAGCGTGTGGATGGAACCTGTCTCCAAGAGCCATATCACCGACTATGATGTGGTATCGAACATAAAGGATGGTACCGTTGACGTGACTGTCAGCACGGAGGGAGTCCAGGAGGGTGACGTGGTGAAGGTATTCCTCAAGGACGGCGGTATAGGCTACTCTACGGAGAGTGCCCAGGCTGCAGCGGTCGCCAAGGATGGCCTGTATGCAGTGCTTGCTTCGGGAATGACAGTGCCCGGCGGCACGGTTACCTTGAACGTAAGGGATCCGAAGCTTTGGTCTCCGGACCGACCGTATCTCTATGGCCTTGACATCCAGATACTCCGTGGCGGCAAGATAATCGATAGGGTGGCTGCCTACACGGCCATCCGCGAAGTCGGAGCATATATCAAGAACAAGAACACCAAGTTGCTGGGACTCAACGGGAAAGCAATCTTCCAGTTCGGCCCTCTCGACCAGGGATGGTGGCCTGACGGCCTGTACACCGCTCCGACGGACGAGGCTTTGGAGTTTGATATCCGGAAGACCAAGGATTTCGGATACAACATGATACGCAAGCATGTGAAGGTCGAGCCGTCCAGATGGTACTATCACTGCGACCGCCTCGGAATGATAGTATGGCAGGATATGCCTTCGTTCTCCGGCAACAACAAGAACGTCTGGGGGATGTACTATTACGGAGAAGGGACCGATTTCCCTGCCTCTCCCGAGGCCAAGGCCAACTATTACAAGGAATGGGGCGAGATCATCGGCCAGCTCAGGAAGTTCCAGTGCATAGCCGTATGGGTGCCTTTCAACGAGGCATGGAGCCAGTTCGAAACCAAGGACGTGGTCGCCTTTACATATTCCTGCGACCCAACGAGGCTCGTCAACCAGTCATCCGGTGGCAACTGGGAAGTCGGGGTGGGGGATATCCTCGACAACCATCATTATCCTTGGCCGGCGATGCGGATGTGGGACAAGGAAATGATCAACGTGCTTGGAGAGTACGGAGGCATAGGCTTCCCTGTCGCAGGCCATCTGTGGCAGGCTGACAGGAACTGGGGATATGTCCAGTACAAGAGCGGGGAAGATGTCTTGAAAGAATATGAAGGATTCGCAGACAACCTGATGCTCATCATCAGGCAGGGATGCAGTGCGGCGGTATATACCCAGACCACCGATGTCGAGGGTGAAGTCAACGGCCTGATGACTTACGACCGGGAAATCATCAAGATGGACGAGGCCCGGCTGCGCGAGGTCAACCTCAAGGTGATAGCCTCGATGCCGATCGAATAGAGGAAAAATACAAACGTTTGCCAAAACGGTTTTTTTTGCTATATTTGCAGTGTTGTGACAGTAAGGTTTGAACAAATTCTACAAGAGATGGATATTACTTTGAGACAAAACTGCAAATATGCGCTTCTCGTGCCTACGAGCATGGGGTTGCGCGTCACTCCGGAGAACGGACAGCCGGTACAGTCATCCGATGTCCTGCACCTGCAGGCTACGAGCGCCGAGACAAACGTGGCGAGCATTTCTTCATACCTGGGACTGCCGGTCAAGGTGCTGACCACCTTCGTCCAGGGCAGCCCGTTCGCCGCATTCATCAAGTCCAACCTCCGTTCCAGGGGGATGGATTTCGAGGGCCCGGACGTGCCTCAGGGCGGTCCTTGGGGTTACCGTCACCAGATCAACATCGCAGACAGCGGTTATGGTTCGAGGGGACCGAGGGTCTGGAACGACCGTGCAGGCGAAGTGGGCAGGACCCTGAACGTGAAGGATTTCGACCTTGACAGGATATTCGGTGAAGAGGGCGTACAGATCGTGCATCTGTCCGGTCTGATCGCTGCCCTGAGTCCTGACACAGGCAAGTTCTGTCTCGAAATCGCCCGTGCTGCGAAGAAATACGGCACCGTCATATCCTTCGACCTCAACTTCCGCGCTTCTTTCTGGGTAGGCAGGGAAAAGGAACTGCACGACATATTCAGTGAGATATGTTCAGTCGCCGACATCCTGATTGGCAACGAGGAGGATTTCCAGTTGTGTCTCGGCATCCAGGGGCCTGAGGCTGGCGGCAAAGACATCGCTGCCAAGATCGACGGGTTCAAGGAGATGATAACCAGGGTGAAGGCCGGCTATCCGGGAGCACGGGTGTTCGCTACCACCCTGCGTCAGGTGAACGATACCAACTCGCATAACTGGGGAGCGATCATGCTTGCCGGGGATGAGTGGCAGGTGGTCATGCCTAGGGAAATCCATGTCCTGGACAGGATAGGAGGAGGAGACGGATTCGTGGGAGGCTTGCTCTATGCCATCCTCAAGGGATGGGAGCCGGAGAAATGGATCCAGTTCGGATGGGCTAGCGGTGCGCTGGCTACGACTTTCCAGACAGACTATGCCCAGCCTGCCGACGAAGAGCAGGTCTGGAGTGTATGGCAGGGCAACGCAAGGGTAAAGAGGTAGGGATATGCTTTACTTCGCCCGCGGTTCCAGTACCGGAGACATTAGTCCGGAAGAGATTCGGACGATACTCGGGGAGGTTTTCGACAGGATGGGTCCAAAGCGTCGTGTCCTGGCGATTCCTCCGGATTTCACGCGCCTGAATTCCTTCGCAGGCCCGATAACCGAAATGTGCAATGACTATTTCGGGGACGCCCTGACTGACGTCATGCCGGCTCTAGGGACCCATTCCCCGATGACTGACGGGCAGATATCCTCGATGTTCGGGAGTATTCCGAAAGAAAAGTTCCGGGTCCACGACTGGCGTAACGATGTCGTGACGGTAGGAGAAGTCCCGGCTTCCTATGTGGAAGAGGTTTCGGAGGGGAGGGTCAGCTACAGCTGGCCTGTCCAGGTCAACAAACTGCTGCTCGATCCGTCTTTCGACCTGATCCTTTCCATAGGTCAGGTCGTTCCTCACGAGGTCATAGGTATGGCTAACCATGCCAAGAACATATTCGTGGGAGTGGGAGGCTCCGAAGGAATCAACAAAAGCCATTTCCTGGGGGCGTCCTACGGTATGGAGCGCATAATGGGACGTGCCCGGACCCCTGTCCGCGATGTCCTCGAATATGGCCGAACCCATTTCATCAAGGATCTTCCGATCGTGTATATCCTCACCGTCCGCGCCAAGGATGATGATAGCGGGAAGATGGTGACCAGAGGCCTGTTCATAGGCGATGATTTCGAATGTTTCGAGAAGGCTTCTGAGCTTTCGCTCGAGACGAATTTCATCATGGTGGACCATGAGATCCGCAAGTGCATAGTGTATCTTGACCCAGAAGAGTTCAAGAGTACATGGCTCGGCAACAAGGCCGTTTACAGGACCAGGATGGCCCTGGCGGACGATGCCGAGCTGGTCATCCTCGCTCCTGCCCTGAAAGAGTTCGGAGAGGACAGGACAATTGACGGATTGATACGCAAATATGGTTACAAGGGTACTCCTCACACCCTTGAGGCGACCCGCGCTAATGCTGACCTCCAGGACAACCTTGGTGCTTCTGCCCATCTCATACACGGATCGTCCGAAGGTCGGTTCAAGATTACTTACTGCCCTGGTCCCGGGATGAGCAGGCAGGAGATAGAGAGCGTCGGGTTCGCTTACGGGGACCTTGAGGAAATGCTCCGCCGCTATCCTGCCGACAGCCTGAAGGATGGTTGGAACATCATGCCGGACGGCGAGGAGATATACTACATTTCCAATCCTGCTCTCGGCCTATGGGCATACAGGGACAGATTCAATGATTGATAATTGATTAATACCAACAGATAATGACACCAGTATCAGACATCGGACTCGTGGGTCTCGCCGTAATGGGCGAGAACCTTGCTCTGAACATGGAAAGCAAGGGCTTCCATGTGAGCGTATTCAACAGGACGGTTGAAAAGGTCGACCGTTTCATGGCAGGCCGAGGGAAGGGTAAGAACTTCTACGGCGCCCATTCCCTCGAAGACTTCATCCAATCCCTGAAGGCACCCCGCAAGGTATTCCTGATGGTCAAGGCCGGCAAGCCTGTGGATGATTTCATCGAGAGCCTGATTCCGCTCCTTGACAAGGGAGACATCATCATCGACGGCGGCAACACCCATTTCCCGGATACCGCCCGCCGTACCGCATATGTCGAGAGCAAGGGACTCCTCTACATCGGAACTGGTGTGTCCGGAGGTGAAGAAGGTGCTCTCAAGGGCCCTTCGATGATGCCTGGCGGTTCTCCTGCGGCATGGCCTTTCGTCAAGCCGATATTCCAGGGCATCAGCGCCAAGGTGGCCGACGGCACTCCATGCTGCGACTGGGTCGGACAGGGTGGAGCCGGTCACTTCGTGAAGATGGTCCACAACGGAATCGAATACGGTGATATCCAACTCATCTGCGAATGCTACCAGATAATGAAGGATGTCCTGGGCATGACCAACGAGGAAATGCACGAGACTTTCGCGGAGTGGAACAAGGGTGACCTGGACAGCTATCTCATCGAGATTACCAGGGATATCCTGGCTAAGAAGGACGAAGACGGCAACTACGTGCTCGACTATATCCTTGACACCGCCGGCCAGAAGGGTACAGGCAAATGGACAGCTATCTCAGCATTGGACGAGGGAGTTCCGCTCACCCTCATCAGCGAATCGGTGTATGCCCGCTGCCTTTCCGCCCAGAAGGACGAGAGGGTGGTGGCTTCCGGAATACTCGAGGGGCCTAAGCCTTTGAAGTATTGCGGAGACCGTGCCGACTTCCTGGAGGACCTGAGGAAGGCTCTCTTCGCCGCCAAGGTGGTTTCATATGCCCAGGGATTCACGCTCATGCGTGCCGCGGCAAAGGCCAACGGCTGGGATCTGAATTACGGAGGCATCGCTCTCCTCTGGAGAGGCGGATGCATCATCAGGAGCGTATTCCTGGGCAAGATAAAGGAGGCTTTCGACAAAGACCCTGAGCTTGCGAACATCCTCCTGGATCCATACTTCAAGGAGAAACTCGCCCAGGCACAGCAGGGCTGGAGGAATGTCGTCTGTAAGGCCATCGCCAACGGCGTCCCTGCACCTACCCTCACCGCCGCCCTCGAATATTACGACGGTTACCGTACCGCCAGGCTTCCTGCGAACCTGCTTCAGGCCCAGAGGGACTATTTCGGAGCCCATACCTACGAGCGCACCGACCGTCCGAGGGGAGAGTTCTTCCATACGAACTGGACTGGCCACGGAGGTGATACGGTTTCCGGTACATACATCGCATAATCAATAACACTGCTATATGAGAATAGGTAAATATTCATTCGGAGTCGGCGACCGCTTCTCCCACGAAGGCGTCGCCCAGCTGAGAGCCCTCCTCAAGGCGGAAGAAGAATTCGGGGTGAGCTTCGTTCCGGTGTGGAACAAGTCCAACCGAGAACACCAGATCGTGAATACGGTCCCGATGGAAACCCGCAGGGAAGCGGATGCAGCCGTCAAGGCTCTCGGATACACAGGCCAGTATTTCGTGGATGCCGACCACATCAACCTCAACAATGTCGACAGGTTCATCGAAGCCTCCGACTTCTTTACGATCGATGTGGCGGACTATATCGGCAAGCCTGCCGATCCGAAGGATGTCGATGCCTTCGTGGAGGCTAACCGCCGTTTCATCGGCGAGGTGCGGATCCCTGGCATCGCCGAGCCTTTCGAGGTGACAGAAGAGAAGGTACGCGAAATAGCCGGACACTTCCTCTTCGCAGTCCGTGAAGCCGGACGCATCTACCGTCACATAGCCGAGGTCAAGGGTGCGGACAATTTCGTCACCGAGGTGTCGATGGATGAAGTCAACGATGCCCAGACCCCTCTGGAGATGCTGTTTATCCTGGCTGCACTGGCAGACGAGAAAGTCCCTGCGCAGACGATCGCTCCAAAATTCACGGGCCGTTTCAACAAGGGTGTAGATTACCGTGGTGACATCGCCAGGTTCGAGAAGGAATTCGAGCAAGACCTCCTGGTAATCGATTTCGCCGTCAAGGAGTTCGGAATGTGCGACAATCTCAAGCTTTCCATCCACTCCGGTTCCGACAAGTTCTCCATCTATCCTATCATGGGTCGCCTGATCCGGAAATACAACAAGGGAATCCACATCAAGACAGCCGGTACCACCTGGCTCGAGGAGAACATAGGACTTGCAGTGGCCGATCCTAAGGCCCTGGAACTTGCCAAGAAGATCTATGTCAATGCCCTCGGCCGCATGGACGAACTGACCGTACCATATGCTACCGTGATTGACGTGGACGTGGATGCCCTTCCTTCTCCTGAAGAGGTCGCGAAGTGGGATGCCCAGACCTATGCCCGTACGATGAGGCACAACCAGGAGGACCCTCTCTACAATCCTTCCTTCCGCCAGCTGATCCATGTCAGCTACAAGATAGCTGCTGAACTTGGGGACGAGTACTATCCGGCGCTCGAGAAGCACAGCGACGTAATCGCCGAGCAGGTAATCGAGAACCTTTGCGAGCGTCACATCAGAAGACTTTTTGCAGAATAAAGTTTTACGGATATGAAATATTCATTCGACGACCTTAAAGGCAAGAATTGCGTTATCACCGGTGGCTTCGGAGTGATCGGGATGGCCCTTACGAGGGGACTGGCCGAGGCCGGAGTCAACCTGGCCGTGATCAGCAGGGGAAAGGACAACCCTGAAAAAGGCGAGGCGATAGCCCGCGAATTCGGTATCAAGTGCATCGGCATTTCAGCCAGCACGCTGGACAAGGAGGCCCTCCTCGCAGCCCGCGACGAGGTCCATGCCAAGCTCGGGAAGATTGATTTCCTGATCAACTGCGCTGGAGGCAATTCTCCGAAGGCGACCTGCAAGGCAGAGCAGATGACCATGGACGATGACCTGGCTGACACCTTCTACGGTTTGGACATGGAAGGTTTCGACTTCGTGTTCGACCTCAACTTCAAGGGGACTCTCCTGGCGACTATGGTATTCACCCAGGACATGCTCGAGGCAGGGAAGGGGAACGTTCTCAACATATCTTCGATGAACTCGTTCCGTCCTCTGACCAAGATTCCGGCATATTCCGCCGCCAAGGGTGCGATCAACAATTTCACCCAGTGGTATGCCGTCCATGTTGCCCAGACCGGCATCCGTTGCAACGCGATCGCTCCGGGATTCTTCCTGACCAACCAGAACCGTTTCCTCCTTACTGACGAGCAGACCGGCGAACTGAAGCCGCGCGGCCGCAAGATCATCGCCAACACTCCGACCCACAAGTTCGGAGAACCTGAGGACCTTGTAGGCACCATGCTCTATCTCCTCAGCGACATGTCCAGTTTTGTGACCGGCATCATCATTCCTGTCGATGGTGGTTATAGTGCCTTCGGCGGAGTATAGAAATACTTGAATATGAAACCGTTAAAAACGATGATAATCGCGGGAGCGATGCTGCTAGCATCGACTTGCGCCTTAGCTCAGGCATACTTGCCTTCGGAAGGCAATATCCGCGAAAGAAAGGAATTCGTCAAGGAGCGTTTCGGAATATTCCTTCACTGGGGAATCTATGCTTCCTATGCCCAGGGCGAGTGGTACATGAACACCGGAAAACTGAACGCCGGGGAATATGCCAAGGCTGCTTCCGGCTTCTATCCTGCCGCATATGACGCATCGGCGTGGGTGAAGGCATTCAAGGATGCAGGGGCCGAATATGTGACCATCACCTCCCGCCACCATGACGGGTTCTCTATGTTCGCCACCAAGCAGTCGGACTACAATATCGTTGATGCAACTCCGTTCAAGCGGGATGTGATCAAGGAACTTGCCGACGCCTGCCACGAGCAGGGACTGAAACTCCAGTTCTACTATTCCATCCTGGACTGGACCAGGGATGATTATCCTCTCGGTGAGTCTGGCCGCAATGCAGGCCGCAGGACCGACAGGCAGGACTACGACCACTATCTGGCTTTCATGAAAGCCCAGTGCAAGGAACTTATGGAGAACTATGCTCCGGTCCGCGCCCTCTGGTTCGACGGTTACTGGGACCACAAGCGCGACAGCATCCCGTTCGACTGGAAGATGCCGGAGTTCTACAGCTATCTGCATTCCCTCAACCCTGATCTCCTGATAGGCAACAACCATCATATCCTTCCGATAGAAGGGGAGGACTTCCAGATGTTCGAAAGGGATCTTCCGGGGCAGAATACCGCAGGGTTCTCGGAGGGCCAGGAAATCGGTACGCTTCCTCTGGAAATGTGCCAGACGATGAATCATTCCTGGGGCTACAGTGTGTCCGACCAGGACTACAAGAGCGTCAGGGACCTGGTCTGCAAGCTTGCCCAGTGCGTTTCCCTGAATACGAACCTTCTCCTGAATATCGGTCCTCAGGCCAGTGGTGAGCTGCCTCAAGCGGCGCTCGACAGGCTCAAAGGTATCGGCGAATGGATGAGGGTGAATGGAGAATCCATCAAGGGTTGCGGTCCCGGACCTCTCGCCGAGCAGGAATGGGGAGTTACGACTGCTCCTGTCGGAGACCCGAAGACGTTCTATCTCCACGTGTTCGAGAATCCGGGTGCGGTAATCGAGATTCCGGTTGCCAAGAAGGCCAAGGTTAAGGCAGTCACAGCCCTGTATGACGGCAAGCCTTTGGTATTCAAGAAATTCAAGAACCGGCTTCTCGTCACCCTCCCTGCCGACCTTCCGGACACCGACTATGTAATCAGGATTGTCCAGAAGTAATACCGGTATTACGAAGTCTTAATTCGTCGACTTGTCATCCCCGGCTGCGACCGGGGATCTCTATGCGCCAGCGGCTGCAACACCGGGCGCTTGCTGCTTCGCAGCCCTGTACGGGTAAATGCGCCCTAACGTTGCAGCCAACTGCCGCCTTCCACCACCGTCATCCCCGGCTCGTCCGGGGATCCCATCGGGCCTTTGGCAGGGCACGAGGGGAGCCCTTTGGGGCGGAGCTCCCCGCAGCGCCCAGCCGCCGGAGACCGCATATTCCGGCGGCGGTGCCAAGATCAGATAGTCACCCCTCAGCACCATGTGCCAGTGTCAGCCGTATCTCACCATCAAGTTCCAAAGTCAGCCGTATCTCGGCATTTCAAGGCCGTTCTCCTTATTCCATACATGGATGCAAGATGTAACTTCCTGTTTATCAGTAATATCCTGTTTTATCAGTAATGTCCTGTTTTATCAGTAACATCATGATTCTCGGTTAGAGCCTTATTTGTAAAGTGCCGGTTTCGGCACCATCAGATACAGTTTGGGTGACGTGTAACCTGCTGATTATCACCGGAATCTTTGTTCAAGGGGGTGTCGAATTATCCCCTCCCATTATGCTTTTCTCGTTGACATTCAGGATGTTACCGGTCACCTCTGGGTGTTGTCCTGAAAGAATGGATCTCAATGGATAAACTCTCGAGCATGGAGAGTCAACTCCTGCAATCAACTACGATAATGATACCTCCTGTTTGGTCAAAAGGTCTCACTTGAGTACGATTTCTGGCCATAATGTACCCAACTGGAACCTGCAGTTCTCAGTTGGGAACAAAAAGCCTTGATTTCGTACTCAACCGGAACCTGCAGGTCGCAGTTGGGAACAAAAAGCCTTGATTTCGTACTCAACCGGAACCGTAGTTCCCTCCTTATGAATCATAATCAGCGATGCCCGAACAAGCCGGGCATGACGAGCAAGCCGTGCATGACGAACAATCTGCGATGCCCGAACAAGCCGTGCATGACGAATAAGCGGGGCATGACGAATATGCCGGCATCTCAAACACAAGCCGGAAGTCGGGCGAGATGAAAAAAGGTCGACCGTTCTGGTCGACCTTCAATCATATTCAGAGTTGCTTAGGCGGGAAGTGCCGCTCAGCGGGCGACTGCTAGAAGTACTCTTCGGAGTTGTTGTGGCTGCCTTCGAAACGATCCTCGGATGCTTCATTGTTCTTCCTGAAGCTGTTCCTGCGGTCACCACCGTTGCGGCGCTCGTTGCTGCCACCGTTGTTGCGGTGGTCACCACCGTTGCGGCGCTCGTTGCTGCCGCCATTGCTCCTGCGTTCGCTGCCACCGTTGCGGCGCTCGCTGCCACCACCGTTCCTGGAACCGTTGCCATTGCCGCGGTTTCCACCGTTGCTACGTGGACGAGGCTCGGTGTAGCCTTCCGGCTTCGGAGTGAGGGCACGCATGGAAAGTCTCATCTTGCCGGTCTTCTGGTCGATCTCGAGAAGCTTAACGTCGACTTCCTGGCCGACTGTGAGGACATCCTCTACGTTTTCGGTCTTGTTCCAGGCGATTTCGGAGACGTGGAGCAAGCCTTCCTTGCCAGGAAGGATCTCAACGAAAGCACCGAATTCAAGGATGGAAACGACCTTTCCGTGATAGGTCTTACCGACCTCAGGAACGGCGCAGATACCCTGGATCCAGTCGTAAGCCTTCTGCATGGCCTCGGCATCATTGGTAGCGATGTCCACGACACCCTTACCGTCGACCTCGTCGATGGTGATGACAGCACCGGTCTCGGCCTGGATCTTCTGGATGGTTTCTCCACCCTTGCCGATGACGGCACCGATGAAGTCCTTAGGGATTTCGAAGCTTACGATCCTAGGAACGAACGGCTTGTAATCCTCGCGAGGCTTGTCGATGCACTTCATCATTTCACCCATGATGTGCATCCTGCCCTCGTGAGCCTGCTGAAGAGCCTTTGCGAGCACTTCGTAGGACAGACCGTCCACCTTGATGTCCATCTGGGTCGCGGTGATACCGTCCTTGGTACCTGCAACCTTGAAGTCCATGTCACCGAGGTGGTCCTCGTCGCCGAGGATGTCGGTGAGGATGGCGTAGCGGCCGTTAGGATCCTTTTCATCGGTGATCAGACCCATTGCGACACCGGCTACCGGCTTGCTGATCTGTACGCCTGCGTCCATGAGAGCGAGGCAGCCGCCGCAGATGGAAGCCTGTGATGAAGATCCGTTGGATTCGAGGATATCGGAAACTACACGAACAGCGTAAGGGAATTCAGGAGCCTTCGGCATAACGGCCTTGAGAGCCCTGAAAGCGAGGTTGCCGTGACCGACTTCGCGACGGCCGACACCCCTCTGGGACTTGGCTTCGCCGGTGGCGAAAGGAGGGAAGTTGTAATGGAGGACGAACTGCTGGTCTTCCTGGACGAGGACCTCGTCCATCTCCTTCATGTCCATCTTGGTTCCGAGGGTGACGGAAGCAAGGGCCTGTGTCTCGCCGCGGGTGAATATCGCGGAACCGTGTGCGCAAGGCAGGCAGTCCACTTCGCACCAGATCGGACGGACCTGGGTGGTCTGGCGACCGTCGACGCGCAGTCCTTCGTCGAGTACGAGGTTCCTCAGAGCCTCTCTCTGCTCGTGACCGAAGTAACGGTTGATCATCATCTTCTTGGCCTCGAGGTCCTCCTCGGAGAGTCCGAGGGACTCGATGCATTCTTCCTTGATCGCTTCGAATCCGGCTTCCCTCTCATGCTTTGGCTTTGCAGACTTGGCGAGAGCGTAGCACTTTGCATATGCCGCTTCGTGGATCTTGTTCTTGATATCTTCGTCTTCCTCGTCGTGAGGATATTCTCTCTTGACATCCTTGCCCAGTTCCTTGTTGAGTTCCTTCTGGACACGGCAATGCTTCTTGATCTCTTCGTGAGCGAACTTGATGGCCTCGAGCATCACATCTTCAGGAACTTCCTTCATTTCGCCCTCGACCATCATGATGTTCTCCTCGGTGGCACCGACCATCAGTTCGAGGTCGGCCGTTTCGGTTTCGGAGAATGTAGGATTGATCTTGAACTGTCCGTCGATCCTGGCGACGCGTACCTCGGAGATAGGACCGAGGAACGGAAGGTCGCTGCAAGAGAGAGCTGCAGATGCAGCAAGTCCTGCGAGAGCATCCGGCTGGATGTCCTTTTCGGCCGAGATGAGCCAGATGTTGACGAATACTGCAAGGTGGAAATCATCCGGGAACAAAGGCCTGAGGGCCCTGTCGACGAGACGAGCGATAAGTACTTCGTAATCGGAGGCCTTACCCTCCCTCTTCATGAAACCGCCAGGAAAACGTCCTGCGGAATAAAACTTTTCCTTGTAATCCACCTGGAGTGGAAGGAAGTCTGTGTCTTCTGCCGCTTCTTTTGCGCATGTAACAGTGGCAAGGAGCATCGTGCCTCCCATCTTTACCACTGCCGAACCGTCTGCCTGCTTGGCAATCTTACCGGTTTCGATTTCGATTACCCTACCGTCGGATAATTCGATTTTCTTTGTAACAATGTTCATTTAACTGCTTTTACCGCTTTTTCTAAAAAATAAGGGGACGGCCGTATCGCTGCACAGCCAATCCCCTTTTCTGTTCCTATCGTATGCTTATCGACGGAGACCGAGCTCCTTGATGATATTTCTGTATCTCTCGATGTCAGTCTTCTGAAGATAGTCCAGGACCTGACGCCTTTTACCTACGAGGCGGAGAAGGGAACGACGAGTGACAACGTCCTTCTTGTTCTTCTTCACGTGCTCCGTGAGGTGATTGATACGGTAGGAAAATAAAGCAACTTGACTCTCTGGTGAGCCGGTGTCTGTATTAGACTTCCCGTACTTGGCGAAAATCTCTTGCTTCTTGTCGGCTTGTAAATACTCTGCCATTTTCGCAAAAAATTTTGTTAATAATAGTTCCGCGCTTTCCGCACCACGCGAAAAAGCCTGCAAATATACCTATAATTTTCAGAGAATCAAAAAATTCTGTACTTTCTCAACTCTTTTTCTTTCTTCCGATGGTCCGGACACAGGCTTTCGAGCAGGGAATGGAACTCCGGTCCGTGGTCCGGGACCCTGAGATGGCAGAGTTCGTGCAGGATCACATAGTCCCTGAGATCCTCCGGGAGCCTCATTATGTGGAGGTTGAGGTTGATGTTCCCTTTCCTTGAGCAGCTTCCCCAGTTGGAGACGTTGTTCTTGATGCGGACCTGGTTGTAGCTGAAGGAATATCTCTCTGCCAGGAATGCGAGGCGTGCGGGCAGCCAGGCATTTGCTTCCTTGCGGAGCCTTTCGGTCTCTTCCGGGGATATCGCGCCCTCTCCGGCAAGCCGTTCCTGCTGCCTGGCGATCATCTTCAGCACCCATTCCCTATTCTCCATCAGGAACGCTTCCGCCCTCCTGTACGAGCAGTACCAAGGGATAGTGACAGTAACACCCCGGCGTGGGTTCACGCGCATCGAAATCCTGCGTGACCTGGGGTTCTTACGAACCGTGACCTTCCCTAACTCCGGATGCTCGATTATTCTCTGCATATTTCGGTTGAACTGTTGCTGTCAAGAATAAGCCTGCCGCTCCCTGCGCTTCGCGCCCTGTACGGGTAAATGGTCGCGGCGGGCTTATTCTTGACAGCATCTATGACTATCCGGTAATGACTTGAACTATCCGGTAATGACTTGTTCGTCGGCCGAAGGGATGATGTCGCAGTTGCCCTGAGGATCCTGCAACTCTACCTTGCGCAGGTAAAGGATCAGCAGAACCACGATCACCACGCTGACGCAAAAGATGATGGCATATTCCCAAAGCGGGAGGGCGTCCACCAGGCTCTTGGCCTCCCTGAGGGTATCGCTCCCGAACTTCTGGGTCAGGACGGCAAATGTGTTGTTGACACAGTGCATCAGGATGGTGAGCTTGAGCGAACCGGTGCGGTAATATACATAGCCCATCAGGCAGCCGATGGCGAATGCTGTCACGCCCTGCCAGATATTCCCATGGATGGCGGCGAAGAAGAGCGCCGAGATCACGATTGCAAGGGCCGGGCTCATTCCCCTCGGCCTCTGGCTCAATTCTCCGCCCTTGTGCTCGTAGTTGAGAAGGCCGCGGAGGATGACGCCCCTGCACATCCACTCCTCGAACAGGGGAGCGAAGATGCACATAGTCACCAGGTTGACCCAGAGCGGACCGTTCATCATCTTTTCCATCTGCTCGATCATGGAACCTTTGGTGTCAGGCAGGAAATGGTTCACGCCTTCCAGGATCATCCCGGCGGCGAGCATGCCGACCGCCACTAAAACGGCGAGGCCGGCTCCTCCCATCTTGCCGAAGTGGTTGCTGTCCAGCTTGTAGCCCCTGTCGAAGAAGGAATTCTTGCTGCTCTGGAGCCTTACGAATATGAACAGCGGAATGAACTGGAGCGGATACATTATCAGCATCACGTAGGACAGGTCCGTCATTCCTCCGAACATCATCGGCATCGTGACCAGGGCCGCCAGGACCATTCCGACGAGGAACCATCCCAAGACTGCGAAAAGACCACTTACGCCTGGAGTGTACCAGGCGCAGGCGGACAGAAGGTCGTAGTTCTTTTCGACCTTTCGATTTTTGAAAAAAGGCATATCGTTATGTTATTTCTGCCAGAGAGGGGTTGGATATACTCCGTTGTCCACGAGTTCCTGGAACTTCGCGACCACGCCCGGGCGGTCTTCCTTGTAGGTTACGCCGAACCAGCGGGAATCAGTGGTGAGGACTTCGCACTTGTAGCCGTTCTCCTTCATCATGATGTCCACTGCATAAGGGATGTAGAACTCCTTCTTGAGTTCGTTGATATTGGCCTCGAGGAACTTGGAGAACACTTTCTCGCTGAGTTCGAAATAATCCGGGGTGAAGCCCCACATGTTCATGGAGCAGAGAGCCTTTCCGTCGACTTCCACGTGCTCCTCGCCGCTGACGGTGTTGTCGCCATATACCTTGCCGTCTTCCTCCTTGCCGACATTGGTGTGCTCGGCTACGCCTGTAAGGTGCTTGGAATCATCGTAGTAGCATATTCCGCGGCTGACCTTTCCGTTTTCGGAGAGGGTATTCTCAAGCTCGAATCCGACTATGCTGCAGACGCCCTTCTTGCCCTCGTGGGCACGAAGCCAGTCTCCCAGGATCCTGAAAGAGTCCTTCCCATAGTAATCGTCGCCGTTGATGACTGCGAACGGCTCGTGGATGACGTCCTTCGCCATCAGCACGGCGTGGGCGGTCCCCCATGGTTTCTGCCGTTCAGGGTTCAGGGTGAAGCACTCCGGGATCTTGTTCAGCTCCTGGATGACGAAATCGAACTCGAGGGGAGCTCCGTCAGGGCAGGTGATACCCGAATATTTCTCCTTCACGGTCTGCTTGAACTGCTCGAGGAAATATTCCCTGACGATATAGACCACCTTGCCGAAGCCGGCTTTCACTGCGTCATAGATTGAATAGTCGATGATGGTTTCGCCGCTTGGGCCGAGTCCGTCCATCTGCTTCAGGCCGCCGTAACGGCTGCCCATGCCTGCTGCGAGTACGAGAAGTGTTGGTTTCATCTTTTAAAATATTATTTAAGAATCATTATGCGGTTATAATTGTACAAAAATAACTATTTTTGCATTAATATCATTACTCGCCGATGGGAAAGTTCAGGGATATCTGGAACAGGGACAAGGACGGAAAGAATGCCGAAAAGCGCTCATTCATCCGTTACGCCATCATATCGACAGCCATATTCATCCTGCTGGTCGGTTTCCTCAACCAGAACAACATAGTCCGCTGGATCAAAGCCAACAACGAGATACGTCGCCAGGACCGGCAGATCGAGCGGTACGAGATGGAAATCAAGGAGATGGACCGTCAGATCGAAGGGTTGACGGACAACCGCGATTCCCTGGAAAAGTTCGCTCGTGAGAATTTCGGCTTCAAGGAGCCTGGCGATGACGTCTATGTCTTGGAAAAATAACTGATTATGGATTTCAACTCTCTTATGGCGGTTTCTCCGGTGGACGGTCGTTATTCCGCCAAGACCGCGCCTTTGAGGCAGTATTTCAGCGAATTCGCATTCATCCGCAACAGGGTGCGCGTGGAAGTCGAATACTTCATTGCCCTGTGCGGGATTCCGCTTCCTCAGCTGTCCGGCTTCGGAGAGGGGACAGGTAAGACCCGGGATGAACTCTTCGCCGCACTCCGCAGCTTGTATGTGGACATGACACCGGAAGAGGCGCAGAAGGTAAAGGATATCGAGAAAGTCACCAACCACGACGTCAAGGCTGTCGAATATTATATCAAGGAACAGTTCAAGACTCTCGGTATCAGCCGCTGGCAGGAATTCGTCCATTTCGGTCTGACCTCCCAGGACATCAACAACACCGCCCAGCCGCTCATGCTTAAGGAAGCCGTTGAGAATGAATATCTTCCGGCACTTGAGGAGATTGTCGGCATACTTGCCGCCGATGCGCTGGAGTGGAAGGATATCCCGATGCTGGCGAAGACCCACGGGCAGCCGGCGACTCCTACCCGCCTGGGGAAGGAGATCGACGTGTTCGTCTCCCGTCTCGAAGAGCAGCTCCGGCAGTTCCGCCAGCTGTCCTACCCGGCCAAGTTCGGAGGTGCCACCGGAAACATGAACGCCCACAAGGTCGCCTATCCCCAGACAGACTGGCCTTCATTCGCGGATTCCTTCGTGGCCTCCCTCGGACTGAAGCGTTCGTTCCCGACCACCCAGATCGACCATTACGACAACCTTGCCGCCATATTCGACTGCATGCGCCGGATCGGCACCATCCTGATAGACTTGTGCCGGGACATCTGGACTTACATATCCATGGAGTATTTCCACCAGAAGGTGGCCCGCAACGAGGTCGGTTCCTCCGCCATGCCCCACAAGGTTAACCCTATCGATTTCGAGAATGCCGAAGGCAATCTGGGGATGGCGGACGCCGTATTCACTTTCCTTTCCATGAAGCTCCCGCTTTCAAGGCTGCAGAGGGATCTGACCGATTCCACCGTCCAGCGCAACGTCGGTGTACCTGTGGCGCACTGCATGATAGCGTTCGCCTCGCTGAAGAAGGGCTTGGGCAAGCTTATCCTGAACCGGGAAGCCATTGACGCTGACCTGCACAGGAACTGGGCTGTCGTGGCGGAGGCCATCCAGACCATACTGCGAAGGGAGAACTATCCGAACCCTTACGAGACGCTGAAGAATCTCACCCGCACCGGGGAAGCCGTCAGCGAGGAGACGATAGCCCGATTCATTTCCGGTCTTGACGTCAGTGAAAGCGTGAAAGAGGAACTCCGTGCAATCACCCCGTGGAACTATACGGGATTCTAGAGCAGCAGGAGTACAGCGAATACATAGAGGATGAAGCCCTGGAAACGGAGGCGCGACTTCGTGCTGGTATGCAGCATCGATTCGGTCGGGTCGTCTCCGGTCATCTGGAGCATCTTTTCCCCGGAAGGCAGCTTTGAAGCCGGATACTTCTCTATCAGCTGGCCGTCACTGAACCATGTGGCTCCGCCGTTCGACCTGTTGAGGGATATCAAAGTCTTGTAATCCGCGAAATACAGGCTCCCGAGCAACTTTTCCCGTACCTCAGGAACAATCACCTCGAGGCTGTCGAAATCTTCCTTGGTGGTGGAGGTCAGCAGCAGGGGAGAGAAACCGGCCGCGGAAGCACCTTCCAGCAAGTCTGAGATCCTGGTCCACCCGTCGCCCTTGACCTTGTCGGTGTCATAGACCGACACAGCCATTACGTTGCCCTCGGCGGCTTTCTCGTCACAATAGACATCCAGGGAGTCGTAGAACGAAAGGATAGGGACGTTGTCGTCCAGCTCGGGTCCGTTCACGCTGATGTCTTCGGTCCGCACGAACGTCCAGGTGGAATCCGGGAGCTTGTCCAGGTCGAATACACCTTCCTGTCCGTTCTTCTCGTAGATCACCTTAGGCTTGCTGATGCTCTCTTCGTTCTCGATCCCCTTGGATGCAAGCAGTTCGCTGCCTGGAGTGAAGGCGGTGTAATCCACCAGCGGGATGGTCTTCAGGGAATATATCGCAAAGGCCACGAGGGATGCCGCGACCAGGAAGAAGGCGACATATTTCCTTTTCCTGTTGCGTCCGAAGTCCTTGTATGGCAAGAACGCTATAAGCATCAGGACCAGCAGCACCAGGTTCTTGAGGAAAGTCTGGAGATTCGTCAGATGGATCACTTCGCCGAAGCATCCGCAATCCATGGAAGGATTGAATATCGCCAGGAACAGTGTCAGGATCGTGAAGAAGACGATCATCACCGATGTCAGGACGGCTACCGGTTTCCTCCAGACTCCGCTGATCATTGCCGCACCCAGAAGGGCTTCCAGGAGCGCCAGCCCGACGCCGATGCCTTTGGCGGCCGGCATCAGGAACCTCAGATGGAGGAAGCGGAGATACTCTTCTACCACGAGCCCGGCGCCCGTAGGGTCAAGGAGCTTGAATATCCCTGCCAGCAGGAATACGACTCCGATGATGAAGGCGCACAGCCTCCTGATCCTATAATGGAAAGTCTTGGTTTTCATTCTTCAGTCATTCGTTCGTCTATCACAGCCTTCACTTTCGCGAAGATATCGTCTGGAGGTAGCATCCTGCCTTCGCCATCGGAACAGTCGATCCGGATGAACTTCGGGTCCAGGGAAGCCTGCCTCTCGTAGATGGAGCGTACCCTCTTCTGGAATTCGATGCTCGCTTCGTGGATGTCCCTCGCTCCGTGGAGATATTCCCTGTCGGAGCCCTTCCTGGATTGCTCCAGGCTGCTTTCCACAAAGCCGATCGGGACGTCCAGGAATATGTTCAGGTCCGGCCTCGGAAGGTCGAAACAGCCATATTCGGTGTTCAGGATCCACTCGCGCAGGTTCTCCCGCTCTTCAAGGTTGTCCAGCTTCGCGCACTGGTAGGCGATGTTGGAATATACATACCTGTCCAGAAGCACCGTTCCTCCCTCGGAGAGGGTTTTCTTGATTCCGGGGGCGGCTTGATGCCTGTCCTCGGCGAACAGGAGGGCTACCAGCTGGGGATGGACCGACTCGTTCGAGCCGAAATCCCCGCGGAGGAAACGTCCGATCAGGTCCCCGTACACAGGAGAGTCATATCTCGGGAAATGGATATATTCCAGATTGGAGCATATTCCTTCGAGATAAGCCTTGAGTTTCCTCACCTGGGTGGACTTTCCGGCCCCGTCCAAACCTTCCAGAACGACTAGCATTGTGATAGTTTTAATCAACTTACAAAGATATTCAATTTTTGATTAATTTTGTGTGCCATGGACAATAACGCAGGAAGAAATATCCGCATAATGGGCATCGTCAACATCACCGGCGATTCCTTTTTCGCGGGCAGCAGGATGCTGGCTTCCGACGGAAGGCTTGACGAGGCTGTTTTCCGCCGTAGGGTGGAAGGAATGCTCGGCGAAGGGGCGGACATCCTGGATTTCGGAGCCTGTTCCACCCGTCCCGGTTCCGAGTCAGTCAGTGAGGAAGAGGAGTGGAGCCGGCTGGAGCCGGCGCTCAGGATCATTGCCTGGGAATATCCGGGAATATGCCTTTCAGTGGATACTTTCAGGCCGGGAATAGTCCGGAAGGTCTATGACCTGGTCGGAGGATTCATTGTCAATGATATCAGCGGAGGATGCGGCGCGATGTGGGAACTGTTGGGAGAACTGAAGGTCCCCTATGTGGCAATGCATATGCGCGGGACTCCGGCAACTATGTCATGTCTCACCGATTATCCTGACGGGGTCACGGCTGCGGTCATGGATTTCTTCGAGGGAATCCGTACCAAGGCGGAGGAGCATGGCGTTGAGGACTGGATCCTGGATCCTGGTTTCGGCTTCGCCAAGACGGTGGAACAGAACTGGCAACTGCTTCGGGAAATGTCTGTATTCCAGACTTTTGGCCGTCCTGTCCTGGCCGGTTTGTCTCGCAAGAGTTTCCTGTACAAGCCGCTTGGGATCACTCCTGAGGAGGCCCTTCCGGCTACCATGGCCGCGAATTTCATGGCCCTCCGGAACGGGGCTGACATCCTCCGCGTCCACGACGTGAAAGAGGCCCGAGAGACAGTCAGGCTGTACGGTCTGTACATGGGATGACGTTTTTTTGTTAGGGATTATTCAGCTATATTTGCAGTCCTAATCGAATTGAAATGGGATTTTGCAATGATAGCCGGCATGGTGAAGTGAGGCAGGAGGGATTCCCCCGGGCTGAGTGGCTGCCGGCAAAAGAGGTGCTGATGCACACCCCCGGAGAAGAAATCTTCGACGGGGTCATCCATTCCGCTGCGGGTCTGTTCGAGCGTTATTTCGACATCGACAAGGCTGCCGCGGAACATGTTCACTACATGGAAGTCCTTTCCAGCCTTGGAATCAGGGTCCACACAGTCGGAGGCATCCTGAATGAAGTGGATATCGACAGCCTTCGGACCTTGGCGGATACCGTGCTGACATATGACATTTCCGGAGATCCCGGGGAGGATGCCGAGACGACTGAAGCCTACAGGCAGGAAACCCTCATGACATTGAGCCGTGCCGACCTCATCCGTTGTATCCTTTTCAGGCCGAAGGTGAAGCTTCATCACACATGGAGCAATACGGGCTACGATGCCGAGTATATCCTCAAACCCTTGATGAACCTCTATTTCACCCGCGACCAGAGCATCACGACTCCTCGCGGACACGTGATCTGCAGGATGAACAGCCCCCAGCGGGTCGCTGAAACGGATGTCATCGAATTGTGCTACGCCCATCTCGGGCGTCGTCCGATCCTGCGTATCAGTGGTGAAGGACGCCTTGAAGGTGGTGACTACATCCCTGCCGGAGATGTCGGCTTCATCGGTTGCGGGATGAGGACCAATGATGAAGGTATTCGCCAGGTGATGGAAGCCGATGCTTTCGGCCACGATACGATAGTGGTGGTCCGGGACCACAAGCTTTGGCAGATGCAGATGCACCTGGATACCTATTTCGATATCATAGACCGCGATCTTTGTACCATGGTCAGGAGCCGCCTCGATGCGCTTCCTGGCGAGCCTGGATTCTTGACTTGCGACATCTGGTCGAGATTGCCCGGTACGAAGGAGTATTCCTTGGAAGTCAAGGACTTGCGTTTTGCAGACTACTTACGCGAAATCGGCATGGAGATCATTCCGATCGATCCTGCCGATGAAATGCACCATGCCAACAACTACCTCACCGTTGCTCCGAGGAAGATCGTTGCAGTAAAAGGATACAGCAGTGAACTGAAGCACCGTTTCCACGGTGCCGGAGTGAACGTGGTGGACGTCTCACTCGACAACATCATCCGTGGCTACGGTGCTGCTCATTGCATGACCCAGGTGCTGTCCCGGGAACTCTGAGATCCTATTCCTTGATTAATCGAGCGTCTGCTTGATTTCGGTGATGGTGAAGGCTTCGATGCTGTCGCCGACCTTGACGTCGTTGAACTTGTCGATGCCGATACCGCACTCCATTCCGGCAGATACCTCCTTGGCGTCATCCTTGCCCCTCTTGAGGGAGGCGAGTTCTCCGGTATAGACCACGATGCCGTCACGGATGAGCCTGCACTTGGAAGTCCTTGATATCTTTCCGTCGCGTACGAGGCATCCCGCAATCGTTCCCACCTTGGAAATCTTGAAGGTCTGCTTGACTTCGGCCGTTCCGGTGATCTCTTCCTTCTTGATAGGCTCGAGCATACCCTCGATACCATCCTTGACGTCGTTGATAGCGTCGTAGATGACCGAGTACAGACGGATTTCAATGCCTTGCTCGTCGGCAAGCTTCCTGGCATCCGTGGAAGGACGGACCTGGAAGCCGATGATGACGGCATCCGAAGCCTCGGCGAGGATCACGTCGGATTCGGAAATCGCACCGACTGCCTTGTGGATCACGTTCACTCTGACCTGTTCGGTGGAGAGCTTGATGAGGGAATCCGAGAGGGCCTCCACGGAACCGTCCACATCACCCTTGACGATGACGTTGAGTTCCTTGAAGTTGCCGATGGCGATACGGCGTCCGATCTCTTCGAGGGTCATGTGCTTCTGGGTCTTGATGCCCTGGATGCGGATCAGCTGCTCGCGCTTGTTGGCGATGGCCTTGGCCTCTTTCTCGTCGCTCATCACGTTGAACTTGTCGCCAGCGCTAGGGGCACCGTTCAGACCGAGGATGGAAACAGGGGTCGAAGGACCTGCGGACGCGACTTTCTGTCCACGTTCGTTGAACATGGCCTTGACACGTCCGTAATAGCAACCGCTCAGCACCATGTCGCCTGTCTTGAGGGTTCCGTCCTGTACGAGGACCGTGGCCAGGTAGCCGCGTCCCTTGTCCAGCGAAGATTCAACGACGGCTCCGACACCCTTCTTGGAAGGATTGGCCTTGAGGTCGAGGAGATCGGTTTCGAGCAGGACCTTGTCGAGGAGCTTGTCCACGTTGATACCCTTCTTCGCCGAAATCTCCTGGCACTGGTATTTTCCACCCCATGCTTCCGTCAGGATATTCATCTGGGAAAGCTGCTGGTATATCTTCTCCGGCATTGCGCCCGGCTTGTCTATCTTATTGATAGCGAATACCATAGGTACTCCTGCGGCTTGTGCGTGGTTGATGGCCTCCACGGTCTGAGGCATAACTGCGTCGTCGGCTGCAATGATGATGATCGCGAGGTCGGTAAGCTGGGCTCCACGGGCACGCATGGCCGTGAAGGCTTCGTGTCCAGGTGTATCCAGGAACGTGATGTGGCGTCCGTCAGGAAGCTTCACGTTGTATGCACCGATGTGCTGGGTGATACCTCCGGCCTCACCTGCGATGACGTTGGATTTGCGGATGTAGTCGAGCAGGGAAGTCTTGCCATGGTCGACGTGACCCATCACCGTGATGATAGGCGGCCTGGCCACGAGGTCTTCCTCACGGTCTTCCTGGGCGTTGCCTTCGATCTCTTCGGAAAGCTCGGCGGTAACGAATTCAACCTTGTAGCCGAACTGCTCGGCGACCAGGACGAGGGCTTCCGCATCCAGCCTCTGGTTGATGGAAACCATCAAGCCAAGTTCCATGCAAGCCTTGATGACTTCGTTGACTGGAGTGTTGTTCATAAGGGTGGCCAGGTCGTTCACGGTCACGAACTCCGTAACCTTGAGGACTGACTTTTCGGCCATCTCCTGCTGCATCTCCTCCATGGTCTTGGCTGCAGCTTGCTCCCTCTTTTCCTTCCTGTACTTGGCTCCGAAGTTGTTCTTGCGGTTGTCGTTCATCCTTGCGTAGGTCTCCTTGACCTGCTTCTGGATCTCCTTCTGCATCGCCTCCTGCTCCTCTTCGGACATAACCGGCTTGAAGCGTTCGCTTCCGCGTCCGCGCTTCCTTCCCTTACCCTGTTCCTGGGCCTGGCGCTGGTCTTTCTTTCCGGCTTCGCGCTTGTCCTTGCGGGAATTGTTGTCGGCCTGCTTGCCTTCCTTGGCTACATCGACCTTCTGGCTTCCCTTTGCGATCCTCTCCCTCTTCTTGCTGCTCTTCTTCTCGAACTGGGACATGTCGATCTTGCCGAGCACCTTGAATCCCGCGGCATCTCCTTCCTGCTTGACAGGTTCCTTTGGCTTGTCCTGAGGTTCGGCGGCAGACTCTTCCTGCTGTGCAGGGGCGTCAGCCGTTGCAGGTTCCTTCTCTTCAGGGACTTCCGTATCCGATGGAGCTGCTTCCTCTTCCTTGCTTACGGAAGAGACTTCCGGTTCTGGTTCAGGGACTTCCGGAGAGTCAACGACAGGGGTTTCGACAACAGGCTCTTCCTGTACCTCAGGTTCTGGTTCAGGAACGACCGGTTCCGGCTCCGGTTCCGGCACAGTTGCCGGTTTCGGGGTTGATGGGGTGAAGACGTTGCTCTTGATCACGGTCTCCTTGACCGGCTCTTCGAAATCATCTTCCTGGGTCTTCTCCTGCTGTTTCCTCGAGGTCTTCTCAAGGATTTCAGTCAGTTTTATGTCGACTTTCTCGGAGGCTTGCTTCATCTCGAGGTCCTTCCCGAACTGCTTCTCGATGGCAGGAAGATGCTCGTCCGAAATCTTTGCGTTCGGATTGGCCTCGACCTCGACACCCTTGGAAGTCAGGAAGTCCACCAGACTCTGAAGTCCGATGTTGTAAGTCCTTATTATCTTATTCAGTCTGATTTCTGCCATATTCAACTCCTAGTCTTCAAATTCTGCCTTCAGGATCCGGAAAACCTCAGCCACGGTCTCGTCTTCGAGGTCCGCTCTCTTCGCGATATCTTCCGGAGAGAACGCCAGGACGCTCTTGGCGGTGTCGCAGCCGATGGATTCGAGGCGTTCGATGACCCACTGGTCGATTTCATTGCTGAATTCGCTCAGGAGCACGTCTTCCTCTTCAAGCATTTCGTCCTTCGAGAGTTCCCTCCAGACTTCGATTTCCCTGCCTACCAGCATTCCGGCGAGCTTGATGTTGCATCCGCCGCGGCCGATGCCCTTCTTTACCTCGTCAGGCTGCATGTAGACCTTGATCTTGTCGTTCTCGGAAGCACCCAGGTCGATGGAGGAAACCCTTGCCGGATTCAGCGCCCTCTGTATGAGGAGCTGGGTATTGTTCGTCCACTGGAGGACGTCGATGTTCTCGTTGCGGAGCTCGCGTACGATGCCGATGATCCTGGATCCCTTCACACCGATGCAGGCGCCGATAGGATCGATCCTCTCGTCGTAGGATTCGACAGCTACCTTGGCGCGCTCACCCGGTACTCGGACGACCTTCTTGATCGTGATCAGTCCGTCGAAGATCTCCGGAACCTCAAGTTCGAAGAGCTTCTGCAGGAACTCGTTGGAAGTCCTGGAAAGGGTGATGTAAGGGGTCGTGTTGTTCTTCATCTCGACGCTCTTGATGATCGCGCGGATGGTGTCGCCCTTCTTGAACCTCTCGCCAGGGATCTGCTCAGCCTTCGGGAGATGGAGCTCGTTGCTGTCTTCGTCAAGGATGATGACCTCCTTGGACCAGGTCTGGTAGATCTCGCCCGTGAAGATCTCACCGATCTTGTCGGAATATGCCTTGAACACGTTTGCCTTGTCGATGTCCATTATCCTTCCCTGGAGATTCTGGCGGATATTCAGGATACCCCTCCTTCCGAAGGATGCCAGGGAAAGCTTCTTGGTATATACATCTCCGATCTCGTAGTCGTCGTCCCCGGTTTCCTGGAGGATCTGGTCGAGGGTGATCTGGGTGTTCGGATTCTCGACTTCCTCTACGATGTCGAAGTTCTGGTAGATCTCGCAGTCTCCCTTGTCCACGTTGATGATAACGTCGAAGTTGTCTGCCGAGCCGTAGGTCTTGGCGATCTGGGTGAGGAACACGTCCTTGAGCACACCCATCATGACCGGCCTGTCGATGTTCTTCTCTTCCTTGAAGTCCTTGAAGGCATCAATGAGAGTTATTACGTCTTTCTTGTCCATTATTGTGTTTTTTGTATTATTAATCTTTGAATACGATGTGGGGAACCACGCTGTTGATCTCCGCGAACGGCATGTCGTCTTCGTGCTCGACGGTGACCTTCTTCTTGCTTCCTTCCACAGCCTCTTTCTGTGAATATCTCAGGCTGATACCTTCTTCCGAGGCCTTTGTGAGCACCCCGGTAAGCTTCCTGCCGCCCTTGAGGCGTACTTCGACGAGGGATCCCAGAGCCTTCTCGTACTGCCTGAGCACCTTGAATGGCTGGTCCAGACCTGCGGAAGTCACCGTGAGGGAATAGTCCTCGGCATCCTTGTCGAAGGCTGCCAGGAAAGCATCGTTCACGGCCACGCAATCCTCCAGGTCAACGTCTCCCGACTCCTTCTCGATGGCGAGCACGATGTCGTTCTCCTTGCTGACGGTGATGTCCACCACAAAGCATCCCCGCTGTTCTACCGCAGGGACTATAGTCTTGAGTATCAGTTCTTTATCCATATTCATAAAACAAAAGATAGGAGACGCTTTCGTCACCTATCTCACTCAACGGTGCAAATATAAGGATAATTTGGCAAATATGAAAATAAATTGCTTACTTTGCAGACTATTTGATTATTAAGTAGCATCAAATTCATGGATCTTACCGCTAAACAACTTGCTCAGATACTGAAAGGAACCGTCGAAGGGGATGAAAATGCGAAAGCAACCTCCTTCGCGAAGATAGAGCACGGCAAGCCAGGCCAACTCTGCTTCTATGCGAACCCGAAGTACGAGCGGTTCGTCTATACCTGCAAGGCCAGCATCCTTCTGGTCAACAAGGATTTCGAAGCGAAAGAGCCGGTAACTCCGACCATGGTCCGGGTGGATGATGCTTACAAGTCACTTGCCGACCTCCTCAAATATGTTTCCACCAAGAAACGCACGGACCGCAGTCACAGGGGGTTCCGCTCATCCTGGTTCCTCACCAGCAAGTTCGGGAAGAAGGTCTATCTCGGGAGCCATTCCTATGTAGGGCACCATGCCAGGATCGGTGACTATACGAAGATATACGAGAACGTATATGTGGGTGACAACACAGTGATCGGCTCGCATTGCATCATATATCCAGGGGTTGTGATCTATCCTGGGATGGTGATCGGAGACAATGTGATAATCCACGCGAATGCGGTGATCGGTTCGGACGGCTTCGGCAACGCTCCACTGCCTGACGGGACCTGGGAGAAGATCGAGCATATCGGCAACGTGATAATCGGTGACAACGTCGAGATCGGGGCCGGAACAACGATCGACAAGTCGGAGATGGAATCCACCATCATAGGCAATGGGGTCAAGATCGACAATCTCTGCCAGATAGCCCACAACGTCCAGATCGGGGACAACACCGTCATGGCTGCCCAGTGCGGTATCGCCGGATCCACCAAGATTGGGAAGAACTGCATCCTGGCCGGTCAGGTGGGCATTGCCGGACACCTTACCATTGCAGACAACACCATCATCGGTGCCCAGGCCGGAGTAATCGGGAATATCCGCAAGTCCGGCGAAAAGTATCTCGGTTCGCCTGCGATGCCGATCAAGACCTATCTTCGCAGCTATGCTATATTCAAGCAGCAAGGCGAGAAGTGATATTCCTGACAATAATAAACTTACGATATGACTTCAATCAAGCAGCAGACTCTTGCGGGAGAACTTGAGTTTAAGGGGAAAGGCCTTCATACAGGAAGGACGTCCCGTATGGTACTGAAGCCGGCTCCCGCCGGGACCGGAATCCTGTTCAGGAGGGTTGACCTCGGTCCGGACGCCATCGTGGAAGCCCTGGCTGAGAATATCTCTTCCACCGCCCGCAGCACCACGATATCCAAAGGCGAGGCTTCGGTTGCTACGATTGAACACATCATGTCGGCGCTGACCGGGATGGGAGTTGACAATGCCATCATCGACATCGACAATGTGGAGGTTCCGATCCTGGATGGAAGCGCCCGCTTCTACGTGGAGGCAATCGCGGCTTCCGGAACCGTGGAACAAGATGCCTTGAGGGAATATGTCGATATTCCGGAAGAGATCGAAGTCAGGGATGAAAAGACCGGATCCTTCGTCCGGGTCACACCTTCTGACAAGCCCGGGATCGATGTCACCATAGATTTCGGCTCCAAGGTCCTGGGCGTGCAGACCGCCAGCTGGGACGAGTCCACCGACTATGCCTCAGAGATAGCCCCGTGCAGGACCTTCGTGTTCTTACACGAGATAGCATATCTCTTCCAGAACAACCTGGTCAAGGGCGGTGACATGGACAACGCGATCGTGATAGCCGAGCATCCGGTGACGGAAGGGCAGCTTTCAGAGCTTTCCGCGCTGTTCAACGTGCCGAAACTCGAGGTCAAGGAAGGATACCTGAACAACCTGCAACTTCGCTTCCCGGACGAATGCGGAAGACACAAACTGCTTGACCTGGTAGGCGACCTGAGGCTCGCCGGAGGGTACTTGAACGCGAAGGTGACAGCTTTCAAACCTGGTCATACTATCAATTCCCGGCTCACCAAGGCAATAAGGGAAAGAATCAGATAACAAACAATAGCTATGAACAATATATCACCATTGGCACATGTCAGCCCGAATGCAGTCCTGGGCGACAACATAGAGGTCGGACCATTCGCATTCATCGACGATGATGTACAGATCGGCGACGGTTGCAAGATCCATCCGCACGCGATGATCTATCGTTATGTAAGGATGGGCAGGAACTGCCAGATATTCCCTGGCGCCGTGGTCGGTGCCATTCCGCAGGACCTGAAATACGAAGGGGAGGTTACCTATGTCGAGATGGGTGACAACGTGACCGTACGCGAGTGCGCCACTATCAACCGGGGCACCAAGGCCAGCGGCAAGTTCGTCACCAGGATCGGCAGCAACACCCTGATCATGTCCTATGTGCACATCGCCCACGATTGTGTAATCGGAAACAACTGCATCCTTACCAGCTATGTAGGTATAGCCGGAGAAACGGAGATCGACGACTGGGCCATCCTGGGAGGTGGTTCCAAGGCACACCAGTTCTCCAAGGTCGGTTGTCACGCGATGGTTGGCGGAATGTCCAAGATCAACAAGGACATCCCTCCTTACGTCCTCTGCGGCAGGGAGCCTATCTGCTTCGCAGGAGTCAACATCGTCGGCCTGCGCCGCCGCGGTTTCTCGTCTGACGTTATCCGCAATATCAAGGATATCTACGACACTATCTATTTCTCCGGATACAACATTTCCGATGGATGTGCCAAGGTCGAGGCCGGATTCCCGCAGAGCGAGGAGAGGGACACCATCCTGAATTTCGTCAAGGCATCCAAGAGGGGCATCATCAGAGCATACGACAACAAGGTCAAGGGAGAGATCGACTAGGATATGGCCTTGCTGCTCAGCATAGCCTATTTCCCGCCGATAAGTTATTTCGCGCTTATTGCAAAAGGGTTCGCGTTTTCCGGTCCGGACCGGGACGTGGAACCTTCGGTCGTTTACATTGAGGCTCACGAGAACTACCAGAAGCAAACCTGGAGGAACCGGTTCCGATTCTATGCTGCCGACGGCCCTCAGATCCTGAATTTCCCCATAGTCCATGAAAGCCGCCATCCGATTCCGATCACGGAAGTGAAGGTGGACTACAAGACCCCGTGGGTGGTCCGTACCGAACGTGCTATCGATTCGGCATACGAGAGCGCGGCGTTCTTCGAGCATTACCGGGATGAACTGTTCTCCATCCTGGACTCGCATCCGGAAACCCTGTTCGAACTCGATATCCAGATCATACGGTTCATTCTCAGGAAGACCGGGATTCCGGCGGATCTTCGCCTGACCGAAGGATATGGCCTCCCGGGAGGATGTGAAGACTATCGGGAACTGATCCACCCTAAGCGGCCTGATACCGTCCTGGAAGACCTGGGTTTGCAAAAACCGTACTTCCAGGTCTTTGCCCGAAAGTACGGTTTCGTTGCGAATCTATCAATTTTGGATCTTCTGTTCAATGAAGGTCCGGAGTCGATCCTTTATCTGAAGTGAACTAGAATCTCCAGCCGATCGTAGCGGTGATGTCGAAGCGGTCTCTCTTGTTGAGGATAAGAGGAGAAGCGACATTTGAAAGGTAGTCGGCGTAAGGAGAGATGTACTCATCCGTCAGGGCGCTGTACCTTCCTGCAATGTCTGCGAAGAAGGAACCCTTGGAAGAGTAACCCAGACCTACGGAGAATGAATTGATGCTGTCGTTGAGGGTCTGCTTCACACCGCCCTCGAGGTAGTACTCAGGGATTGTGGTGAAGTTGTATCCTGCACGGACGGCCATCTCAGGGACAGGCTTGAACTCAGCTCCGATCCTGACCATATGGGACTTCCCCATGCAGCTCTTGATATCTTTGTTGACATCGGAGAAGGTGCCGGCATATCCCTCGATATCCTTGAACTTCATTGCACTGTAGTCCGTCATCTCATAGTCTGCACTGATCAGCGCCATTCCGAAGAAAGTATATGCCAGACCTGCGTTGACCCTGTAAGGGGAGACGAGGGTATAGGAATATTCACCTTCAGGAGAAGTGGCGGAGCCGTCATAATTCGAGTTCTGGTAGTGGATATCGGTGGAATGACGCCAGTGCTCGGTGATATGGGTAGAGGTAGGGCTCTGGATGGCGGCTCCTATGCGGAGTCCGTCCACCGGCAGGGCGATGAAACCGATCTTGCCATAGACTCCGGTCCCTTCCGCCGTGTAGGAATAGCGGGTGCGGTAGTCTGTGAAGTAAGTGGTCGCATCCTCATATTTGATCTCGAAGTCGGCCGGATCTACGGCAGCCTCCTTGAAATATTCGTCGTAGTTGTAGTCGATGTTGGTCAATCCGAAGTTGGCTCCGATGAAGAACTTGTCGTTGAAATTGAATCCGACATTGAAGAGAGCGTCATACTTGCTGCCGGTGACCCTGCGTCCGTAGGACTGGTCCAGCGGGCCTCCGAGGAATATATCGTAGATGTAGTTGCCGTCGCCATCCTTCTCTCCGGTGTTGTTGAATCCCTCGGTGGCTGCGATGTAGCGCCAGTAGTAGGAAGGATCGTCCACATTGCCGTAGGTACCGATAGCGCCTGACTGGGCGTTGGTTATGATATTCCAAGGAGCCCAGAGTCCACGGTCGTCAGCATTGTAGTATGCATGTGCCCAGTCGTCGATCTCTCCGCCTGAAGCATCCCTGTAGCCGTTGAGGAAATCGATGTCGAAGCCGTCGGCATTCACAGCCATCGAACTGATGTAGCTGGTCTTGTCATTCCGGCCGCTGGCGAACATCTGGTTCGTGTAGTTGTTGGTTCCGTTTACTACGAAACCATAGGTCACTGCCACGAGTCCTCTGTCGTTGCCGGTCTGCATGTTGAATGTAGCACCGACGTTAGGCATCGAGAACCTGGTGAGTTTCCTCAACTGCTCGTTGGAATAGACATCGCTGCCGTTCACCGGATATGCGCTGTAGGACGCGTTCATCGAGCTGACCGTCAGGTTAGGCGACAGAGTGAACTGGGAATAGTTGTAGACTGCGGATCCGGCAGGATTGATGCCGATGGATCCAAGGTCTCCTCCTACAGCAGTCATGGCGTTGCCCATACCGATGGACCTTGCGGTGCCGTAGTAGTTGTTCTGGCTGAAAGTCAGCGCGTCGTACATTGTCTGAGCCCCTGCGGTAAGAGCCGCGAGCATCAGCGTGATTGCAAGTATAGTTTTTTTCATGATGGCTGGATTTTATAGTTTAACTGAAGGTTTCCGTTACCTGCGGCCACCGCCGCTGCCGCCTCTCGAGCCACCGCCCGAAGAACCGCCTCCGCTGTAACCGCCGCCTGAAGAGCTTCCGCCGCTGTATCCGCCGCCGCTATATCCGCCGCTGGATGATCCGCTGCTGTAGCTGCCGGAACTTCTGGTGGAACTGCTGCCGGAAGACCTGTAGCTGCCGCTGCTCGAGCTGGATGACCTGCTCACTGAGCTTCCGGAAGAAGACCTGGAAGTCGTGGTGGAAGGCCTGCTGTATGTGGCCGTACCTGTGGAACCTGAGCGATTGTAGCTCGGGCTGGCTGACCTGACGCTGCCGGAGGTGCTTCTTGCTGAAGATGATCTTACGTTTGAAGATGTAGATGTGGAAGTCCTAGGAGCCCTGGAGACCGAAGTCATCCCGGACCTTGAAGAAGTGGAGGTCCTGCCTGCAGGGGTTGTCGAACTGGTCCTGGTAGCACCGGTCGCCCTTGTGGCAGCACCGCTCCTTGCCCTGGTGGTCGCGGAAGACCTGACTCCGGCAGTCCTGGAGACTGAACCGATGCCGCTCCTCACGCCAGAACCGGTGGTGGCGATGCGTGGAGTGTTGATCCTGGTGCCGCCGCCGAAGTGGTCGTGACCCCACATGTAATGAGGATCGTGGTACCAACCTCCGTACCAGCCACCGTACCATCCGCCGTAGCCGTAGTACCACGGATCATACCATCCGCCGTACCAGCCCCAGCCATAGCCGTAGCCATAATACCAAGGGTCATACCATCCGCCATAGAACCAAGGGTCGTACCAACCGCCGTAATACCAAGGGCTGTACCTGTAACCGTAATATGGACCGTACCATCCGCCATAATACCAAGGGTCATACCATCCGCCGTAATACCAAGGATTTGCTCCCCAGTAGATGGAAGAATAGAATGGCCTGTGCCAGCTATACCATGAAGAGGCATACCAAGGCTGGTACGCAGCCCAGGTGTCCCAGCCGTTGTCGAACAGGTACACCGAGGTTGTATTGTCCTGCTTGTTGAAATCTATCTTGGCTACCTTGTTCGAAGGGATGAACAGGGTGTCGACTTTCTCTCCACTTTTGAGGAAGATAGGGGAGTTTTTCGTCTTAGCCACGAGAACATCGTTGTCATACAGGTTGTTGTCAGCCTGGACAGCGGTTTCTCCTGCAGTAGTTTTAGGCGTATAGTAGATTCCATCCTGATACCTCTGCTGTGAGGCATCGTTAGCGTATTGCGCTGCTGAACCGCACGAAGTCAGTGCCAGAAGCGCCGAGACAAATAGTAATGTGCGTGTTTTCATTTCTGAATCTCCTATAAATTGATAATAAATTCGTAACTTCGTAACCGTTTTCAAACGGTCCGTTTTATTAATGTTTCTCAATAAACAAAATCCGTACCGAATGAAATATTGCACAATATTAATAATAATTGGCAAAAACCGCAAACAGATAAAAGACATATGGCAAAGGAAGTAACTAAAAGGTCAGAGAACTATTCTCAGTGGTATAACGATCTCGCACTCAAGGCTGATCTGGCGGAGCAGTCTCCGGTCCGGGGATGCATGGTCATCAAGCCTTACGGATATGCAATCTGGGAGAAAATGCAGCAGGCCCTGGACAAGATGTTCAAGGAGACAGGTGCCGTGAACGCATATTTCCCGCTGTTCATACCGAAGTCATTCTTCAGCCGCGAGGCCGAGCATGTGGCCGGTTTCGCCAAAGAGTGTGCGGTCGTAACCCATCACAGGCTTATGAACGACCCTGACGGCAACGGCATCGTGGTCGATCCGGAGGCAAAGCTTGAGGAGGAACTGATCGTGAGGCCGACTTCCGAAACTATCATCTGGAGCACCTACAAGAATTGGATCACTTCGTGGAGAGACCTTCCGATAATGTGCAACCAGTGGTGCAACGTAGTCCGCTGGGAGATGCGTACCAGGCTTTTCCTCAGGACAGCTGAATTCCTCTGGCAGGAAGGCCATACCGCCCATGCTACGTCCCAGGAGGCCCTGGAAGAGGCCCAGAGGATGGTCGGGGTATATGCCCGCTTCGCGAGGGAATTCATGGCACTGCCTGTAATCGTCGGCCACAAGAGCCCGAACGAGCGTTTCGCCGGCGCCCTCGACACCCTCACCATAGAGGCTATGATGCAGGACGGCAAGGCCCTGCAGGCCGGTACTTCGCATTTCCTCGGCCAGAACTTCGCCAAGTCGTTCGATGTCACCTTCACCGACAAGGAAGGCCAGCAGCAGTATGTTTGGGCTACTTCCTGGGGAGTTTCCACGAGGCTTATGGGAGCCTTGATCATGGCCCACGGCGATGATAATGGACTCGTGCTCCCTCCTGCACTCGCCCCTATCCAGGTCGTGATGGTTCCGATCTTCAAGACCGACGAGGAGCGCAGCCAGATCCTGGAGAAGATGGAGCAGCTCAAGAAGGCCCTGGAGGCCGAAGGCCACACGGTCAAGATCGACGACCGCGACACCCTGCGCCCTGGCTTCAAGTTTGCAGAATGGGAGCTAAAGGGCGTACCAGTACGTCTTGCCATGGGTCCTAGGGATCTCCAGAACGGAACGGTAGAAGTGCATCGCAGGGATACCCTCGAGAAGCAGACGGTCGCTCTCGAAGGCCTCGAGAAGTCCATCGCGTCTCTCCTTGACGATATCCAGAAGACCATCTACCGGAAAGCTTTCGAATTCCGTGAGGCCAATGTCGAAAAGTGCGACGATTGGGAGGAGTTCAAGGCCAAGATCGGGACGGGCAAGTTCCTTCTCTGCCACTGGGACGGGACGGCCGAGACCGAGCAGAAGATCAAGGACGAAACCAAGGCGACCATCCGCTGCATTCCTGTGGACAGCTTCGTCTGCGAGGAAGAGGGCAAGGATATTTATTCCGGCAAGCCTTCGAAGCAAAGGGTTGTCTTCGCTATTTCATATTGATATATTAAAAAACGGATACTATGACTACCACTTCCAGAAGGGCACTGTCGGTTGCCGTTGCGGTCCTGGTCGCCGCGATCGCTTCATATGCCCAGACCGATACGACCAGGAAGGATGCTCAGGCGGCCGCTGCTGAGGCTGCAAGGCTCCTGACGCAGACCGAAGAGACGAAGGTAGTCCCTCCGAAGCCTGATTACTGGACCCGTTCCCTGATGACCAACGTCAATTTCATCCAGAACAGTTTCACCAATTGGGCCAAGGGAGGATACAACAACTACGCGCTCAGTGCGTACATAGACGGTAAAGCCGACTGGAAGAAGGACGAGATGTACTGGAACAACAGGCTCCAGCTCGACTACGGATTCCTGTATTCGGACGATAAGCCGCTGATGCAGAAGAACAAGGACAGGATACTTCTGGAAAGTACCTGGGGCTATAAGGCCACCAAGACCTTGAGTTACACGGCCAAGTTCACCTTCCTGAACCAGTTCACCAGCGGCTGGACATATCCTACCCCTTCCGTGGAAGACGGTGAGGAACCGACCAGCCAGCAGTGGAAGGATGCCCGCGTCCTGAAGTCCGATTTCTTCGCCCCTGCAATCGTGACCCTGGGTCTTGGTGTGGACTGGGTCCCGACCAAGTGGCTCACTGTCAACTTCGCTCCTCTGACCGGAGGTTTCACCATCGTCGGCAGGGAGAAGCTCAGGAAGAATAACGGTATGGACAGGAGGAAGGAATATGAGGATGCAACCTTGTATCCCGACGCCAAGGATGATGCCGGTGTCTACTACACTACAGGTTATTACTACCGTCCGGCCAGGTTTGAATTCGGTGCTCAGCTCACTGCAGATGCCAAGGTCAAGATCAATGACAATTTCGAAGGATCCACCCATCTGCTCCTGTTCTCCAATTACCTTAAGAATCCTCAGAACCTGAGGGTCAACTGGGACACCAGGATGATGTGGAAACTCAACAAGTTCTTCTCCTTGAACCTTACCACGAACCTCATCTACGACGACACCGTGCTCATAGTTGACGAGGCTCACGCTGACGGCCACAGGGCCGTGCAGCTTGCAGAAGCCCTCCAGTTTGGCTTCACTTACACTTTCGCAAGTAAGAAGAAATAGCTCCGGGCCATGCAGGAGCGATTCGACAAGTGTCTGGCCGGGCTGCTTCCCGATAGGGGAGCGGTGCTTCTCGCCGTGAGCGGCGGGCTCGATTCCATGGTTATGGCCGACCTGTTCCTGCATTCATCCCTCAGGCTTGACCTGGCGGTCGCCCACTGCAATTTCCATCTCCGTGGAGAGGAAAGCGATTCCGACGAGATCTTCGTGCGGAAATGGGCTGAAGCCAACAACCTGACTTTCTTCAAGAAGGATTTTGACACAAAGGGATATTCGGAAGCCGGGGGAATCAGTATCGAGATGGCTGCCCGCGAGCTCCGGTATTCGTGGTTTGCAGACCTTTGCTCCACCGGAGGATACGCTGCCGTTGCAGTAGCACACAATGCCAACGACAATGCTGAGACATTGATTCTCAATCTTTTACGCGGTACGGGACTGAAAGGGGCCTGTGGTATCAGCAATAACTCCTCCCTTCCGGGGAGCGAGGCTTCCCTTATCCGCCCTCTGCTGGGATTCACGAGGGAGGAGATCCGGGCATATGCCCTTTCAAGGAATCTCCGCTGGCATGAGGACAGTACGAATGCCGATCCGGCGTACAAGCGCAACCGCATCCGTAACGAAGTATTCCCATCATTCCGCAAGATCAATCCGGCCTTTATCCAGACCTTGAATTCGGACATTGTCCGTTTCGCACAAGTCCGGAAAGTTGCGGATGATTTCTTCGCCTCGAATGCTCCGGTTGTTTCATGCAAGGATGCTGAGGGTATCCGCATTTCGATTCCGAAGCTCCAGGCAGCTCCTCACAGGGAGTATCTCCTTTACCGCCTTATCGAGCCGTACGGCTTCCCGTCATCGGTCATGGAGGACATCACTAAGCTTATCACCGAAGGCGCTACCATCAGTGGGAAACGATTCTTTACCAATGGATTCGAGGCATATACCACCAGTGATTCGCTTGTGGTCGTGCCTCGCTTGGGCGCATCCGGGGAGGGTCCGGAAGAAGTGGTGGTAGGCGCTGAAGGGGAGTATTCATTGTGCGGGGTAGCTTTCACCGTGGACCGCATCATTCCGGATGACCCGCGTCAGCCCGAGGGAACCTTGGTCGTGAATCTGGAGTTTCCATTCGTCGTCCGCAAGTGGCGTCAGGGGGACTGGATGCGCCCTATGGGAATGACCGGCAAGAAGAAACTGAGCGACATGTTCGTGGATCTGAAAATGTCCATTGCCGACAAGGAAAAAGCCCTCGTCATCGCTGGCGAAGGCTCCCATGTCCTTGCACTCCTTTGCAGGCGGATCGACGGTTCCGTCAGGATCGGAGGCGGATTGCCGGGGCAGGAGGGCTATGTCCGTATTCGGATTATCTGACCTCAATCTCAAAAGGCATCCTGGCAAATACCAGGTCTCCATTGCCCTTCGTCCAGGTTTTCTGCCAGTCGAGAAGGGTCTTGGCGACGTATTCGAGAGGCGTTCCTGCGAATGCATTCACCATAACCTCTTCCTTGTTGCCCTTGCCGAGCTGCTGCTTCAACTGCTCCATGAAACTCATCGGCTTAGGGTATGCTACTATGTTCCAATTGTCCAGATCGCTGTCGCCGGCCACGGATGCGGTGTAGCGGAGGGCGTCTTCAAGGGTGCCGATCTCATCGACGAGACCGATCTTGAGAGCGTCTTTTCCGGTCCATACACGGCCCTGGGCTATGCTGTCCACTGATTCGTATGTCTTGCCTCTGCCTTCAGCCACAAGGCTCACGAAGCTGGTATAGATGTCATCGACATAGTTCTGCATCCACTGTGTCTCTTCGGCGTCGAAAGGCCTGGTCAGAGACAGCATGTCGGAATGCTTGTGGGATTTGACAGGAGTTATGTTGACATGTGCGATATCCTTGAGGGTCTTGCCGAATTCAGGAATGGCCGAGAAGCATCCGATGGAACCGGTGAGCGTGGTGGCGTCGGAGAATATGTGGTCGCAGTTGCTTGAGATCCAGTATCCGCCCGATGCTGCATAGTTGCCGTAGGAAGCGATGACAGGCTTCACGGCCTTGGTAAGGTCGATCTGCTCCTTGATTTTGTTGGCAGAGAGTACGGTTCCGCCAGGGGAGTTGACCCTGAATACGACAGCCTTGACCGATGAGTCGGCGCGTACCTTGGCGATGACGCTTGAGAACCTGTTACCGCTGATATTGTTAGGGTCGTCCTGCTCCACGATGTTGCCGTCTGCATATATGATCGCAATCTTCTTTTTGGCGCTCAGGTTGGCCTTGACCTTGGCAGTCACATAGTCCTTGAACGGTATGAACTTGACGTCCTTGTATTTCTCCTTCGAGGCAAGCGAAGCGAGCTTGTCCTTGAGTTCCTCCATGGAGAGGAGACCGTCTGCCAGGTTGTGCTTCACCATGTCTTCAGGGTAAGAAATCGTGAGGTTCTCGATGAAGAAGTTGAGCGAATCCACACTGATGTCCCTGCTGCTTGCGGTCTCTTCCTCGATTGTTTCCCACATCGAGTCGATCATCGCCTGGTTCTGCTCCATATTCTCCGGACTAGGAGCGTTCTTCGCATACATCTCACCGGCACTCTTGTATTTGCCGTGGCGGATCAGCTGGTAGTTTACCCCGAGTTTGTCGAGCAGGTCCTTGAGGAATATCATCCTGCCGCTGATGCCGAGGAAGAAATCGTTTCCTCCGTGATGGCTGGTAGTGTAGATCTTGTCGGCAACGGATGCAAGATAATAGCTGCCGGAGGTGAAAGCTTCACCATAGACGACCACCGGCTTGCCGCTCTTGCGGAAATCGGTGAGTGTCTTGCGGAGTTCCTCCAGGTAGGTCAAACTGCTGGCGGCGTTGTCGGTCTTGAGGTAGATGTATTTGACACCAGGGTCTTCGGCAGCCTTGTGGATGGCATTGACAGCATCCAGGAGGCCAATGCTGGCGACCGCAGATCCGTCCTGAAAGGAAGGAATAGAGCCGAAAGGATTGTCTTCCCTGGTCTGCTCCGCGAGAGCGAAGGTGGACATATCCATTACCAGGACCCCTTCTTTCGGCAGGATTGGAGCTGAGGAACCAGTAGCCGAGGATGCGCTGGATGCGATGGAGCCGATCATCATGATGAACATTATGAACTTGACGATGCCCCAGATAAGCAGTCCGCAGAGAACGGCCAGCACCCATTTGAAGAATTCTTTTGTATCCATTGTCTGTAGTGTTTGTTTCGTTTCCGATATAAGCGCAAAGGTAAGCATTTTCTGTAAAAACACTATCTTTGCACTCATGAACATCCAGAAACCTTCCATCCCCAAGGGGACACGTGATTTCGGCCAGCAGGACATGGCTGAGCGCAATTATATTTTCGATACCATCAAGGGCGTCTTCAGGACGTTCGGATATTCCCAGATTGAAACTCCCGCAATGGAGAACCTTTCCACTTTGCTGGGAAAGTACGGGGAGGAAGGGGACAAACTGCTCTTCCGTATCCTGAATTCGGGAGACGCATTCGGCAAGGTGGATTTCGACCGGTTCAGGGATGAAGAGGGCTGCATCAATTCCGTTTCCCTGTCCAAGGAAGTGTGCGAGAAGGGCCTCAGGTACGACCTTACCGTGCCGTTCGCCCGTTACGTCGTTCAGCACCAGAACGAGATTTCGTTCCCTTTCAAGAGGTTCCAGATCCAGCCTGTATGGCGAGCCGACCGCCCCCAGAAAGGCAGGTACCGTGAATTCTACCAGTGCGATGTGGATGTCATAGGCAGCCAGTCGCAGGTCAATGAACTGGAACTTGTCCAGATCGTGGACAAGGTGTTCTCCCTGTTGGATGTCAATGTCCTGGTCAAGATCAACAACCGCAAGGTCCTGACAGGATTCGCCGAGATTTCCGGCTTCCCGGACAAGGTGATCGACATCACTGTGGCGATAGACAAGCTCGACAAGATCGGCATTGACAACGTTGAGGCCGAAATGAGGGAAAAAGGCCTCGACGACAAGGCGATCTCCGTCATCAGGCAGATTCTCGGCCTTTCGGGTTCGACAGCAGAGAAGATTGCTGCCATGCGGGAACTGATGAACGGCGGTTCAGCTTCCGGTATCGTGTCCGAGGCTGGCCTCAAGGGTCTGGATGAACTGGAGGAACTCTTCGGCCTGATCGATGCCGCTGGGGTCTGCAGCCCTGTGGAGATCGATCTCTCCCTGGCCAGGGGCTTGAATTACTACACAGGCGCTATCTTCGAAGTCAAAGCGGCTGATTTCCCTATCGGAAGTATCTGTGGAGGAGGACGTTACGACAATCTTACCGGAATATTCGGTCTTCCGGGAATGTCGGGCGTGGGCATCAGCTTCGGTGCTGACAGGATCTATGACGTGCTGAAGGGTCTGGACAAGTTCCCTAAGGATCTGAAATCCAGTACGACATTGCTCTTCGCTAACATGGGTACCGAAGAGATGAAATACATCCTTCCGGTGGCCAAGGCTCTTCGCGGAAAGGGGATCGCTGTCGAGGTCTATCCTGAATCCACCAAGTTGAAGAAGCAGTTCGACTATGCAGACCGCAAGTCCATTCCATTCCTTTCCATCACGGGAGGAAACGAAATGGAGGCGTCGAAGGTCAATGTAAAGAATCTGGTTACAGGAGCTCAGGAATCGTTCGCCAAGGACGATGTCGAAGGCATCGCCGGCTTCCTCACCCTTTAGGTTTCATTACTGTTCCGAAAAGATAGAACTTCTGGTCTCCGTACCATAGGATGCCTTCACCGTCGAGGGCGGTGTAGCTGGTGTAGTATGAATTCCCTGTGTCCCTCGGAGAGAACAGCTCCGGTTCACCGAACCATACCGGCTGGTGGGCTCCGGGTACGAATGTGCCGTTTCTCTTGTAAAGAGGTCCCCGGTTCTGGTAGGAAATCACTCCATCGAAATCGAAAAAGTCGTGCACCATCAGGAAATACTTTCCACTCCTTTCTTCCGGGCCGTCATAATCGTAGATCGGGCAGGGGGAACGTGGCTGGAGGATGGCCGGGCCGTCGTCACGGGTGCGCAGGATCTCAGGGCGGCTCCAAGTCTGTCCGTCATCTGAACTGACAGACCAGATCGGATGGCCGATGGAGGTGCGCATAACTGCGAACAGCCTTCCGTCCGGCAGACCTACGATGCAAGCCTCTTCAACGCAGAAGCCGTCCTTTGGCTCATACGCAACATCGTTTTCGACATATTTTGCGTCAAAGGCATCCTTACCGGTATTGAAGAAGGAAATCTTGATGTCTTTCACCTCCGGGTCTTCATCTATATTCTCATATTGCCAGAATTCCACCCGGGGAATATCGCTCCTGTCGTAGCGGGAGCAGCCGGAAAGGTAGCGCCCGTCTTTCCCTAAACGCAGGGGCCTCTGCCAAAGGCACCAGAGAGGTGGCTTGGAAGGATCTTCCGGATCCACATCGAAGCGAACCGGGAACGGGACCGTCTCTGGTTCCGACCAGGTTTGTCCGGCATCATCCGAATACATTCCTCGCATTATCCCGCAGACATTCTTCTTCACGGTAGTTTCCTGTTCCCACAGGCAGTAGAGACGGCCGCTGCGGCTGAGCATAGGCTGCTGGTAGCTTGCAATGGGCTTCTGGTCCGCCATCGAAGGAGAGCCTGCAAGCATCACCGGTTCTGACCAGGTGCGTCCTGCGTCGGAACTTTTCGCGAAGGCAATGTGGACATCGTTTGCCGCTTCGTAGGAACCCTGGGTCCAGAAAGCATAGAGGAGACCTCTCTCCGGATCATCCAGCACGTGGAAATGGTCGTTGTAGGTGTCTCCAATGGCATTCCGGTCCCTCAAGGACTCTTTCTTCGGCTGTTTCGGCACATACACCGTGAAATCGTGCGGCACTACATCGATGTCCGTCTCAGGATAGAGATAGTGCCAGTAGAAATGGTCCGGCCATCTTTCCCGGAAATTGTCTGTCTCGCTGAAATGCTTCTCGATGGCTTCGTCTGCCGTTGCGTACCTGTGACAGCAGTCCGGGGATTTGGTGAACACCGTCCACTGGCTCTGGCTGGCCGCATCCTGTCCCGGGAGTCCCACCCAGATGGTGGTGCCGTTCTTCGATGCGAAGTTGGGATTCATTGTGAATATGGTGGTGAGGACGGTCCGCTTGTTCAGTATCGGCTCCTCTGTCAGCAGTCGGGACAGGTCCCTGCGGTGGAATTTCCTCATCGGTTTGCGGGAGAACGGAGCTTCGTCTCCGAGTATGGCGTCTCCGAAGAACGTGTTCTGGGCAAGGGCGTGCCTGTCCTTGTTGTTCTGGCTGTTGAGGGTGGCAGGGTCGGAATAGGCAACTCGGAAACTGAATTCTCCGTCCCTTCTCGGCTTGTACCAGCCACGCTTCCTGGCATAGCGCACTATGTCCTTGCTCCCCAGGAAGTTGACAGTGTCCTTGAGATTTATCTTCCCGATGGTGTAGTAGTTCGGAATGGTTGCGATCTCGTCGTCAGGAACCCTCTGGGCTACCCAGTGTTTGCCTTTCACTACTGCACAGACCCAGGCTTCGTGCCTGTCTGCGACGAGGTAGGACCGTCCCGAGTCCCCGTAGCCGTATTTCTCCACCAGGGAACCTATGATATGGACGGCTTCCCTGGCGGAGCGGGCTTTCTGGGCCACGGTGGTGCGGACTTCGTATATTACGCTTCCGGTAGCCTTGTCTTCGCGGGATTTGCACTTGTCGGAGGTTATACCGACTCCATATTCATTCACGAAAGTATCTCCTGCCTTCTGGCCGGGAAACTCGAACCAGAGGTAGGCGCAGCGCTGGCTGTTGGCTGGGACATTGTAGATGTTCAGCATGGCAGGGAGGCTTTGGTCCTCGTTGTGGCCGAGATACACGTATCCGTCCGTGGTGGCGTTCCTGCCGGCAAGGATGCCGAAGCAGAGCGAAAAGAAAAGGAGTGATTTCATATTGCTATCGATTACAGCGATGATGTAAATTTAAGAATAATCTCCCGGAATGCTTATCTTTGCGCTCGAATATGGAAAAATCTTTGCTTCAATATATCGAGCAGGAAGTAATACCTCGCTATGCATCCTTCGACAAGGCTCACAGGGAAGACCATGCCCGGACTGTGATCGAGCGTGCCATGGAGATGGGTCGCAATTACGATGTCGACGAGGCCATGCTTTACACGGCTGCGGCCTGTCATGACCTCGGACTTTCAGTGGACCGCGAGACCCACCATCTTGAAAGCGGAAGGATCATAAGGGAGGACGTGCGTCTGAGGGAATGGTTCACCGAAGAACAGATCGAGACCATCGCCCAGGCTGCCGAAGACCATCGGGCTTCGGCAAAGACAGCTCCGAGAAGCATCTACGGGAGGCTTGTGGCAGAGGCCGATAGGCTGATAGTACCGGAGACCATCATACGGCGCACCATCCAGTATGGAATGGCCCATTATCCCGAGCTTGACAAGGAAGGGCATTGGCAGAGGACGCTCGAGCATCTGAATGAGAAATATGCCCGCGGAGGCTACCTGCACCTTCTCATTCCCGGTTCCCCGAACGAAGAGCCTCTTGAGCGCCTGCGTGAAATCATAGAAGACAAGGACGCCCTCAGGGACTTTTTCGACAGGATGTTCGAAGAAGAAGCGTCTGGAACCAAGGCTGTCATCCGCCTTGCGGTTCCGGGCGACATGGAAGCCGTAAACCGCTTGCTCGGACAGGTCCTGAAGGTCCATCACGAGGGTCGGCCGGATCTCTTCCGTCCGGAAGGGAAGAAGTATTCGGATGAAGAACTCCTGGGAATATTCTCCAATCCTGAAACTCCAGTATTCGTTTATGACAGAGGTGGTTCCGTGCTTGGATACGCCTTCTGCGCACTGCAGCACACTACTGCGGGAAGCCAGAATCCCCTTACTACCCTTTATGTGGACGACATCTGCATAAATGAAAACTCCCGTGGACAGCACATTGGCAAGGCCCTTTTCGAAAAAGTGAAGGAATATGCTTCCTCCCGGGGCTGCTACAACATCACCCTCCATGTCTGGGAATGCAATCCCGGAGCCATGGCCTTCTACAGAGCCATGGGGATGTCTCCCCAGTACACTTCGATGGAATTGATACTGCGATCGGCAGATTAGCCACTGCATCGCATTCGAGATCGGTATGGATTTGCAAAAGACCATTGAAGAATTGTTCAGGACGGATTATCGCCCCCTCTGCTTGTATTCGTTGCATCTTGTCAGGTCGGCTGAGGCAGCGGAGGACATCGTTACGGGTTGTTTCCAAGCCTTGTGGGAGAGGATGGGGAGCGTTTCCTCGCCTCGTTCCTACTTATGGACGTCAGTCCGGAATGCTTCGTTGGCTTATCTGAAACACGTTCCGACTGAACTTGAGGAAGACTTGTCTTCGGAGCAGATAGATGATGAATCTCAGGAAGGTCTCAGGGAGAGGAGCTATCTTGAGGCCCGTCTGTGGGATGCCATCGAGAGGATGCCAGAGCGGCGCCGCCAAGTACTGCTGATGGCAAAGAGAGATGGGATGTCATACTTGGAAATAGCTGAGGAACTGGGTGTTAGCGAGAATACGGTCCGCAATACCCTCGCCAAGGCAATGGAATCCCTGCGTTCATCGCGGAAGGATATCCTGGATTTCGTAATTTTTTTCTACTGATCCGATAGTACGATTTGGAAGTTCCGAGTCTTATCTATGTTAATTCGAAGAATCATGGATAAGGAACTCGATTTCGTATTGAAGGAATACAAGCACGGTAAGTTCGACCCTGTCACCGCGATACGCCGGTTCAGGAAGAAGAATCCGGTCAAGTTGCGCTGGATCTACCCGGCAGTCGCAGCAGCGGCTGCTGTAGTAGCTGTCGTTTTGTTTGTCCATAGGCAGGACTCTTGGAAAGAGTACTCGGCTTCCGATTCGCCAAGCGTGATAATGCTCGCGGACGGATCTTCCGTTACGTTGTCCAAAGGGGCATCTGTAAGGTACCAGCCTCACAAGTTTGCCAGAAGGCTTGAACTGGACGGCGAAGCATGGTTTGAAGTCGCGCATCGGGAGGATGAGCCTTTTGAAGTCTTGTGTTCCGGCCCCGGATATGTGAAGGTCCTGGGTACCAAGTTCCTGGTGGCTACAAGGGATGGCCGTACGGAGGTGAAGGTCTCTGAAGGAAAGGTGCTTTTCGCTCCCGATCCGCATAGCGAAGGAGTGATACTCTCCAAGGGTGAAAGCGCCCTCCTTGAAGGAGAACAGCCTGTTGAGAAGGTAGCTCGCTCTTTCAGTTATGAAGATGCTCCTCTCAGTACCGTCATTGAAGAACTTGGCAATCATTTCGGGAAAACCTTGGAATGTGATTCGATGGACAAGAGAGTCACCGGAGTTTTCCGTGCTGACAGTTTGGAAGATATCGTCTCGGCGTTGGAAGATGCCCTTGACGTAACAATCAATGTATTATGAAAAAAGTCTTGTTAGTGATCGCTGGATGCTTGCTGGCTCTGACCCTTGATGCCCAGACAAGTTTGAGACAGCGTATGGATGAGGTCTCGAAGCGATTCGATGTCAGCTTCATCCATGAATCTTCCCTGAACCTGGACTATGAATGCAGGAGCGGAGAACTCCTTCCCGTTCTGGAAGATAACTTGAAGGAGATGTTCGGTAGTACAAGTATAAAATGGTCGGTGCGGGGACGCTATGTGTCTCTGAAAGCGGCTGCCCGATACACTCTGAGGGGACATGTGACGGACTTGCTTTCATCGGAGACCTTGATATCTGCCGGAGTGTTCACAGGCAGGTCCGGAACCATCACCAACGAGTTCGGGTTCTACAGCATAACCTTGGATGAGGGGGAATATGATTTCACCTTCAGCTACATAGGCTATGAGACCCGTTCTCTGCATGTCAAATTGGATAAAGACAAAGTACTGAACATAGCGTTGAGGCCGGATGCCAGGCTGGATGCAGCCATTGTCACGGGTCGTGCAGAAACAGGTGTCCAGGCTACGAGAAGCGGGGCGATAGACATCCCCAGAAGCGTCTTGGACAACAGTCCGGTGCTGCTCGGCGAGAAGGATGTCCTGAAGACGATCCAGACTCTGCCTGGAGTGCAGGGAGGGATGGACGGTTTCTCGGGAATATTCGTTAGGGGAGGATCGGACGACGAGAATCTGTTGCTCCTGGATGGTGTGCCGGTTTACAACGCAGCCCATGCTTTCGGGATATTCTCTGTCTTTACTCCTGAATCCGTAAAGAAAGTGACTCTCTACAAGAGCGATTTCCCGGCCCGTTATGCCGGAAGGGCCTCTTCCGTGGTGGATGTACGCACTAACGACGGAGACATGAACAGCATGCATGGAGCTGTCACAGTCGGAATTATGACTGACGCGGTTCATCTGGAAGGACCCCTTGACGATGGGAAGACTTCATTCAGCGTGAGCGGTAGGTTGGTTCATTCCCTTCTCTTTTCTCCATTGATGAAAGCGTTCGACGTCCCTGCCAATTACTGGTTCTATGACCTCAACGGCAAGATCAATCATCGGTTCTCGGACAAAGACAGGCTCTATCTTGGAATATATCGTGGTAATGACCACTTCGGGCTTGATGATGAATATGAATCTCCATCCAGAGATGAGATCCGGATCGACAGTAAGGAAGAAACCCGCATGAAATGGGGCAACACGATAGGGACTCTCCGGTGGAACCATGTCTTCGGTCGGAGATTGTTCAGCAACACGACAGCTTTCATGAACAGCTATGAAGGATCCTTCGGCCAGTCTTCCCGGATGAACCGTTATGTCGGTAAGGAGTTGGGTGAGTACCTGGATGAACGCTTCCGCTTCCGCTCCGGGATCTTTGATGTCGGTGCCAAGACCGATTTCGACTGGAATCCTTCTCCAGAGCATTCAGTCAGGTTCGGTGCTGCGGTGACTTCCCATAGATATCATCCTGACAGCAATGTTTCGGATGTGTTCTCGAAGACCGGAGATTCAGCCCTCAGGGATACTACCCTCTACACCACTGCCTCGTCTGTCCAAAGAGGATTCGAGGCTTCCGTTTATGCCGAGGACGATTTCTCCGTGGGTGAGAAACTGAAGATAGACGCTGGTGTCCACCTCTCCCTTTTCGCTACTCAAGGCAAGACTTACCTGTCACCTCAGCCGAGACTGTCCCTCCGTTATGCCCTTACGGATGACCTGGCCTTGAAAGGAGGGTACGCGAGGATGGCGCAGTACATCCATAAGCTTTCTTCAGGCAATATCAGCTTGCCTACGGACCTCTGGGTCCCGATTACGAAGGACATCCGTCCGTTGGTTACTGACCAGGTCAGTTCCGGAATCGCATTCTTGGGTTTGAAGGGCTGGGAGTTGACTGCCGAGGCATACTGGAAGCGGTCGGAAAACGTCCTGGAGTACAAGGATGCAGCCGCAAATGGTTCAGCTGCGGCAGAATGGAGCGAATCTGTCGCTACGGGCAGCGGCAGGGCATATGGAGTCGAACTCTTGGCAAGGAAAACGGATGGACCTGCGACAGGATGGCTTTCCTACACGTGGTCTCATACTGACAGGATTTTCCGGGATGGGAGCGTTAATGCCGGGAAATGGTTTCCTTACCGTTATGACCGCCGGCACGTGATAACTGCCTTTGCGAATTACCATTTCGAAAAGGGGATTGACTTTTCAGCTCTGTGGACATTTGCAAGCGGTGGTGCCATGACGTTGCCGACCAGGTCTTTCTCTGTCATGGATTACGATGGAGATGTGATAAATGTCCCTTATGTGGAAACAAGGAGCAACTACAGGCTTCCGGCCGATCACCGGCTTGACTTGAGCGTCAACTTCACGAAGCAGAAACACAGAGGTGAAAGGACTTGGAACGTTGGCGTTTATAATGTCTATGCCAGGAAGAATCCAAATATCGTGGATATCGACATCGACGGGAATGCCGCTGTCAGGATACGCAAGTATTCTTTTTTGATCTGTATTCCTTCCATAAGTTACACTTACAGGTTCTGAAATCATGAAAACCAATAGATTTACGTTGTTATTGTCATTGTCCCTCGGGCTTTTGGGCTGCGAGGAAAGGATAGAAGCACCTTCCGACGGCAAGGGAACGTTATACATCATTAACTCCCAAATGTGCTCCCTTGATTCCCTGCATTCGGTCAGAGTCTTGGCCAGCAGTGAGGGGCAGGGTGTCGTGGATGCCGGTGAGGTTTCCTTGAAATTGTTGGTGAACGGAGTCGTCCTGGATGAAGTTCGCGGACATGATGATGAGGGAAAGTATGAATTGAAGGGTAGTTTCCTGCCGGGCGACAATGTGTGTGTTTCCGTCACGGGACCTCTTGGAACCGCGGCTGCGGAAGCGGTGGTGCCTGATCCTCCGGCGACGCCTGAAGTGACTTATGATGGCAAAACTGAAGTCTCTTATGTCGAATACGGAAATGCTGAGACCAACCTCTTCAATGTAATCAAGGTAAAGGTCAAGGATGCTCCGGGGGAACATTGCGGCTATCGCGTAAGGATGTTCCTGGATGGAGAGGTTGAGTGTATCGGCGATGAGAGTGGATATGAGTATCCTGGCTACAGCCATCTTGGAGAAGTGATCCATGTCGGACCCCGGGTATTGCAACTGAACAATAGGCTTGAGCCGCTCCTTTGCAAGAAAGAAGACTCGAATGGCCAGACCCTTGAGTACAATGTCTTTCCTGATTATGCGGTCGATGGTCAGGAATACAGCCTGCTTCTCCTTACCAAGGGCGATTTACAGATAAGGCCATCCACACTCTCCAGCGGAGAAACATGGGTTGCGCGAACCCGGCTTGTCGTCCGCTTTGAAAGGATGACTGAACTTTCCTATAGGTACCTGAATTCCGTCTATTATGAAACGGACGGAAATTGGATTCCTTTGAATTACCAGGCTCCTGTCTATCCTTCCAATGTGGAGGGAGGCTTGGGATATTTGCTGCTGACTTCAGCCAAGACCGCTTCATATTCTTTCCCGGACCGTTATTTCGACGACCAACACTATCAGGACGGATACGTCAAGTAGATTTTTCAAACTCTACAAAAACTCTACATAACCCTCGTTACAGATGCCTGCATTGACGATGCAGGCATTTTTATATCTCTACATCCTTTTGAATATAACTCTATTTTCGCTATATTTACCATTGATAACACGAGAACAAGCCAAATATGGGTTTCCTGGATATTTTTTCTCTCAAGAGAGCTACGAATCTGATTAAAAGCATGGATGCCTTGCTCTTGACGGTGGCGGAATCGCTGACCGTTTTCAAAGGAGGTGTCAAGGATTACCTTTATGGTGAGGAAGCCGGATTCGCTGAAAATCTTTCGAAGATGGCTTCGCTGGAAGCGGAGGCCCTTTCCCGTATCAAGGAGATCGAAGGTACTCTTTATTCCAAGGGCTACCTCATGCGTTCCAGAGGCGACATCATGCGTCTGCTGGAAAGATTCGACCATATTGTCACGATAATCAGCGTCGACCTGGTCCAGTTTGAGATAGAATCTCCGAACATCCCAAAGGAACTCAAGCGGGAATTCGTCAAACTGACCGAGCTGGCGTCGCTGGCTGTGGAGAGTTCGATTCCTGGTGCGAAAGCGTATTTCACCGAGCCGCAGGCCGTGGCTGAGACCACCTCCCAGGTCTATTTCTATGAAAAGGAAGCCGTGAAGCTCAGCCAGTCCATCAAAAGGACGGTGTTCCATCAGATGGAAGGCCTTAAACTCAGTGAAAAATTCCACCTGAGGTATTTCGCCCTGCACATCGAGGATCTGGCCAAGGCTGCGGTGAAGGTGGCCGAGCAATTGTCCGTGATGGCTATCAAGAGGTCATTGTAATGGAAGTGGCATACATCATACTCTCTGTCCTTCTTGCAGGATCTTTCCTTATCCTTTACGACCTTCCTGTCGTCGGGGGGAGCATCCTGGCTTCGGGAGCGGGAGAGAGAATGGGTGTGAGGATACTTTTGCCGGCACTGCTGCTTGCCGGCATCTTGGTTCCCTGCTTTGTCCCGGAGGTGGGATATCCTGTCACGAAGGGATTGAGCATACCGGCGGACGGGGTCGATGCCCTTTCCGTCGGTATCGCGACTGCGGCAACTGCCGTCATGGTCGGGACGTTCAGTCGTTATCCGGCGGTTCCTTATGCATTCATCGCCTCCCTGGCGGGCATCGGAGTGGCTCAGGGCATTCCACTGCAACCTGCTGCGTTCCGGTATGTCCTATCCTGGATAACCGGTCCTGTCGTCTGTGCTTTGCTTGCTGCTGGAATCTACAGCATCTGCTCATCGTTCCTGCGCAGGGGAAAGACCCATATGGCCATACAGGAAGGGAAGGTCCTTTTCGCCAGCAGCCTCGTTTCCCTGATCCTGCTGTTCGCGGTGGCTTTCAACAATTCCATGGTATTTTCCTTCCTTCCTTCCGGGAAAGGATGGCTGACCATTGCCGTGGCGGCAGGATGCCCTCTGGCGGCTTGGTTCGCAGTCCGTTCCAAGGTATTGGCGAACAAGTATTCCGTGGCAGACAACGATCTGGATATCAACTCCCTGTCCATACTGTCGCTGATGCTGGCGATGACCCTTGCCTTCGGTCTTTTCTCCTCCGGGCTTCCGGCGAAGGTTGGTCTGGTTGCGACTCCTCTGCCTGCGGGCACTCTGTACCTGGCGGCCTTGCTCGGAATCAGCATGGTCCGGGAGAGGGCTCTCGTTGATGGCGGTGAACTCCTGAAAGGGGGTGTGGCTGCCTTAGTTTCTCCGGTATTGGGTTTCCTGGTGGCATATTGCATGGGCCTCATCCTTGACGGACGTGTTGTCAGCACGCTTGTATTCCTGGGTATCCTCCTGTTCCTGGGCGTTATTTCATATTACCGCCACTTACAGGACAGCCTCGCTTTGCAAAGGCAGGCGCTGCTTTCAGGAGAACAGAGGGCCTACAGCACCCAGAAATCCCTTTCCGCCCTTGAGGTACGGGCTGAAATGACGGAGCAGGACCTTCGCAACAAACTGGATGCGAAGCGCAAGGAACTGGTCGATTTCGCAGTGGGCGTAAGTGACCAGAAAGAGTTCATGGAAAAAATATATGATGACCTTGCCGAGGTCCGTGCGATGGAAGACGGCGAGGGAAAGGACGATGCGATGGACTCATTGCTCGGTGCGCTGCGCGAGAGGATGTATTTCACCCGGGAGATGAATGATTTCTATGCACGGAGCGAAGTGCTGAACGAGGATTTCAACATGCGCCTTAAGAGCATGTTCCCGAATCTGACGGAAGGGGAGAGGAAACTCGCCAACCTGCTGCGCCAGGGTTTCTCCAGCAAATACATAGCGTCCTTGATGAATATCACTCCAAAGAGTGTCGAAATAAACCGCTCCCGCCTGCGGGCGAAACTTGGACTGCAGCGGAGCGACAACTTGATAAAATTCATAAAATCCATTTAATCAACACTTTAATTATTAATTATGCGTAAAATCCTCTTAATCATGGCGCTGTCACTGCTCACAGTAGGTGCAGTGAATGCCCAGAAGAAGACGGTCAAGTACAATCAGTACGGTGTGGCCGTCGAATCCGATGTCCTGGATGTCGAAGCGCAGGACGGAATCCTGGTACTGGAATCGCCGAAGAGCGGTTACAAATTCTGGTTCGATGTCCGTGCCCAGGCTGACGGAGCAGTATTCTTCGGAGCCCCGGACTATGCCGATGCAATCGGTAACGGCACCAGCATCCGCCGTGCCCGTTTCGCCGTCAAGGGCCAGATCAACGACGACTGGTACGGAGAATTCGACATGGACCTTGCAAACGGTCTGGCCGAGCTCAAGGATGCCATCGTGCGTTACACCGGAATCGCCAATACCGATCTCCAGGTCGGTAACTTCAAGGAGAACTTCTCCATCCAGCGCAACACCACGTCCCGTTATCTCCAGTTCATGGAGCGCCCTATGGTCTGCTCTGCATTGACTCCTTCCCGCCATCTCGGTATCAATGCGAAGTATGCCAAGGATTGGCTGTGGGTGTCTGCAGGAGCATTCAGCCAGGTAGTCGCAGGAAGTGAAGAGTGGACGAACGTAGCTGACAACAACAAGGACTTCGGCCGCAATTCAGGCTACTCCCTCACCACCAAGGTCGTATTCCGTCCTCTCTACAAGCTGGACAATGCAAGCCTCCACATCGGTGCTGCATATTCATACAGGACCACTACCACCGACCTTGCAACCGGTGAATGGGGAACCTACCGCGCAAGCAGCCGCAACTCCACCAGCATCAACCGCAAGAAGTATCTGGATACCAACAATCTCCCTGGCTATGATCACAACAATCTCTGGACGGTAGAGCTTGCAGGACATTGGAACGGACTCCGTTACGAGGCTGCCTACATCGGCGACAACGTCCACTTCAAGAGCGATGCTGCCGATCCTGCAACCAAGAATTTCAAGGGTTGGTATGCACAGGCAGGCTATCTGCTTTTTGGAGGTCGCCAGCAGTATGACTCCCGTGGCGGCAAGTACACCAAGGTCGATCGCGGAAGCAGCAAATACGGAGATGTCGAGCTCTGCGCCCGTTACGAGAACTGCGACCTCAACAACGGAGGCGTATTCGGCGGTGCAGCCGAGGCGTATACTTTCGGAATCAACTGGTATGTCAATGACAACGTGAAGCTGGTTTTCAACTACCAGTACAACAACAACGACCGTTATGCGAACGGAAAGGGCAAGCTGAACGTAGGCAAGGATGCCTCCGGTGCTCCTGTCAAGGATTTCACCAAGGTAGTCACCCCTGCCGGCAAGGCCGGTGTGGATTACCACATGGTAGCCGTCCGTTTCGAGATTGACTTCTAAAATAAAATGATTATGAAAAAGATATTCTTAGTTTCATTGGCCGCCGTCCTTGCTTTCGCAGGATGCGTTAAAGACGAAGTCTACAAAGGCCCTTCAACCATAGAGAAAGTCGTATTCAGTCCAGAGGCTCCTACCTCCATCTCACCGGTCACTGTGACCGCCACCGTGACAGGATTGCAGAAAGTGACGAAGGCAACTCTCAATTACAACGGCACTTCCGCCGATATGACCGGAAGCGGGAACACGTTCAGCGCCACCATCCCTGCGATGCCTGACGGAACTGAAGTTTCCTTCACGGTGTCTGTAGAGAACGAAGCCGGATTCGTCACGACTTCAGACAAATATTCATTCAAGGTAGGCGACCCTGCCACCGACTGGAGCAAACTCAAGCTCAACGAGGTATATGGTGCCGGTGCTGACGAGGAGAAGTTCTTCGAACTCTACAACGCCAGCGACTATCCGATCAAGCTTACGGGCGTGACCATCAGCAAGGATGAGGGCACCTGCTGGACAGGAATCGACGGCGAGGTCGTTCCTGCAAAGGGATTCTTCGCTATCATCGGTGCCAAGGGAACAACCCCTAGGGGATTCTCAAGCGGCTTCTCGGCAAAGAAGAGCGTATATGTCCAACTGTTCGACAACAAGGGCAACCAGATTGACGCATTCCAGCGCGGCGACAAGGACGATGCCGGCAACTGGGGAGTCTCCATCACCAACTATTCGGGTTCATGGAGCCGCGTCCCTGACGGAACCGGCAAGTGGATGCGCACCGATACTTTCACTCCAGGTGCTGCCAACTCCACCACTGCAGTCGATGATGATTATGTAAAGAACTGATTTTAAAATAGATTAATCAATATGGCAGAACTTAAAATAGGCGAGCAGAGCAAGCCTCGCTTTGAATTCCGCAGCTTCGGTCAGAACTTCTGTGAAGCACACAAGAGAATGGCACGTCTTTCCGTTCCTGTTCCTGAGAAGGTTTGGGAAAGGGAGAGCGACGAGATCTACATCATCTCCGCCAAGAACGACATCAACAACACCAAGATCCGTAACGGGAAGATGGACATCAAGACCTATGTCCAGACGGTCGACGGCCTCGAGCAGTGGAACCCTCTGATGAAAGGCGAGTTCCCTATTTCCCGCGAAGTCCTGGAGAAGGAGGTCTTCCCTGCGTTCATGGTTGAGATGCCTGCTCTCACGAAGGACACTTACACCTACGAGGAATTCATCGCAATGGTCAAGGCCAATCCTGACCTGGCAGCAGTCCGCGTTCACAAGCAGCGCTTCGGCTACATGGTCAACGACACCATCTGCGAAGTGGGCAACGTGCTCATCAACGGAGCCAAGGTAGTGACCATCAATTCCGAATCGACTGAAATCGAGGATATTAAGAAGACCATCGCCGATGTCGGACTGGAAGGAGTCGAGAATATCAACTACCTCCAGGCCATCAAGCGCGTGATCGGTATGATTGACAAACCTCTTGCTAACGAATAAGCCATGGCACAGGAAATAGAAAAGAAATTCTTGGTGAAGGGCGACTTCAAGGCCGACGCCTTCAAGGCTACCCGCATAACGCAGGGCTATCTCTGCAGTGTCCCTGAGCGTACGGTACGTATCCGTGTCAAGGGCGACAAGGGATTCATCACCGTAAAGGGCATAGGCAACTCCTCCGGCGCATCCCGCTTCGAGTGGGAGAAGGAAATCCCGGTGGACGAGGTCAAGGCCCTCCTCGACCTGGCAGAGCCGGGAGTGATCGACAAGACGAGGTATCTTGTCAAGAATACGGACGGTGTCCACACCTGGGAAGTCGATGAGTTCTACGGAGACAACGACGGCCTTACCGTCGCCGAAGTCGAACTTGCCGACGAGAACGAGCCTTTCGACAAGCCTGAATGGCTTGGAGAGGAGGTCACCGGAGACCCGAAGTATTTCAACTCCATGTTGATGAAGAACCCATACAAGAACTGGAAATAGTATATAATTATGGCAGAACAGCACAAGGCGGTTTTCGATCCGCTTGACATGAACAATTACAAGGTAGAGAAGCTGCCGAAGATGCAGAAATCGAAGTTCGAGGTCTGGATGGCCCGTCTGGGCGGTCCGCTTGCGATCATCGCCTTCGTCTGGATCTGCTGGTTCTGCCATATCGGTTTCATCGACAATCTCAGTCCCGATACCCTGGCCGCCACGGCGCAGAAGCGCTTCGGCGTGCTGGGGGAGGCGGGATTCATACGCGCGAACTACGCGATGCTGGCCATATTCGCGGCCAGCCTCATATTGTGGATGACGGAGGCGCTGCCGAACTACCTGACCTCGCTCCTGCTGATACTGGCAACGGTCCTGCTGAACGTTACCACACAGAAGGACGCCCTAGCTCAGTTGGGACATCCTGTGATGTGGCTGAATATCCTGTCCTTCGTCCTGGCCTCCATGCTTGTCAAGACCCAGTTTGCGAAGCGGCTGGCACTGGCCTTCGTCATCAAGTTCGGAAAGAGCGCCAAGGGCGTGCTGTGGAGTTTCCTCCTCATCAACCTGGTCCTTTCCGCTTTCATCTCGGCCACCACGGTCAAGGCCACCATCATGCTGCCGATCTTCATGGTGATCTGCGCCATCTACGGAGCCTCTGGAGGCCATCGCAACAACTTCGGCCGCAACCTTGTGATCCAGAACTTGTTCCAGGTGAATATCGGCGCTAATGCCTTCTACACCGGAAGTGGCGCCCACCTGCTTGCCATATCCCTTATCGCCGGCTTCGTGGGCAGCTGCGATTTCGGTTATAAGGAATGGCTGGTAGCTGTCGGACCGATGAGCGTCATCATCCTTGTCGTAGGCCTCCTGCTGGGCATGTATGTTTTCTTCCCGATGAAGAAGGAAGAGCAGGTGCCTCAGCTCGAAGGAGGTATCGACAGGCTCAAGGGCGAACTTGCCGCCATGGGCAAGATGTCAGCGCAGGAATGGAGGGCTGTGGGAATATTCTGCATCGTCCTCTTCCTCTGGGTCACCAAGGGCACCTTCCACAACATCGACGAGACCATAGTCGCGTTGCTGGGTGCCATACTGGCCCTTCTTCCAGGTATAGGCGTGGTGAAATGGAACGATGTGGACATACCTTGGCACCTGATGCTCTTCAGCGCCGGAGCTTATGTACTTGGAAGCGGGCTCAACGCCACCGACCTCCCGAATACCATGGTGAATGCGGCCTTCAACTCGATGGGTATCACTTCGGACACTCCGTTCTGGGTGCTGTACGTCATCCTGACCTTCCTGATGATGTATTCAGGCCTGGTATTCCAGTCCAAGACCATCCGTACGATGGTATTCGTACCTATCGCACTTGGCGTCGAGAAGCGCTTCGGTTTCCCGCCGATGAGCCTCTCGCTGCCGGTAGCCATGCTCATCGAGCATTGCTATGTGCTGCCGTTCAACAGCAAACCGGCCGCCCTCCTCTATAATACCAACCAGTACAGCATGACGGATGCCTTCAAGTACGGAATTACCATGATGACCTTTTCCTGGCTTCTGATCCTGCTCTTCGGTGAGACTGTGCTGAAGTGGCTGAACATTACCCCTGGATTGTTTTAAACAGTGATGCAATGGATATCGAATGGAATTTAATACTCAGGATTTTCATCGCCGGAGTGCTCGGCGGCCTGATCGGGTTCGAGCGCGAGTTCCGCGCCAAGGAAGCTGGAGTGCGGACCCATTTCATAGTGGCGTTGGGAAGCGCCCTGTTCATGATTATCTCCCAATATGCTTTCTCCGGGCGTTTTGACGCCGCCCGTGTCGCCGCCCAGGTGGTTTCCGGCATCGGTTTCATCGGAGCCGGTGTGATCATATTCCAGAAAAATGCAATCAGGGGAGTGACCACTGCTGCAGGGCTCTGGGTTGCAGCCGCGATAGGTTTGAGTTGCGGTGCCGCGATGTATCCGGTGGCTGTAGCCACTACCTTGATGACCATCCTGGTCCTGGAGACGATGCATTTCATCACTCGCAAGCATGGGGAGAGGGAGTGTACCATTACGGTTTCTCCGGTCTCGAACGAGGCTCTCCTGGACATCATGAAGGCACTCAAGGACTCCGGGGCCGATATCCAGGGTTTTACCCTCTCCGATTCGGTGGCCAGCCTGATGCTCAAGATAAAGCAGAAGGATTATGTCTCGACGATCGACAAGGTCCTTTCATTCTCTAAGGGCCTCAAGATAGAGGTTTCCTGATCCTCCGGTTTTGAATATGCGTAATTCTGCTTTTCTCGGAATCCTGCTGGCATTGGCAGTGCCGGTGCTGACTTCCGCGGGCCTTTCAGCCGGGGACAAGCGGGTGGTGTTCATAGGCGATTCCATCACCGACGGCAACTGGGGCAACGTCTATAATTACAAGAAGACATCGGCAGAGCGCAGCCAGACGGACATGAACCATATATACGGTCACAGCTACGTGATGCTGATTGCTTCCGATATCCAAAGTTCCCGTCCCAGGTCAGGGTACAGCTTCTTCAACCGTGGTTTCAGCGGGCATAAACTCTGCGACCTGGCCGCCCGGTGGCAGGAAGACGTGCTTGACCTGCATCCCGACATCCTGTCGGTGCTTGTCGGTACCAACGACATCCACGCTTGGTTGGACGAAGGTGGTGGAGAAGAGTTTGACTTCGATGCCTGGAAGACCGCGTACGGCCGTCTGCTTCAGCAGGTCAGGGACCAGAATCCTTCCGTCCGGCTGGTCCTTTGTACACCATTCGTCGCGAGGCAGGGCTCCCTCGCTGAAAGTCCGACCTATGACCTGCGTGAGCGTCTTACCCGCAGGATGGCTGCCGTGGTCCGCGAACTGTGCGTTGAATACGATGCCGTCTGCATCCCTTTCGATACTTTGTTCGATAAACTTATCCCGAAGCAGCCGGCCCCGTCCTATTGGATATGGGACGGAATACACCCGACTCCTGCCGGACATCGCAGGATGGCGGACCTTTGGAAGAAGAAAGTCCGGCTATAGTCCTATACCAGCTTGATTGAATTGATGTTCCTTCCGCAACCGACTCCTTCCCGCCTGGCGGAATAGAAGGATAGGTCGGTGAACGTGTCGATGTCGTAGATCTGGATGTTTCCTGGCTTCAAGCCGCATCCTTCCAAGTTCCATCTGTTGGCCTTGAAGAGGTCTATGTGGTGGCCTCCGGACATCGGGGAGCCGTTTCCAGGGCCTTGATCCGTCCATATTCCAGACATTGGGAAGCCAGCATCCCTGAACCGTTCCACGACCTCTTCTCCCACCTGGAAACTGTCCGGCCCGATACAAGGTCCTATTACGCCGTAGAGATCTGCGGGACACGTCCCGAAAACCTCTCCCATAAGGCGGACGGTCTTCTGGGATATCTTAGATACCGTTCCTCTCCAGCCGGAGTGGACCGCCGCGATGACTCGGTGCACCGGGTCAAATAACAGGACGGGCGTACAATCCGCCGTACGGACTCCAATCGCTATTCCGGGAATATCGGTAATGAACGCATCGTAGCCCTCCAGATCTTCTCGAGTCAGATCCGGCCGGTCCACTATCGCGATCCTTGAACCGTGGACCTGATGCCCCTGTATCACTGGATAGGGGAGCACGGAGTCCCTCCTCGCGGTGAAGGCCTCCACTCCCGCCCCTAATCGATATTGAAGGAGATTCATAGACATACCTACATCCTTACCTCGTAATGGTGCTTGCCGCCGGTGATGATTTCCGGGGTCGTGGTGCCCGGGAGATACACTTCGGTGCGGATTCCTTTCGGGACGGAGACGTCCCACTTGAAGACACCGTCTTCTTTCTTCCAGGAACTCGAGATCCTTCCTTGTACGGACTCGTAGCTGCAATCCACGTAATCGAGCCCTTCGACCGGATATGGCCGCAGCTCGATCTCGGCGAAGCCCGGTTTCAGAGGACGGATCCCCGCCAGGTATTCATATTCCCAGATGATGAGGTCCCCGAGCAGCATAACGTGGTTGCCGGAGTTCATCGCCGGATCGGCCGTATTGCCGTTCCACAGTTCCCATATGGTGGTAGCCCCGTTCGCGGCCATATATCCCCATGAAGGATATGTGTCATCCGATGCGATCCTGAAGGCCAGGTCCGGACGGCCAAATTCAGTGAGCGTGCGCATCAGTACCTGGATTCCGATGACTCCTGAACTGACGTGGCCGCCGAATTCTTTTTCGGTTTTTTCCACCAGGGACGAGAACACCCTCTGCTCCTCCTCTTTCGGGACAAGTCCGTACCAGAGGGCTATCAGGTTGGCAGTCACGGTGTTGTTGTCGTAATATCCTCCCTCGGAGTTGTAGTATTTCCTGTTGAATGCCTCGGTGCTGGTTTTTTCTTCGGCCTCGAAATATGCCACATCTTCCGGATGGCCGGCTATTGGGGCGAATTCCTTCATCAACTTGCAGTAGTGGATATAGTATGGGGTTGCGATCACTGCCGGAGCCGTTATGCGGGAAGGGTCCTTGGAATGGATCAGCTCAAGGGATTCCGGCGGCATGCACCAGTCTCCGTAGACATCCTTCGTCATTATCCCGTCAACCATATACTTGTCTTTCATGTAGACAAGCCACTTCTTCATAGCAGGATAATTCTTCACTACGACGGCGTCATCTCCGAAGCGCAGGTAAAGCATCCTTGTGGCATCTACGAACAGCCCCGGCCAGGTCATGTTGTCACTACGGATGGTCCAGTAATTAGGCGCCACGTCCGGAATCTGTCCTTCCTCGTTCTGCTCGGTGGCGATGTCGTCGAGCCATTTGGCGTACAGGGCGTGGTTGTCGAATATCCAGCTCTCGCCGTAGCAACCGGTCGCACGGTCTCCGAGCCAGCCCATCCTTTCGTCACGCTGCGGACAGTCGGTCGGCATTCCCCGGTAGTTTCCGCGTATTCCCCAGAACGCATTCTTGTAAACCTGGTTGATTACCGGGTCCGAGCAGGAGAAATGCCCCGTTGTGGCCATCTTGTCGTATATCACCTGCCCTTCGAAATCATCCAGCGAAGGAGCCTGGCCGAGGCCGCTGATCTCCACGAAACGGAACCCGTGATAGACGAAGGACGGATGCCAGATGACCGGCTTGGAGTCCCTGGCGACATAGATATCCCTTGCTTTGGCGGAACGGAGATTGTCTGTGTAGAGTTCACCGGTCTCCTGCAAAGTCTCTGCGAACCGCAGAAGGAGGGTGTCGCCCTCGTGCATCTTTACCTTCACCTGGAGCCATCCTACCATATTCTGGCCCATATCTATGATGTACCTCCCATCCGGAAGGGGACTGACGGACACCGGCTTGACGATGTCCTGGACCTCTATGTTCGGATTAGGCTGGGCGGTGAGCTTGCCGTATGGGGCCTCCTGGAGGGCTGCCTGCGCCCATCCGCTGTCGTCATACGAAGGATCGAGCCATCCGTCCAGTTCGAGACGGGCGTCATAGATCTCGCCGTCATATTCATTGTTGCTCCTGATAGGGCCGTCGGCCGTGGCCTTCCAACTTGCGTCGCTTGAGACTTTCTCTACCTTTCCATCCCTATATTCGATCTCAATCTGGCAGATCAGGCAAGGCAGCTGCTTGTCGTAGTGCTTGTAATGGTTGATCGAATCCCAATTCACCCGGACTCCCGGGAACCGCCCCGTCCCGAGCACCACTCCTATGGCATTGGCGCCCTTTTTAAGCAGTCCTGTGACGTCGAAGCTGTTGTAATACACCTTCTTGTCGTAATTTGACACGGTAGGGGAGAGCACCTGGGCTCCTCCCACCTTGCTTCCGTTGATGTATGCTTCGTAGAGGCCAAGCCCGCAGATATGCAATCTGGCTTCCTTTATCCCTTTCCCGGCTTCGAATCTGGTCCTCAGGTATCTCGCCGGCATGGATACATCACCGGTGCGGACGTCTTCCGGGGAATCTATACCTATCCATGATGCTTCCCAATTGACGGAAGGATCGGTCAGGAGTTCTGTTCCGCGTCCCAGGCGCGGCGAACACGAAAGCAGCGATGCTGCGGCAATTATCAGGCAAACGATCTTATTCATACTGCAATATATGAATTTTTTGACGATATTTGTAATAATGACCCTTGCACAGCTATTCAAAAGAATCATTCCTTACGTCAAGCCCTATCGCTTCCTGCTGGCAGCGACTTTGTCCCTGACATTGCTGGGTTCCCTGCTTGCGCAGGTCAATGCCGTCGTGCTGGACCGTACGGTGGATGCGATCAACGCCCTGGTGGGATCGCCTGACTTCACATGGGCAAAGGCTGCGAGGATCCTGATAATCGTCAGCATCGTGCTTCTCGGAAAGGAAATACTCCGTGCCGGTATCTCCTTCGGGCAGAGCATATTCGGAGAGAAACTCCGTATCAATATATCCCAGAGGCTCTCTCTGGGCGTGGTGGAGAGGATCCTCCAGTACCGGATGGCTTTCTTCGCCCGGAGCGACAATGCACCGGGAATGCTCCAGGCCAGGATCGACCAGGGCGCCAGCAGCATATCCCGCACCATACAGAACTTCTTCATCAACCTCCTGCCGATGATCGTCAGTTCCGTGCTCGCCCTCATACTCATATTCGCTGCCAACGTCTATGTCGGTCTGACGGCGCTGGCCATCGTGCCGATCTACTTCTGGATCACTTCGTTGCAGGGCCGAAAACTGAAGAGTTCCCGCAAGAACATGCGGGGTTTCAACGAGAGGCGCAGCGGCAGCATTATGAGTATCCTCGAGAGTATGAACGTGGTAAAGTCCTTCAACCGTGAAGGGATCGAGCTCATGAAGCAGACCGAACTCCAGGAGGGCTATTATGGGAATCAGCTGAGCATCCGGAGGGCTTCATTCGGATTCGATGCGCTGAAGAGTTTCGTCAGCCAGACCGGAACGGTCCTGATCATCATCCTTACCTCGTATCTGGTCCTCATCGGTTATCCCGGGATGACCATCGGTAAGATCATGTACCACATCATGCTGTTCTCCAACGTGACGGCTCCGATCACCTCGCTACAGCGCATATTCGATGACCTGAATGATGCCCTGGTCTATGCGGAAGGGTATTTCGACATAGTCGATGCTGATGCCGAGCTGGAACCGACGGGCAATTACAGGCCTGAAAAGGTGCATGGGAATTTCGAGATGAAAGGCGTGGACTTCACGTATCCGAACGGGACCAAGGCGCTTCATGATATTTCGCTGAAGGTCGAAAGCGGCAAGATCACCGCCCTCGTGGGACTGAGCGGGGCGGGCAAGTCCACCATCGTGAACCTGCTGGACAAGTTCTACGAGCCGGACTGCGGTACGATCACCCTGGACGGGGTGGACCTCCGTGACTGGGATACGCATTTCCTCAGGGAGAACATCGGCCTTGTCCTGCAGAAGAACCATATCTTTGACGGAAGCATAGAGGAGAATATCCGGTACGGAAAACCGGATGCTACCTTCGCCGAGGTTGAGGAAGCGGCCCGGAAGGCCAGTGTCTATGACCAGATCATCGCCCTGCCGAAAGGTTTCGAGACAGCTGCAAACCATTTGTCAGGCGGGCAGCAGCAACGCATCGCACTTGCCCGCATGTTCCTGAAGAACCCTCCTATCATATTCCTGGATGAGCCTACGGCCTCGCTGGATGCCATCGCCACCGAGCAGATCAAGTCTGCGATCGATGCCATCAAGAAGGACCGTACCGTCATCATAATCTCCCACTCCATTTCCCAGATCATTGACAGCGAGATGGTTTATGCCCTCAAGGAAGGTCACCTCGAACAGAGCGGCAATCCGGACGAACTGTACCGCAAGGGCGGCGTTTACAAGGATATAGTCGATGCTTCAGCCAGAAGCCTGAATATCGAGAAACTCGCCCAGACCATCGCCTCACAGTCTTAGCCGATTGTCTTTTATCTGCTTACATTTGAGCCATGAATGCTACGCTTATCATCTCCCTTCTCGCCGTTCTCCTGACGGCACCGCCGGACGGCGGCTCCAAGTTGGTAAAAGATTTCCAGGACCCTCCACGGGCAGCCAGGCCCTATGTCTGGTGGCACTGGATGGACGGGGAAGTGTCCCTGGACGGTATCCGTAAGGACCTTGAATGGATGGATGCCGTAGGGATTGCCGGATTCCATCAGTTCGACGCCGGCGGTGTCAATATGCCAAAAGCCGCACCGTTCAAGCGTCCATATCTCTCAGAGGACTGGAAGGAGGCTTTCCGCTACGCCGTGCGTCTGGCTGACTCGCTGGGCATGGAGATGGCGGTGGCCAGCGCACCGGGTTGGAGCAGTACCGGAGGACCATGGGTGAGCCCGGAAGATGCGATGAAGAAGCTGGAATGGCAGACGGTTGATGTGGATGGCGGCCATATCGATATTCAACTTCCTGCTTTGCAGAAGGTTACAGGACCTTATCGGGATATTCCACGGGGGCAGGAGCATGTAATTGTGGAGCCTTACGGTTATGACGTTGCAGTCGTTGCCGTGCGCTTGAGTGAAGCGGACCGGACGATGGCGGAACTGGGAGCAAATACTTCCGTTTCGGACAGTGTCATCACCGTAGCTTTTCCACGCAAGACTACGGTCCGTGCCCTCACCCTCAGGACCGGAGCAACCGGAAACCGCTTCCGTACGGAAGAGGTCCAATGCTCTCACGAACTCCAGTGCAGCAACGACGGCCGGAACTGGAAGACCGTCAGCAAGCTTATGGTGCCCATACTGGAATATGCCACCGTCAACGTGCCGCCGACGAAGGCCAGATATTTCCGTGTGAAAGGGCCTGCCATGAAATCGTTGGAGCTCTTTACGGTTCCAAGGGTGGAACGAGTGGAAGAGCGGAATGGTTCCTCCTATCCTTTCGACGCTTGGAAATATACCACGGATGCTGTTCCTGCGGCTTTCTGCGTCCGGGAGGAAGACGTGGTGGATATCAGTGCCGGGATGGGTGAGGACGGCCGCCTTGTCTGTACGCTCCCGAAAGGGAGATGGCGTATCTGGCGTTTCGGAGCCTCTCTGACCGGTAAGATGAACCATCCGGCTTCGCCGAATGCCACCGGGCTGGAGGTGGACAAACTCAATCCCGGGGCCTGGGAACGTTATTTCCACCGCTATCTTGAGATGTACAAGGAGGCTGCCGGTGGAATGCTGGGATCAAAAGGCATAACGCATCTGCTGATCGACAGTTACGAAGCCGGACCAGAAACCTGGACTCCAGCCCTTCCGGAGGAATTCAAGGTGCGCCGGGGCTATGACCTGATGCCATGGCTGCCTGTGCTGACCGGACAGATAATCGGCAGTGCGGAAAAGAGCGAACAGTTCCTGCGCGACTGGCGGAATACTCTCTCGGAACTCTTTGAAGAGAATTATTGCCGGGTCAACGATATCATCGCCACCTTCGGCATGAACGGCACCTACATCGAATCCCACGAGTTGAACCGGGCCTTCCAGGGCGATGGCATGGCGGTCAAGAAGAACGCTACGGTGCCGATGTCCGGAATATGGATGACCAACAGCCTGAGTGGATCACTGCCGGCAGTCGCGATCAGCGACATCCGAGAGAGTGCCTCCGTGGCACATATCTACGGTAAACCGATTGTCGCTGCCGAATCCTTCACGGTCAATGGTGACGGCAAGCGGGCCTACACCTACCATCCCGGCAATATCAAGATGGTGGCGGACATCGCGCTGGCCAGCGGCCTCAATCGTTTCGTCATCCACGACAGTGCCTCGCAACCGTCCGACGACTACCTGCCGGGGTTGGCTCTCTTCCGTTACGGACAATGGTTCCACCGCAACGAGACCTGGGCGCCGTATGCCAGGGTCTGGACGGACTATCTCGCCCGCAGCTGCCAGATGATGCAGACAGGCCGCAGCGTGGCGGATATCCTGCTATTCTACGGGGAAGATACAAATGCAACCGGTCAGTACGGCGGGGAGTCCCTGTCATACCTCCCTCATATTCCGGCAGGATACAATTTCGACTATGCCAATCCAGACGTCCTCCTGCATGAGGTGAAGCCGGAAGGCGGCTGCCTGGTGACAGGGAGCGGCCAGCGCTACAAGGTGCTTGTACTCGGAGGCTTGTGTCGGAAATTCATGTCCGATGGGATCCGGGCCAGGATCGATGCATTGAGGGCGGCCGGCGTTCCGGTCTGCTTCGAGGACGAACTTCCTGCAATTCTAAAGGCTGAAGACATCGCTCCGGACGTGGTCCTGGAGGGTCCGGCTGACGGAATTTGGAATGACGGCTTCCTGTTCGGCGGGAATGTTCCGAAGAACAGCAGGGGATACGACTGTACGATTGCCGGCATCCAGTTCGTGCACAGGACAGGAGGCGGAACCGACATCTACTGGCTGGGCAATTTCACCCAGAAGGAATGGAAGGGTAAAGTCCGTTTCCGCGAAGGAGGTCCTTGCGCAGCGCTGTTCAATGCCGAGGATGGTTCGATGTTCCGTATCCCTCGCAACGGCGACGGGGTGGAACTGGCCCTCAAGGCTGGAGACGCCATATTCGTCGTGCTGACAGACTATCCGCTGGATATTCCTGAGGCCAGGCCGGAATACAAGGCATCCGAGGTGATGACCCTCGAGCGCTGGTGGGATGTGGAATTCCATCAGAAAGGCGGAGAAAGCGCCCTGGAGACCTTTTCGGAGCTGAATGACTGGACTACCAACATGGGAGACCCTGTTATCCGATACTTCTCCGGTACGGCACACTACAGTTCAGTATTCACCATCCCTGCCGGGGCGCTTGACGGCTTGGAAGAGGCGCGCATCGACCTGGGCGTCGTCCATGTGATGGCGGAGCTGATCGTCAACGGCCACAACACCGGCGTACTCTGGCGCGAACCATTCCTCAGCCCCGACCTCCTGCAATTGCTTCACGAAGGCGAGAATACGATCGAGGTGAATGTTACCAATCTCTGGGTCAACCGCATGATCGGAGACCGACAGAAAGGTGAGATTCCAGTCACCAAAGTCCGCCGCTTCTACAACGCCGGAGATAAGCTTCTTCCGTCAGGCCTCCTCGGCCCCGTCAGATTGATGGGATATAAATAACTTGAAGAATCGTTTTACAAGCTTATTCTTTCATTTTGGAGCGGTAACAGTTTCTTTGCAAGCATATAACCGGCAGCGGCGACGGCGATGGCCTCGGCCGTAACTATGAGTTCAAGCGGAACCATTCCGGCCGACTTTTGGAGCAGTACGGCTCCGGTATCGACAAGGGCGTGGATAACGATGGCTGCGGGGAACAGCCATAACCATTTGCCACCTCTGCGTATGCCTATCCAAACCAGCAAGGAAAGGCCCAAGTGAAGTACAAGGGCGGAGAGTCGTTCCCAGAGGCCGATCAGCAGTGTCCCGGCACCGATCGTCTGTAACTGGTCCAGCTGTGCCTGCAACTGTGCGGCGGCTTCATCGGGAACCTTGGAGAAGAGGGCATCGGTCTGTCCGGAATTGATCAAAGCCGAAATCACCAGGTTGTTGATCATCGTTATGCCGAAGATAATAAGCATTTCCACGCCTCCGTGCCCGATACCATATGCTACGCCCGGGAGCGGTGTTGAAGGTTCCTTTTTCATCAGGAACTTCATGGAGAGGAAGCGGCCGGTTTCTTCGAATACACCGGCAGCCAGCCCGCCATAGATGGCATACAGGAGCGTATTGTCCAGGATGGATGCCCCAAGCGGCCCCTTCAGGACAAGCTGGTGCGTTATGCTTTCCAGAACCAGGGCGAAAAGGATGAATGTTCCTGCACCGATGAGGATGGTAGACAGCCTGGCACGAAGCTTACGCACCAGATATATGGACAGGCAGACGGGAATGGCGATGCCAAGGACAGCATCGGCGGCCATCACTATGAGAGAACCCACAGGAACCATATGAATATCAATTTATCAGCGTGAAGATAGCCAAAAATCTTCGATTTGTTTCTATCGCAGAATTGTATTAGTATTTATCTTGTCCCCGGTTCCGGAATTCCTCCAGCGGTCGATAACCTAGTTCGTCCATCAGTTGGTTCCACTGCTTTGGAAGTTCAATTTTGACAGTGGCATACCCTCCGCCAGGCATGGTCTGAACCTTGTTGCGGGCCGGGTCACCGGTAATCAGGAAGGCTGTCATCCCTTTCTGCATGGTTGGGATGGTCATTTGTTCACTCTCTGGAGAGTCGTACCACTCCGGCGTAGGTGTCATCTCGCCGCCCTCATCTTTGCGGATATGGCCTTGATATTGACGTAAACTATGCTGTCCGCCGTCTTTGGATCCTCCCGGATTGGCGTAGTAATTGGCAAAAGCCCTTTCCTTCACAGGTCTGCGGGAATTATCGATCAGGTCTTTTTCCAAAGATTCCGGATTCTTGTATTTCCCGGCCAGAACGGCTGCGACCGGCTCTGTCATCAGGATTGTACGGAAAGTAAACTGTCGGCCGCTGCCCAGGGCGAACTGGCCGCGCTCACTGATGTCCCAGGCGATCAGTTCCATCACTTTCTGGGGATTTGTGGTAGAGGGAGCCATATTATTGCCCCACAGAAGCGTTGAGCCCAGCGTGATGGTGTTGTCATCGAGATCGAATCCCTTGCGGACGTGGTAGGGTTTCCAGCCGATTCGAAGGCAGGCGGCCTCGTCTTCCACCAGGCACCATGGCATCGGATATCCGAATGTACCCATCCGGTCCTGTTTGACATGATAGCCGCATAGGTTCATCAGCGCCAGGTTCATGAACCGTCCGATTGCGACGTTCGCCGCCTCGTTGATCTGGCCTTGTCCGCTGTCGATTCCCAGTTGCCGGGCAACCGGGCCGTTTAGCCAACAGTAGGGAATCCAGGCGTGGGTGCTGGCCAGTGTGCGTCTGAAGGCAGAGTCTCCCAGGCCTCTGGTCATAGCGATGAGGATGGGCATATACTCCGGCTTGCAGCCGGCCATGACGGCATTGACGGCCACATGCCAGGCGGTGGTGTTCCTATGAGCAATGGGCAGGACAGCCACGGTCTCATCCCATTTCAGGTCGGTATATTTCAGGAAGGATTCAACCTTCTCGAAGGTGGGCGGGATGATGGGCGATCCATCGGACCAGTCCATGTCCGTGAAATAGGCGTTGATCTCATCCAGCGTCCCGAAGAATATGTCATCCCGGATGTCGCCCCGGCTGCCTGCGATGCCCATGGCACGCTCGTCGAAGGTGATGGGACGGGTGAGCGCATCGACAATCTGGGGCCATAGTATTTCCCGGGTATTGCGGACGAGTTCCTCGGCGGTATGTGTTGCGAATGCGCCTGGATACTGCGCCACCCTCATCACTGGAACACCGTTGTTGAGCGCCGTATAACGGGCCTGGTCGACGAATCCTGGTCCCGCGATAATGACCGAAGGAATGCCCAGATACTCGGCGGTGATGCAGGATCCCGTCTCCTTCGGGGTACATAGGCCACATCCACCATTCCCGGATATGACAGCGTCCACGCCCATTTCACGGAGCTTGCGTTCGAATTCGACTTTGCTCTTGCGCGTAACGCCGGGCCCGGGGTAGGGACCGGCAATCCCAATCTCATCCGGCAGAATCACGTTTGCTGTCGGATAATTCTCCAGGATCAGACGCTTGATTTCGGGGTGGGTGACTCCGGTCATAAAACTAACGCCCACTACGGCGATGGTCTTTCCGTCCAGGGTCTCCAGCCGGGGCGCCTGGTCAATCATCGGCACGGAACTAAGTCCCACAGGACTGACGACGGCGTATTCGGGAGATGCCTTGGGCGTGGTCACAAGCGCCGGCTTGGCTGTTGTTGGCTTCGACTCCTTCACTGCCGGGGGAGCATCTGCCAGTTTGCAGGTTTCATCACAGACAATGCGTTGGGCCTGGACTACCAAAGGCAGGAGAATACCTGCCAGTGCGATAATGATTCTTTTGGGAAAGCGGATGGTCATTGTGTTTTGTTATATTAATTAGACGCTCCCCGTAACCAAGAGTTTAATCAGGTTCGGTATGAACTGCCTTCCAGCTGCATTCGGCGGCATATGCAAACAAGAAAATGAGTATCTTTGCGTCCCGAATTTGTCGGTGGTAATGAAAACGATCCTGCATACGGACAAGAGGCGCCTGCTCGGTTATATCGCGGGCATCCTTGCCGGTGTCTCTTATGGAACCAACCCGCTTTTCGGGAAGGCTTTGATGGAGAGTGGCGTACCCATCATGGTCATGCTCTTTTTCCGCTATGCCTTCGCTGCTGTCTTCCTGGCGGTACTGATGATGTTCAAGAGAGAATCCTTTCTGGCAAAACGGCGCGAATTCGGCGTTCTGATCCTGTTGGGCATCTTCTTCGCGGGCAGCAGCATCACCCTCTTCTGCTCATACGAGTTTATTCCGTCAGGACTTGCAACTACTTTGATCTACCTGTATCCGGTAATTGTTGCACTGATAATGGTGTTTCTCCGGATCTATCCCAGCTGGCAGACATGGCTCGCCATCTCGGCAACCTTCGGGGGTATTCTGCTTCTTTCCACCCCTTCCGAGGATGTTCAGATCCGCGTCCCAGGAGTTTTGCTTGCAATAGGCTCAGCTTTGTGTTATTCTTTTTATCTGGTTATCGTGAACCGGAGCAAACGCATCCGGAACGTTTCGGAACATACGATTACTTTTTATTCGCTGGTTACAGGGGCTATCCTTTTTGCCATCATCCGCTATGCCGAAGACGGAAGTATGCTTGAGGGCATCGACACGCTCGGAGACTGGGGGAATCTCATCGGCCTGGCAATCATTCCTACGATGGTCTCTATGCTGACAATTGCCATTTCTTCCCGCTATATAGGTCCTACAAAAACGGCTGTCCTAGGCGTGTTTGAACCTCTTACGGCAATCTTGATAGGTACGCTTCTGTTCCGTGAAACCTTGACCGCGAAGATGGCGGTAGGAATAGCAATCTGCGTGGCTGCCGTTGTGTTCATGATTGTAAAACCCGGGAAAAAACAAAAGCTAAGAGGCTGCTAAGATACAATATCGAACTTCCGTCTTTTGGAAGGCATGTCGGAGATTACTCGGGCTTCCGGATCAGCGTGAATTGGTCCAAATACTTATTCAATGATACAAGTTCCGTAAGGTCACGGGAAAGGAAAGCGGCGCAGAACAATTCCCGGAAGCGGCAAAGCTCCTCCCACAGTGCACTTCTTTGTGAAGGAGTATCAGCCCTGCCATATTTGATGGTAAGGTCGATGAGTTCTTGCGCTCGGGCGAAAGCCCCCTCTGCGCGATGGTCTTTACCGGCCTTCAAAGCTTTCAGTACACGGGACGTTTCGCTGCCGATGTTGGCCATCTGCTGCGGGAAAGTCAACTCGGCCCAACGGCCGTTTTCCAACGTCGTGTGCTGCATTCTATCCGATAATGAATTGTGCTACAATATTTTCAATCGCTTTCCTTGTCTCAGGGTCGGAAATCCCACGGGAAGGATTGCCCTGCCAGGAGCGGATGTTGATGAGCGAGTCGTACTCGATGAAATCCTCTCCCTCCTCATCGGGATACAGGTTGAATCCCCACAGGTCCTCACCGGCAGAACCGTTTTCCAACAGCAGGCGCTCCAAATCCGCATGCAGTTCGGCATCAAGGGCCAACAGCCCTCGTTTCACATCGGCGACACTTTTGAGCATGTCACCAAACGTGTTCTCTGCCAAAGCAGCAAGTTCGGCTCGTGTTATGGCTGTCTGTAGTATCTGCATGGCGTGCGTTTTTACAAAAGTAATAAAAAAAAGAGGACAAACCTCTCGATTTGTCCTGTTTAGTAGCGGGGGGAGGACTCGAAATTTGTCTGCGTATATCTTTTGGTGTGAAAAAGTGTCTGGCCGCATCTTTTATCTAATTGCTTGATAATCAGTAATTGCAAATCGAAGGTCGCTGGGGAAATGGCTGAATGGAACGACAAAGCGGGACACATTTAGACAAATAACACGCCAAAAAGTTGCAAAATTGGCGTGGTTTACCTATCTTTGTTATGCGTTATTGATACACATTATGGCTACTCTTTACTATTCCCTTTCCAAAAAGGCCGACAAAGTGAACGGCCGCCACGAGGTTTTGGCCCGGTTTGTTGTAGGCAGCCGGATAAACCAGCGAGCGAAAACCAATGTATTTGTGCCGGCAGAGTATTGGAACGCCGACACCCAGGCGGTAAAGGTCCCGAATTGGCGGCTTATGAACGAGGACCAAAAGCGGACCGTTGAGGCCCTGAATGGGTACAACGCCCGGCTGCAAGGGCTGCGGTCCGCCGTGATGGATGCTTTCATACAGGTCGGGGCCGGTAAGAAACCAATCCCGGCGGATTGGCTGGCCTCAACGATTGACCGCCACAATTTCCCAGAAAGGTACGAGGACCGCCCGAAAATGGCCTATTTATCGGAGGCCTTTGCGGACTATATTACCGGCCGCAAAGTGTCCACCCAGCGCAAGCGGATGGCCGCCACGGTATTGCGGGCCCTGTTGAGGTATGAGGCTTTCACAGGCTCCCGGCTACAGCTGGACACCCTCACCCCGGATGATCTGCGAGCCTTTGACAACTATTTACGGGAGGAATACGAGATAATAGCCCAACGGCCAGAATTGCTGGAGGTTTGCCCGGAATCCCGCCCCGTTGTCAAACGGAGCAATAACACGGTAATTGACCGTATGCACATTGTCAGGGCGGTTGTATCCCTGGCCGTGCGGAACGGCAACACAGACAATGACCCGTTTTTGCGTTTCAGTATCGGAACGCCTGTATATGGAACGCCGTATTATATCACCGTAGAGGAACGGAACGCCCTATATAGGTTTGACCTTTCCAAGCGCCCCGGGCTAGCCACCCAGCGGGATATTTTCGTATTCCAATGCGTAATCGGTTGCCGGGTTTCGGACCTCTTGAAAATGACCCGGGAAAACCTTGTGAACGGGGGTATAGAGTATGTGCCCAGCAAAACAAAAGATGAACGCGGCGAAACCGTACGGGTCCCCCTCAATAGTATTGCCGCGGAGATCGTGGAGCGATACACCGCCCCCGACCGGGCAGCCCTGTTGCCCTTTGTTTCCCCCCAAAAGTACAATGATGCGATAAAAGAGGCTTTCACCTTGGCCGGCCTCACCCGCCCGGTTACGATCCTGGACCCTTTGACCCGGCAAGAGGTGCAGCGCCCCCTCAATGAAATTGCGTCCTCGCACCTGGCCCGCCGTACCTTTGTGGGCAACCTCTACAAGCAAGTAAAAGACCCTAATTTGATTGCCAAATTGTCGGGCCATTGTGAGGGCTCCCGGGCATTTGCCCGGTATCGTTCCATTGATGAGGATATGCGCCGGGAGTTGGTCGGTATGCTTGAATAAGCCGCCGGCCTACTCCCTTCCAACCAATTGAAACAAAACCGTTAAACACTTTTCAAGTATGAACACCACCGACACCAACGCCCGCCCCCTGACCGTTGGGGCATCAACTCAATGCCTTTTGCTTGCACTGCAATCAGTTGAGGATGCGAGAACGCAATACTTTGCGGCTTTTGAGGCCGTAGGCGGGGAGAGATTCGCCGGGGAAATGACCGACCACGCGGCCGCCCCGTTTGATGCTTTGCGCGACCTTATAGCGGCGGAAATAAACGCCAATGTAATTGCGTGGGCTGAATCCGGCAACCCGGCAAAGGAACTTTAGCGCTATGGATGCCCCCGCAAAAATGATTGATAGTGCCTTTTACGCGATGGATAGCGCGTTGAGGGACCCGGCGGCGCTCACCCTGGAATGCTCCGGCCGGGGGATCTCCACTGACCTACCCGCCCCGGGATTCGGGGATTTGGAAAGGCTTTTCCGATTGATGGCCGCAGCAGCTGCCCGTTTCCGCCTTTATGATGGCCTAGCCCCAGCACATTGGGTTGACACCTGGAAAGGAACGGCCACCAAGTGTGCAGCCGTATGCCGGGCAGCCTCTATGGAATATCTTTCACTTTGCATTGACGCGGGGCGGATCATTGACGGGACGATCCGGGAAAGGCTGGATTCCTGGGATTATATGGCTAATTTGTTTTCAACCTGGCCCGCCCGTAGCGGCGCGACCGCTGCGGAGCCTCCCGGCATTACAGCGGAGGCCGGAATCTGGCCCGTAGAGGCCTCAACGGATGCCGGGATAGGGAAACCCTTATATTACCTCAATACCGCCCACGATCGGCCGCAATTGTGCCGTATTTATGACCGCCTTGCCGATGCTGGCTACATTGACGGGAGCGCCCCGGAGGCGCGGGCGGATTTCCTCAACGCCTTCAATCCGGCGGCCGACCGACAGGGCAGTATTTCCTGGATATGGACTGACAAACGGAGCAAAAAGGTAGCCCCCCGGCATATCCTGGACTTTGTGGCCCAAATGGACGGAAGCGCCACCCTAGATGGGATCACCCCGGAAATGTGTAAAAAGGTAGCCCCGGCGGTATTCGATCGGGAAATAAGCAGCCCCGTATTGTCAAAGTTCCGTACCCTCTGGAATCGCGGCGAGTATTGCGATACCCACGATGATATAGCGGCGATCCTTTCCGGGGTATAGTGCGTTTTCCCGCTTTTGTCTGACACGAGGGGCAACAATTCGCGTTGCCCCTCTTTCGTTGTAGCCTCCCCTGTTGAGGATAAGAGGCAACACCTTGCCGGTTGCCCCTTGTTGCCTCTTTTTCTTTGTCGCGGTATGTGCCACATTTGTACCGCCGGGGCCGGTATGGAGGCCGCCGGGAGTCGATAAACAATGCAATACCGCAAACGATGGAAACGAATATTTTAGAGATTGCAAAGCAGTACCCGCAAATGAATATTACCGTACAGGCGGCCGACCTGTTGGCCCTGGGGTCCTCTATCGTTGCCGACACGATGGAGCGATACCGGGCGGAGATTGAGGCCCGGGAACGGGCGGAGAAAGAAGAAAAGATGCTTACCGCGCAAGAGGCCGGCCAAATGCTGGGAGTATGCGAGCGGACCCTGTACCGCTGGCGGAGGGCCGGCTACATTGAGGGGGTCCGCGTTGGCGGGGCTATCAAGTACCGCCGGAGCGATTGCCGGGCCATCCTTGCCAACGGGAAACCCGAATAATGGCGGCGCGATATGGACACCAAACCGGGATATATCAAATTGCCGCGGGAGTTGCTGGCCTGGCCGTTGTGTCGGCGGCCTCAACATCTGGCATTATTCATCCACCTCCTTTTGATGGCCAACAGGGAGGCGAAAGATTGGAACGGGATTCGGATTGAAAGGGGGCAAGTTGTTACCTCTTTGCGCTCACTTTCAATGAGTTGCGGCCTCACGGTTTCGGGGGTCCGTACCGCCCTCAACGGATTGTGCCGGGAGGGTATTGCACAGGTTTCCGCAAAGGTAGGCGCACGGCCTCAAAAGGGGGAGCCCGCACAGGTAGCCGCACAGGGGTACACCGTTGTAACGATTTGTCAATACGATAGTTACGAGGGGTTGGCAGTTGCTGCCCGCACAGGTAGCCGCACACCCCAAGACGAAACTCCCGCACAGGTAGCCGCACAGGTTTCCGCACCAACTAAAGAAAAATATATAGATATATTATCAATAATAGATGACCCGCGTTTCCTTGATATTGTCAGGGAGTGGGCAGAATACAAGCGGGAGAAGAAACAGGCGTACAGGGGTCGGAAAGGGCTTTCCCAATTCTACAACCGCTTGTGCGAATTGTCGGGCGGGGACCCGGATACGGCCCGCCGAATCGTTGAGGACGCGATGGCCGCCAACTATTCCACGATCTACCCGCCGAAAATACCCAGGGCAAGTGCGCCCAGCGCCGGCTCAAACGGCCGCGTAAAAATCCCGGAATACACGGAAAGTAATTTTAAATCTACCTTTTGACCAATGGAAACGATTGATGCGATTTTTAAACGGGCCGTGGATGCTTGCGCGAGCGATTTACGGAACGAAAGGCCCCGCCGGCGCTTTTGCTATCCGATAGATCGGGACACGACCGCCGGCCTGTTGTTGGAGGCTTACAGCCAAATAGTTGAGGGAAGGCAATACGAATTCAAGCCCACCCCGGACACCCTGGCCCAAATCAACGCCGTTGCGGAGTGGCTGACCAACCCGGCCCGCAAGCCCTCCCTCTTGTTATATGGCCTCCCTGGGACCGGCAAAACAACGATGGCCCGGGCGCTGCAAACGATGGCAAAGCGGCTGCGGGAATCCTACGGGCCGGCTGGGATCAATCGACTACAACGGGAAGCGCAATCCTTTTTTCCCACGGAGATAATACGGGAGTTTGAACGCAAGGAAAGCGCGGTATTGATCCCGACATATACAACCGCGTTGGATGTTGCCGGGGCCGCAAGAGATCAACGGAATATATTTGACCAAATATGCGATATTCCCTTTCTCATTGTGGATGATATCGGCCCGGAGCCAAAGTCTGTTTATAGTTTCAGGACGGAATATCTACCCGTTGCGGAATTGATACAAAGGCGTTACGATCGCTCCCTCCCTACGGTAATAACAACCAATCTGGGGGACGCGGAAATCGAGGGAACGCCCACTTTCCAGGGATACGGCCGGCGGATAATGGACCGGCTCAACGAAATGTGCGAAAAAATCCCCTATGCAGGGCGAACGTTCCGGGTATAGTGGTGTATCTAGTACACGCCTTTACAAAAGTAGTAAGTTTTAGTATTGTCCAGATATGCCAAGACCCAAAAACGATGGCCGCGGCCGTTTGGGAGGCCGTGCCAAAGGTACCCCCAACAAAACAACCTCAACGGTTAAAGAGTGGCTTGCTCAATTGGTGGATGCCAACCGCAAACAGATAGAAAAGGACCTTAAAGGGATGGACCCGGCAGAGCGGGTGAAACTATTTGCTCAATTGCTCAATTATATTGTGCCAAAGCAGCAAGCCGTTTCCGTTGATGCCTCAATACAGGCGGAATATAGCGAAATGGCTAAACTCTTGCAGTCTGCCCCTGATGAGGTAATAGATAAGATTGCTGCGAAAATCAGGGAAATAGAGAGGTATAACAATGAAAGAAGAAACAATCAGTAATCGGGAGTATTTGGCATTTATCCTTGCCGGCGGGGCGGGTGATGATCCTTTCCGGCTAATAGAGTGCGCCGTGAACGAGGCTGGGCAAGTGGTATTCTCCCGGGTTGTGGAGCAATTCGGGCTTTGTGGTGAGGGCTATGATATTCAAATTAGCGGCCCGGGCGGAAAGTTTGAAATATGGATGGGAGAGGGGCGCGAATATGTAGCAATCCGTTTTCAGAACGCCCGGGCGGGGAATGATGCCCCGGAGCCGGCAATACCTTTGACCCCGGCGGAGGTCCTGGAATCGTTAGAGAGGTGGAAAGCCGGCCCAGGAGTGCGGGAGGCGATAACCAATAAATGCGGGGCGATAGTCCGGGAGTATTGCCCGGCTCCCGATGTGAAGCTGCCGCCCGCCCCTGGCCAATGAATGCAGTTGCCCGCCTCTAGCCTCAACGCCCGGACAATCCCCGGCGCTTGCGTATTCAAATCTTTTTCCTAACTTTGTTGTGTCACGCCCAAGAGGTAGTACAATAACGCATCAAACCGCCCCGATCCGCCCCTGTGGTAATACCCCCGGATTCAGGCGGTTTTTGCGTAAAAAAAGTAATATCACGCCATTATCACGCCAATTTTAAGAAATGAAAAACGCCAACGGATTAAAAATCAATCTGTTGGCGCTTTATTTTAGTAGCGGGGGGAGGACTCGAACCTCCGACCTCCGGGTTATGAGCCCGACGAGCTACCGACTGCTCTACCCCGCGATATTATTTGGACTACAAATGTACGACTTTTTTTGAATAATCCAAAAAAAACTACAAATCGTCTTCCTCGATGTCGTCAAGGTCACTGCCGAAATCAATCTGCTCCCAAGCATCCTCCATTGCCCGGCGGTCCTTCTTGGTTGGCCTGCCGGAACCCCTGTCACGCTTCAGGAAGAACGTCTCTACCGGAGTCCGGAGCTTGTCCAACTCGGACTGGGGAGTAAGATTCTCAGCATAGTCCGGGACCAGTTTCGCCCCCAGGCGATGTTCAGGAGCCTGTATGATCCTGTAAGTGTACAGGATTGTGCCCTTCCGTATCTCGACAGTCTCTCCGGACTTGACCAGCCTTGAAGGTTTTGCGTTCACGCCCCCGATCTTGACTTTTCCACCCTTGCAAGCCTCAGTCGCCTCAGTCCTTGTCTTGAATATCCTGAGTGCCCAGAGGACTTTGTCTATCCTATCTGATTCTGCCATGTCAATTCCAAACTTTTATGTGCGGATCCGGAGCTTCGTCCGGGACATATGGATCCCTGACCACCCTCTTCTCCGTCAGGACCTCCAGCAGACGGGTGTCCTGTGCGGCAGGGAATATGAAGAAATCATTTACCTCCGAAGGCACCAGGATGCATTGCCCGGCTTTCAGAGGGTAGCGTGACTGCCCGCCGTCATCCGAAGGAGTCTGGATGATAGCCTCTCCACGCTCGCAGAAATAAATCGCGAAGCTTCCGGGGTGCTCACTGAATATATGGAGTCCGTCGGCGAGGTCTATGCTGGTGACGATGAACTCCGGCTCCTTTGCCATTATCCTGCGCCCCCCAGCCTCTGCCTGTCCGGAAACACCCTGCCCGGAGCCGGCCTCCCCGGATGCCGAATAATCAATCAGGTCGAAGGCCTCTTCCAGCATCATTCCTTCAGTTTCCTTCCCCCAGCCGTGAAGGTTGAAGGAAAGCTCTGAGCATTCGGAAATCTCCAGGATCCTGAGTCCCGGCCCGGCCGCGAATACGGTCCCCGGCTTGATCAGGATTGAGTCTCCAACCGAAGGATGGACCGTTTCAAGGATATCCTCCACTTTTCCCTCCTGGCACCGGCGGTAGAACTCCGCCGGCTCGACATCCTTCCGGAATCCAAGGCGGATTCCGGAGCCCTTTCCAGCCTCGAGGATATACCAGAGCACGGTCTTCCCGAAAGAATCATATCTCTCCGCAGCCTCCTGGTCGGCTACGTTGACCTGCAGCGGCTGCCAGTCTTTTGTCTCGATGACTTTGACAAGGATGGGAAACTGCAAGCCATAGTACTCGAAGGCATCGTCTCCCGTCACCCTTTCCAGATAGGTCCCCATCAACTCGCTCAGGGTATTCCCCCCGAACCAGCCGTTGTCCACCATCGAATCCTTGAAACCCAGGTCGGCGACCAGATAGTCCACGCTGCCCCAGGATGTCTCGTCCCGCAACCCGATGAACTTCATCGGATACAGTTTCCTGTTGTCTTCTTCCATATCCATTGAATACAGCCCCCGGAAACATCCGGAGGCTGCACATCAAAACTCCAAATCCGGAATTACTTGCCGAAATAACGCTTCAGGAGGCCGTAGAAACCGGCTCCGTGGCGAGCTTCGTCCTTCGCCATCTCGTGTACCGTGTCGTGCACGGCGTCATATCCGAGCTGCTTCGCCCTGGTGGCGATGGCTAGCTTGCCCTCGCAGGCACCGGCCTCGGCTTGATACCTCTTCTCCAGGTTGGTCTTGGTGTCCCAGACTACCTCTCCGAGAAGCTCGGCGAATTTGGAAGCGTGCTCAGCCTCCTCGAATGCGTAGCGCTTGAAAGCATCGGCGATCTCAGGATATCCTTCGCGCTCCGCCTGACGGGACATCGCTAGATACATTCCGACCTCGGTGCACTCCCCGTTGAAGTGGTCGTGCAGGCCCTGGAGAATCTCTTCGTCCTCGACCTTGCCGTCGCCGAGGTGATGCTCGCAAGCCCACTGAGGCTTTCCTGAGTCTTCCTTTATTTCAACGAATTTACTAGCAGGAGCCTTGCACTGAGGGCAACGCTCTGGCGGATTCTCACCTTCGAATACGAATCCGCATACCAGACATCTGAATTTCTTTTTCATGATAATTGAATTAATCTTTCACAAATATATGCAAACAATATGATTTCCCAAGTTATTCCATATCCGGTGAGAATGCTTTCGGACGGGTCAGGGTTTCCTCCCTGATCACATTCCCTTCGGCATCCTTGACCCTTACGGTTACCTTCCCCCTTGAAGTACGCGCCTTGGCGGAGAACATATGCCGGTTGATGATCCTCTCGTACTTGTCGTTGAACACCGGTTTGTTTATGAACGAAGGAAGGTACTTGTTGATGTTGAAGAGCGGGTCCTCATCGCTTACCATGTTCACTTCCAAAGGCTTACCGTTCTCGAGAATCTCCAAGGTCCAGTCCGGCCTGAAGTACCAGCAGTTGACATAGATGAAGTTGCGGAACCTCTTGTCGGCGTAGTCGGTCCTGTCCGGATAGGTCTTCATCTGGGCCCTGATGTCCTTGTCCTTTGCATAATAGGACATCACCGTGTTCATGTCGTATATCCTCATCCATTTCTCTCCGAAACGGTGGGTGCTGTAGACGTAGTCGCAACTTCCGTCGCGGCTGAACGTGGCGGAGACCACACCGGCCTCCTCTCCATCGATGCCGAGTACCGTAACCGGGGTGGTGGTCCACATGTCACCGGATATCGCAGGGACCTCCATTTCCTTGAATACAGGCCATTTCTTGGAATCGATGAACTGCATCCTGTGAACGTGTCCGCAGGCAACGTCCACGGTTCCGAAACGGGCGAACAATGCCGCTATCGAATCCACCTGCGACGTCCTGTCGAACATCGTACCCTTTTCATCGCCGGTTACGATCGGTGCATGGAGGCAGAGCCTGATCCTGGCATTGTCCGGAAGGTCCTTCAAGTCGGCCTTGAGCCAGGCCATCTGATCCTTGGTGAAACCCTTTCCGTATGACCTGTCACCGACTATTCCCTTGCTCTTCTTCCCCTTGCCCGGTACGTTGACATACAGGATGTCATCCATCATGATCCAGTGCTCGCCACCGATGTTCATGGAATAGTATTCAGGCCCCAGGACCTCCCTGTAGAGGTGCTCCGCATCGCGGTCGGTGTTGTCCGTGTGGATTGCTCCGTCATTGTCATGGTTGCCCGAGACGCTGTACATCAGGGTAGGGTAGCGGTTTTCCAGGAGAGTGTTGACAGCATCCTTCAGATTGAAGCCATAGGTGTACCAGTACAGTTCATGCGCAAGGTCGCCCAGGTTCAAGGTATATACCGGACCGAGTGCGGAAAGCCTTTCGGCCTGCTTGCGGATGTTCGGCATGGCTGTCTCCCTGAACTCCCTGAGGTCCGGCTTGAAGTCGGCGTTCGTGAGATGGGCATCCGTGAAGTATAATATCGAATATGTATCCTGATTCTCCTTCTTCAAGGTGAAATCATGCTCCTCGGGAACACCCAGAGGCTCAGTCAGGTGGGCGTAGAAGTCAGGACGCAGACCGTCCCTGCTCGTCGCCACGTAGCCCGAAGGAGTGGTTATGAATACGAATCCCTGTCTCTTGTCGCTGTACATCCTGTACCGGCCGTCCTTGCCGGTTTTCACTATCCTTACACCGTCGGAGACGTGGACCCCCTCCAGAGGCTGCCCTTCGCAGGTCACCGAACCTGACAGCACGACCGGCTCCGGAAAAGCCTCCCTATCCTTCCTGGCGGCCGCGACCACAGGGATATAATGTTCCTTGAAGTCTGGCCACCGGTAGTAAGGACCGCTTACGCTCTCCAAAGGAAGCTTCATGTCCTTCTCGTTGAAGAGCATCTTGAATATCACGTCGTCCTTCTTGTTTTTGTAGAATATCATCTGGACGTTGGCTGCCATCGGTACCTCGTAAGACTTCCATGTCTCCTTTACCGAGTCGAAGTCCGGAGCCTTGTATGCCCATCCGTCGATACCCATCAGGCAGAACATCGACATGATGCATCCGTCATGGCCGAAACGCAGGCGGGCAGCCGTACCTTCCGCCATGTCCTGGTCAGCCTTCGTGATGATGTCGTCAAGCATGCTCCAGGTGGCCTTCCAAGGCAGTCCGTAGCTCTCGTCGCTCTTCCCTTTCCAGATATAGTACTTCAGGTTGTCGCACTCCCAGAGAGAGAGGATCTCGTCCTGGGTGAACAGGTCATAGAACCCCGGATCTTCGTCAAGGCACTGGCCGTCGCCGGCAAAGTCGAAGAGCTTCTGCATGAAGTCCAATTTCCCGCTGACCTTCGACGGATTCAGGAAATACCTGCTGATGAACGCGTTGACATCGAGTTTGCGGTTGCAGTATTCGACATACGGGCGATGCCAGTCACCCGCTTCGCTGCGGTTGCGCTTGTCGAACGAAGTCGTGTAAGGGGAGTTGCCGGAATGAGGATTCAGGAACGGCAGGTCGGCGTAACTGCTCTCCTGCCGGATGTCCAGGTCCGGCCTCTTCTCCTTGAGCGCCTCGCAGAATGCGTTCATGCTTAGCATCGTCCTGTTCAGGGAGGACCCGAAAGCCTCGATATGGGCACCTTTGCGCCTGAATACCTTCGGGTAGTTGGAATACAGCCTTTCGGCAAGCGTCCTCATCTGCCTTGCGCCCATCGGGGTAAGTTCCCCTCCGCGTCCCTTGAGCGAAGGATATACAGCCAGGAACCTCTCCATCAGTTTCTTTCCTTCAGGAGTGAGATTGCGCTCCGACTCGGCTTCGTCCAAGGTGTTCCTGATCTTGTCATAGAATGATTCTTCCAGGATATACCTTGCCCCGTGCCGTTGGTATGTGCTGATATAAAAAGGCTTGTAACCCTTCGGGGCCGGTGTCAGGTCCCTGTCTGCGAAATCGCTGACGTAATAGATGTTTCCGGCCTTGCGGGTATCCTGCCGGACATCCTGGTACGCATCCTGTCCGGCAGCGCAAAAACAGTACGCCAGGAGGACGGACAGTATGGAAAAAAATCTCATATGCATCGCAATAATCAGTTGTTAGTGTTCGAAACCAATTCCCGAGTCAAAGCTATCTGCTTGTCGCAGAATGCCTTGAAGTCAGGCCAGCTGTAGAACGGAGCCTTTGCGGAGCCGATCGGAAGCTCGATGTCCCGTTCATTGTACAACACTCTTACGAGTATGTCGTCCTTCTTGTTGCGGTAGAAAACGAACTGGATGTTCGAAGCTACCGGCACCCGGTTGCAGTGCCATTCCTCTGCAATCTCGTCAATCGAAGCCATAGGCTTGTCCCAGCCCTCGACTCCCAGGAAGGCAAGCATCGGGATGATCATAATGTCGTGCCCGAAGCGCAGCCTGACATCAGTCTCGCCGGTCGCGATGTCCTGTACTGCCTTCGAAATGATATCCTCCATCGTCAGATGTATGGCAGACCACCTCCTGCCGCCCTGGAAAAGGGTGTCAGGACCGTAAAGCAGGAAGTAGTTGCAGTTCGAAACCTTCGAATGGGCGACCATCTCATCCAGTGAGAATATATCCCAGAAACGAACCTCCGAATCCGTGTTCTGGATAAAAGATGCGGTGCGGTAGAACATCGACTCGATCTCCCTTTCGCTGCCGAACCGGGCTATCCTGGACACATCCTTGAACAGCCTTGCCAGGGGTGCGTGCGGATCCAGCATCCTTTCGGAATAATCATCTATTCTCTTTGACAGGGTGTCTGTCAGAGGCTTGAGGGGTTCCATCTCAGGATTGTACTCCGTGAAAGGGTTCAGGACGGCCATTTCCGAAGCACCGGTTGTCCTGGTTATCCCAAGGCTGGGGTACTTCTCCTTCAGACCCTCGCAGAAAGCCGCCATGGACATTATGCAGCGTGCCCTTGTCGTGGAACGAGCATCAACGTTCACCTTGCCTTTCTTCCTGAATACTTCCGGGAAGTTGCGCAACATCCTTGCGGCCAGTTTCTTCTGCTGTGCATATCCCTTCTGGGTCAAGTCTCCGGCGCGGTACTCCAACATAGGGAATACGGTCTCATACCTCCGCAATACATCCTGTCCCAGGTCTGTCAGGTTACCTTCCTCCCGGGCGGTGAGCAGGATGCGCCTGACATTCACGAATTCCGGGTTGGAACCTGAAAACCTGGCACCGTGGCGGCCGTAATGGCTGATGTAGAAAGGTTTGTAGCCCTTCGGAGCTTTCGCGATGGCAGGAGTGTCGAAATCATACATTGAATATACGTAACCTGCCTTGTCGAGGTTGGCCTCGATCTCTTCCCGGAGGGTCTGGGCGGAAAGCCAGAGAGGAAGCAGGGAAGCGGCGGCCAGGGTTATCAGTTTGGAGAAAGAAGTCTTCATTCCTGTGGATTGATTTTTATCAAATATAGTCAAAAAATGCAATAATCGGAAATAAATGAGTATATTTACAATGATATGAATGACACTAAATATACCATCGGAATGGACCTGGGAACGGATTCCGCCAGGGCCGTCCTGTACGAAGCCGCAGGCCCTCAGGCAGGGAGGGAGATATCGGTCTGCACATGCCCTTATCCAAGGTGGTCACAAGGCTTGTACTGCGACCCTTCGGAGGCCCGTTTCCGCCAGCATCCTTTGGATTACCTGGAGTCGGTCGAAACAGTCCTGAAAGGGGTGATAGCCGAATGCCCGGACAAGGATTCGATAGTCGCCATTGCAGCCGACACGACCGGCAGCACCCCATGCCTCATAGACGGCAATCTCACTCCGCTCTGCCTGAAGCCGGGACATGAAGATGACCCGGATGCGATGTTCATCCTCTGGAAGGACCATACCGGGGAAGCGGAATCCCAGGAGATCAACGCCCTCCTTCCACGGTTCGAAGTCAACTATGCCGACCATTCGGGGAAGCTTTACGGGCCAGAGAACTTCTGGTCCAAGATGCTCCATGTCCTCAGGAGGTCGCCGGGACTGAGGGAAGATGCTTATGCTGCAATCGAGCTTTGCGACTATATCCCTGCGGTGCTTACCGGCTGCAGGAGTGTCGGGGAACTGAAGATGGGGCACGCCGTGGCGCAGGGCAAATGGATGTGGTCCGAGAGATGGGGAGGATACCCGCCGGAGGACTTCTTCAATGCCCTGGACCCTGTCTTGGTCCCGTTCCTCCGCCGCCTGCCGAAGAAGAACCATCCTTGCCAGGAGGCTGCCGGCACTCTCTGTCCCGAATGGGCGGAAAAGCTCGGCCTTTCAGAAAGAGTGTTCGTAGGAGTCGGAAATATAGACAGTTATTCGGGGGCCCTAGGAGCCGGAGCCGCGCCAGGGAAGATGATCATGAACCTGGGTACATCGGCCTGCTTCATGAACGTAGTCCCGGACGAGGTCATCCTCGGAAGGATAGTCCCTGGAGTATTCGGGCAGGTGAACGGGATGATCCTGCCTGGCTGTGACGGATTCGAGACCGGACTTTCTGCTTACGGCGATGCATTCGCGTGGTTCAAGAGGCTGCTCGGCTGGCCTCTGGAGAAGTTCCTCCCGGAAAGCGAACGTGCCTCCGCGATGGACAGGATGCTTTCATTGTTGAACGAGGAGGCTGCCAAGGTCGTACCTGACCCGGACGCCCCTCTTGCCACTGACCATCTGAACGGCAGGCGCACCCCTTACCTGAACAGTGCCCTCTCGGCCTCATTCAGCGGCTTGAAACTTTCCACGACGGCTCCGGAACTCTATTATGCCCTCGTGGAATCCACCGCTTTCGCCACCAGGGCTATTATCGACCACATGGAGTCCCACGGCGTACCTGTCGAGGAACTCGTGGCGGTGGGCGGAGTCTCACGCAAGTCTCCGTTCGCGATGCAGATGCTTGCCGACGTGACGGGCCGCAGGATCGATGTGTCCGCGGCGATGAACGCAGGCACAGCGGGAGCGGCACTCAACGGGGCAGTGATCGCGGGTCTTTATCCGGATGTTGCTTCCGCCCAGAAGGCGATTTGCCCTCCTGTCATGAAGTCATTCGAACCGGATGCCTCCAAGGCAGGATTGTTTGAAAAGAGATATGGAAGATATATTGAAACAGTAAAATTCAACGAAAGATGAAGATGATATCCGAACCCGCAAGGGAAACACCGGTAAGGACACAGGTTGACGTCCTCGTGGTTGGAGGCGGCCCTGCCGGAATAATGGCAGCCGAGGCTGCTGCCGGAGATGGTCTGAAAGTAATGCTGATCGAGAGCAGGGGTTACCTGGGAGGCAACCTCACGATCGGCCTCCCGATCCTTTCATTCCTGGACGTGAACGGCAAGCAGTGCGTAAAAGGCTTGCCTCAGGATTTCATAGACAGGCTTAGGAAGCGCGGTGCAGCGACTTCCCATTTCCCATGCAAGCTCCATATGAGCTTCACGATGACCGACCCGGAGGCTGACAAGGATGTAGCCTTGGAGATCATGAAGGAAAAGGGAGTGGAAGTCCTGTTCTATGTCTTCTCGACCGATGTCATCAAGGAAGGCGACCAGGTCAAGGGCCTGATCATCGAGAGCAAGGCCGGCCGCGAGGCCATCCTGGCTAAGACCGTGATCGACTGTACGGGAGACGGAGACGTCGCCTTCAGGGCAGGAGTCCGTATGTTCAAGGGAGACAGCGACGGAGGGATGCAGCCACCTACCCTGATGTACAGCATGAGGGGAGTGGACGTGGCCGCACTCCGGGATGCGATTGTGAACCATCCGGAAGAATTCGACATGGATACGATGCCTCACGAGCAATTCAAGCGGGAGAAGTTCATCACGGTCGGTCTCAGGAACCAGATCCTCAAGGCTCAGGCCGCAGGACTGGATATCCCGGTTGCCCGCACCATCCTCATCACCGGACTCGCCAGTGATGAAATCTGGGTCAACATGACCAGGGTCAGCGGCACCGATTCCACCCTCCCGGAGAGCTATACCCGCGGCGAGATCGTAGCGCGCGACCAAATGCATGTGATCACCGAATATCTTCGAAGGTTCGTTCCTGGCTTCGCGGATGCATGGGTGGACAGGGTGTCTCCTTTCATGGGAATACGTGAAAGCCGCCAGACCGAATGCGAATACATGCTCACCGGAGACGACATCATCTCCAGCAGGAGGTTCCCGGACTGCATCGCGGTCGCAGGATATCCGCTCGATATCCATCATTCCACCGGAGGCGATTGTACCATGGTCTTCGCGAAGGACAATTATGACATCCCATATAGATGTCTGGTCCCGAAGGGCGTTGAGAACCTCCTGGTGGCCGGCCGCTGCAGCGGATATACCCACGAAGCGATGGCCTCCACCAGGGTCATGTCCACCTGCATGGCGGTCGGTGAGGCTGCAGGAAGGGCTGCAAGGCTCGCGTTGAAGCAGGGCGTACCGCCTTCCAAGGTGGATGTGGACGTTTTGCGTGCTGAACTGAAGGATACGGGAGCCTATCTTGGATGACACCATTCCTGCAGCAAGTAGTACGGCATTATTTTTCTGCGGGGGACATCTCCCGCAGAAAATTCATATTCCCTAACCGCCGCAGCCAGGTATTCTTCAAGAAGTACCTCGGGGAAGAGGTGAAGGCATCCGGAACCCCTTCCGTGGCTCCGGGTATGATGACCATCAATGACTTCTTCTATACCCTTTCAGGCTTTCAGGCCACGGACAGGGTAAGCCTGCTGCTGGAGCTTTACGATTGCTACAGGGAGCTGTTTCCCAAGGCCGAGCCTCTGGACGAATTCATCTTCTGGGGAGATGTCCTGCTCGGAGACTTCGACGATGTGGACAAGTATCTCGTGGACCCGGGCCAGCTGTACACCAACGTGGCAGACCTGCGGGCGATCCAGGACACGTTCTCATACCTTACCGAGACCCAGCGGAAAGCGATCGAGAGCTTTATCCAGCATTTCAGGGACTCGGGTCGCCTGACGGTCGATCCGGATTCCGACAACCCCAATGTCAAGGAACGTTTCTTCCAGATTTGGCAGATCCTACTGCCGCTTTATCGCAATTTCCGCAAGTCCCTGATGAACAAGGGAATGTCTTACGAGGGCATGGCTTATAGGAGCCTTGCGGAAAGAATCAGGACCGAAGCGGCCTCCGATATCCTCAGGGAGACATTCGGAGAGGTCGAGGAATATGTTTTCGTGGGCCTGAATGCATTGAACGAGTGCGAGAAAGCGGTGATGCGCAGGATGCGCGACGCCGGCCTCGCAAGCTTCTGCTGGGACTTTTCCTCCGACATGATCCGGGACCCGCGGAACAACTCCTCGTTCTTCATGTCCGCGAACATTACGGAGTTCCCGCAGAGTTTCCGTCCCGACCCTGATGGCCTCAAGGTTCCGGAGATACGAGTTGTCAGCACCCCTTCTTCTACGGGCCAGGTCAAACTGATACCTTCCCTGGCCGGCAGCGATGGATATGCCATCGTACTCCCAGATGAGAGCCTGCTGATGCCGCTGCTCAATTCGATTCCTCCGGAGATCAAGGACATCAACGTCACTATGGGATACCCGATGAGAGGCACGGCCTTCTTCGATTTCCTGACACTGGTCTCCGCCCTCCAGATGCACCTGCGCCAGAAAGACGGGAAATGGTATTTCTACCACGCCCAGGTCTGGGCCATCTTCTCTTCGGGAATATTCAAGGAAATAACCCGTGATGACGGGGAAGCCGCACAGATCGTGGCCCGGGTCAAGGCAGGAGCGAAGTATTATATTCCTCAGGACGAGCTGAACGGGCATCCTCTCTTCGACCTGATATTCCAGCCTGTGGTCAAGGATCCGAAATCCACCTCTCCAGGTCAGATCGGTGGATTCGCGGTTTACCAGAAAGCGTTGATCACCGGCATCGCCTCATACATGGCGAAGGATCCCGAGGCCGCCCTCGAGCTGGAATTCGCAAGGAAAGCGTACAATGCCATTAACCAACTGGAAGCCAAGGAGCTGGAGGTTCTTCCGGCGACCTTCGCCAGGCTCGTGGACCAGCTGCTCGGGCCGGTTTCGGTGCCTTTCAACGGGGAACCGCTGCGAGGCCTCCAGATCATGGGGCCACTTGAGACCAGGGCGCTGGATTTCAAGCACTTGATAATCCTCTCATGTAATGAAGGCGTATTCCCGCGCCGGAGCGTGAGCTCGTCCTTCATCCCGCCTGAGCTGCGGAAAGGCTTCGGCCTCCCTACCTACGAATACCAGGATGCCATCTGGGCATATTACTTCTACAGGATGATCCAGCGGGCCGAGACGGTGACGCTCGTCTATGATTCCAGGACCGAAGGCTTGAAGAGCGGCGAAGAAAGCCGCTACATAAAGCAGCTGGAATATCATTACGACCTCGATCTGGAAAGGTGTTTCGTCAAGTCAAGCGCGAAGGTCAGCCCGGACAGTACTGATATTCCCAAGACTGAGGAAGATGTCGTAATCCTGAAGGACACCACCCTTTCGGCATCTGCCCTGAAGTCCTATCTCGACTGCCCGGCCATGTTCTATTTCTCGAAGATCGTCCGTCTCAAGGAAGAGACTACCGTGGCTGAGGATCTGGACGCCGGAATGATAGGTGACGTGTATCATTACACGATGCAGGCCCTCTACATGGGCGAGGGAGCGATGGACCCGTCCTACGACATGAGCGACAGGGACAGGAACGCTGCCTTCCCGGGAGCCCTGAAAGTGATTACCAGGGAATATATCGACTCCTGGATGAAGCGCAAGGAGGACATCCGGAGCCGTGTCAGGAGCCTGATCCTTTCTAAACTCAATACCCTGGAGGTCACCGGAAGGGACCTGGTAACAGAAAGGGTCATCGTCCAGTACGTGCTCAAGACCCTGCAGAGGGACCGGGAACTCCTGGACAGGCTCGGTATGGATTCGTTCCGGATAATCGGCCTCGAGAAGAAGTTTACGATGGAGTTCGACGGATTCAAGTTCATCGGCTTCATCGACCGCATGGACAGTTTCCTTCCGGGAGAATTGAGGATCGTGGACTACAAGACCGGAAAGGTGGAAGACAAGGAGGTGGAGATAACCGATGCCAAGGCAGCCGCGCTGGCCGAGGCCCTGTTCGGGAACGACAACTCCAAGCGACCGAAGGTCGCGTTCCAGCTGTTCCTTTACGACATCCTCGCAGGCGGCTCGGAGGAGGCGGAAGGGATGACCTTGGTGAACTCTATCTACCAGCCTTCCCGATTCTTCACAGAAGGAGTCAGGAACGTCCCGGTGTCCGCTGAATTCAATGCGGAAGTGGAAGGGAAGCTCCACGGCCTGCTTGCGGAAATGGCTGATACAGAGATACCTTGGAGGCGGACATCCGACCTCGGGACCTGTTCCTACTGTGATTTCAAGATGATTTGCGGAAGATAGGAGGGAAAGGATATGGTCAAGATACTGAAAGCATCTGCAGGCTCAGGCAAGACATATAAACTGGCGGAAACATACATCCGCCTCCTACTCGGGAACGAAGATCCCCGGGCATATCGCCACATACTTGCCGTAACCTTCACCAACAAGGCTACGGACGAGATGAAAAGCAGGATATTGAAGGAGCTTTACACGCTGTCCAGGGAGCCGGACTCATCCCCGTACAACCCCGCATTCGTTCCGGAATTGTTCCCTTCTTCAATTGAACTCAAGGAGAAGGCCAGGGAAGTCCTCGTCAACATCCTCCACGACTACGGCGCATTCGCGGTAAGCACCATAGACCGGTTCTTCCAGCAGACCCTGAAGGCATTCTCACGGGAGATCGGCCAGTTCGCCTCATATCAGGTTGAACTGGACAAGGATTCCCTAGTGAAAGAGAGCGTGGACAGGATCCTGGACTCCTTGACCGAGGATAATACCCAACTGCTCAACTGGCTCAGCAACAGCATGCTGGAGCAACTGGAGCAGGGCGGCAAGTTCAATCTGGGCAAAGGCCTCCAGGAAATGGCGGTCCGCCTTAAGTCGGACCAGCACCGGACGGTGGTCGAGCAGCACGGGATAGACGAGGTGAAGGCATATTCAAAGGAGAACCTTGCGAAGATGAAGGCCATCCTGAGGGGCTTCAACGCCTCCTTCTCTTCGAAACTCAAGGAAGCGGCCGGCGCGGTGCAGGATGCCTTCGCCCGTTGCGGCATTTCGCCGGGTATTACTTCTCGCGGCTTCATGGAAAGTATGCTTTCCAAGATAGCAGTTATGGACGGCCGGTCCGAAATCCCGGAGATGACACCTTCTTTCCGGAATAAATGTTCGGATTTCGGGACATGGTTCAAGAAGGCGGACCAGGCTAAATACGCCGGGCTGGAAGAGGATCTGATGCCACCCGTGGAGAAGCTGGTAAAAGTTTATGACAGCGGGAAACGCCTCTATGAGACCGCCCGGATACTACTTGGGCAGATCAACGACCTGGGCATAGCTTCCGACCTGTCCCGCGAGTTCCGGGACCTTATGAAGGAGAAGAACGTCCTCAGCCTGGACGACTCCAACATCATTCTCAAGGACATAATCGATGGATCCGACGCCCCGTTCGTCTACGAGAAACTGGGCGTACGCTTCGAGCATTTCCTCCTGGACGAGTTCCAGGATACCTCCCGCGTGCAGTGGGAGAACTTCAAGCCCCTGATTGCCAACAGCGACTCCCAGGGCTTCGAGAATCTCCTGGTAGGAGATGTCAAGCAGAGCATCTACCGCTGGAGAGGCTCGGACTGGAACCTCATGGCGAGGGAAGTCGCACAGGATTTCCCGGAAAGCGACCAGGGCAGCCTTCAGGAAAACTGGAGGAGCCTTTCCAACATAGTGGAATTCAACAACGGTTTCTTCGAATATGCAGCCACCTACATGGACGGCCTGTACGGCGAGAATACCGGAATTACGATCTCGTCGATCTACGGAAAAGGTGCGGATGGATTCGAGAAGCAGCTGGTCAGGAGCAAGGAAGCCGCTCAAGGCAGCGTAGAAGCCATATTCTGCCTCCCTGACGAGGAACTTGACTACGTTCTTGCTACCGTGGAAAAAGTACTCGCGGCAGGAGCCCTTCCAGGAGACATCACCGTCCTCGTGCGGGACAACAATGCAGGCTCCGAAGTGGCTGCCTTCCTCATGGAAAAGGGTTATGACGTGATATCCGACGATTCCCTGCGGATAAAGGCATCCCCGGTCGTACGGAAGCTGGTCTCCCTGCTCTCGTCGGTAAGGAACCCGGAAGATACGATCGGTTCCTACCTGGCTGCCCGGGAAGGGCTGGACATAGGGCAGACCGCCTATCACTCCCTGACAGACCTGTGTGAACGCCTGCTCAGACTCCTCTCCGAAACGGAAGAGAGTTTTGCCGACGAGACTCTCTACATCCAGTCCTTCATGGACTATGTACTGGACTTCGTCAACGTGAACGGCAACTCCCTCGACGAATTCCTCAAGGCCTGGGAAGCAGCCGATCCGAAGGTCAGCTCCCCGTCCGACGTAAACTCGGTGAGGGTCATGACCATCCATAAGTCCAAAGGACTCGAATTCCCTTATGTGATATTCCCGTTCTCGGAGAAGGTGGAGCTTTTCCGCAGCGGCCACGTCTGGACCGTTCCGGACCTCGAAGGAACTCCTGTCGAGGGCGCCGGGAAAGCAGCTTTCGACGTACAGCTGTCGTCAAAGAGCTCAGGAACGCTGTTCGAAGAGGACTACAAGAGGGATCTCCTCCTCCAGTACATCGACAATATCAACACCTACTACGTGGCCTTGACCAGGGCTTCCAAGGGGATGACCATAATCTCCGAGAGCGGGTGCAAACCGGACAAGGGCCTTTCAGGAATATTGCTATCCTTCCTCGACGAGAGCGAAGACTTCGAGAGGGAAGTAACTGAGGATGAGTCGGTCATATATACCAGGGGAGAACTCTATGACTTTTGTTCCATGGGCCGCAAGGTGGAGGATATCGGGAAACTGGAGCCGGGCTACCCGTCCTTCCCGCTCAATCCAGAGCCGGGACCGGAAGACACCGATGTCCGCGAAAGGGGAAGGCTTAAGTTTACCGCTGAATCGGTGGATTTCTTCACCGAAGAGGGAGCCGCCAGGTTGGAAGCCAGGCACAACGGTACAGTGATGCACGACATCCTCTCCCGCGTCGTCGTACCGTCCGAACTGCCGTCTTCCGTGCGAAAGGCGGTATTGGACGGCGAAGTGGAACCTTCCCAGGAAGAGGAACTTGTGAGATTCCTTGCCTCCAGGATAGCCTCGCATCCGGAATGGTTCCCGGCCGACGGGGAAGGAATATTCAATGAAGTCTCCCTCATCGACACCGACGGCAGGGAATGGCGTCCGGACCGCGTGATCGTCCGTGGAGGGTCCGTGACCGTGGTGGACTACAAGTTCGGCGAAAGGGATCCCCGTTACGCCAGGCAGGTTGGCAGATATGCCTCTATTTACCGCAGGATGGGCTGGAACGACGTCCGTACCGCGATATGGTATGTCAATTCGGACTTGGTCGAATAATTTTGTATATTTGCATGATTATACTCTAAATAAGGAATATATGGAAGCTAACGATAATTCAATCAAGCTCTACTATAACACGGAAAGGGAGAAACTTCAGATGCCCGAATATGGCAGGAACGTCCTGCGTATGGTCGAGCAGCTCAAGGAGATCCCTGACAAGGCGAAGCGCAGCGAACAAGCCAGGGCGGTGGTGAAGACCATGGAACTGCTCAACCCGCAGGTCCACAACCAGGAAAACTACGAACATAAGCTCTGGGACCACCTGTATATGATCGCAGGCTACGACCTGGACATCGACGCCCCGTTCCAGGCACCGCTTCCGGAAGCAAAGGCTGCACGTCCGATGGTCATTCCTATCGACAAGTCCCCTGTACGCGCGAACCATTACGGACGCAACATCGAAAGCATAATCGACCTGATAGCAGGCGAACCTGACGGCGAAGTGAAGACGGCCATGATCCGCTCCCTCGCCATCTACATGAGGCAGCAGTACCTGATCTGGAACAAAGACAGCGTCGCAGACGAGACTATATTCAACGACATCGAGAAATTGTCGGACTATCGTATAAAAGTCCCTGAGGGACTGGAACTTACGAAGATATCTTTCGACTCGGGCAATTTCAACCGTCCCGGCCTTAACCTGAATATGGGCCAGAACCGCAAGAACGGCAAGAAAAACAACAGGAAGAACAGGAAATAATGTTCAAGCTCTGGAAGAATATGGATGAGGACGACAAGTCCAGGCTGGTTAAGGCTACCGGTCTGGTAATAGCCTTGTTCACCCTCTTCACGCTCTGTTCCACCGTATCGTATTTCTTTACATGGAAAGCGGACCAGAGTCTCCTCACCTCCCGGATTGCGGAGACATCTGCTGATGCCAGCAACATCGCTGGGAAACTGGGATTCCGCTGGGCCAACCTCCTTGTACGTGAATGGTTCGGACTCGGCAGCCTCGTACTGATTATCGCGCTCTTCGCCATTTCGGTGCGGCTGCTGCTCGGAAGGTGGCATTATTCGATGCCGAAGACCCTCCTGCTGACACTGTCGGGAGGCCTCCTGCTTTCATTCATCCTGGCCTACATCTCCGACCTCTTCGGTCTGGGAAACCTCTTTGGAGGCGGTCTGGGAGGAGAATGCGGCGAGTCGGTCGTGAGCTGGAGCCGGAACCTTTTCGGCGGCTTCCTGACAGCCTTCATCCTGATTGCGTTGGTCATCCTGTGGCTTTTCCTGGCCAGCAAGCGGTTCACGCTCTGGTTCAATCAGCTTGGCAGGAAGATGGAGGACATGGTAGATGAAAGCCAGGCGGAGGAGGCAGCACCTGCCCCGCAGCCTGTCCGCCAGACGCTGCGCACGGAGCCGGCCCCGCAGCCGGTAACGAAGCCTCAGCCGGCGCCGCGGCCTGTTCCTGGACCGCAACCTGCGCCGCAACCGGCACCTCAGCCTGCCCCGAGGCCTCAACCGGTACCGAAGCCTGATCCGGTTACCGTTGGCGGTGCCAGCCAGCTGGAGGTGATCAAGGGTGAGGATCTCAAGACGGAGGTGACCCACGAACTTGAACGGATCAATGTCCGCGACGAGCTTCCTAGATATGAGATTCCGTCCCTTGAACTGCTGGAAGAGCATTCCGGAGGCCGTTACGAAGTGTCCGACGAAGAGCTCCAGAGGAACAACGAGAAGATCCGCGCTACTCTGGAGAACTACAAGATCCAGATCAATGATGTCACCGCCGTGGTGGGTCCGACCGTGACTCTGTACAAGGTCAACCCGGCACCCGGTGTCAAGATAGCTGAGATAAAGCGCCTGCAGGACGATATCGGAATGTATCTCCACGCAAAGGGTGTCCGTGTCGTGACCCTGACCGACTCTGTCGGAATCGAGGTTGCGAACGACCATCCTTCCATCGTTCCGATGCGTGCGGTCCTGAACGACGAGGCTTTCCGCAAGGCGCAGACCAAGATGGAACTTCCTATCGCAATCGGATCCACTATCCAGAAGGAAGTCAAGGTATTCGATCTCGCCGATGCCCCTCACCTCCTCGTGGCAGGAGCTACCAAGATGGGTAAGTCGGTGGGACTGAACGCCATCATTGCATCCTTGCTCTATTCGAAACATCCTTCCGAGCTGAAACTGGTGTTCATCGACCCGAAGATGGTCGAGTTTTCCGCCTATGCCCGCCTGTTGCATCACTACCTTGCCGTGGTTCCGTGCAACGACGAGCAGGAGGAGCAGCAGAATGCGATAATCAAGAAAGCCGAGATGGCCGAGAAGGTGCTGAAGTCCCTCGTACAGGAGATGGAAGATAGGTACCAGCTGATCAGCAAGGCCTATGTTCAGAACGTCAAGCAGTACAATGAGAAGTACCGCAACCGTCGCCTCCTGCCTACCGACGGGCACAAGTTTATGCCTTACATCGTCACCGTAATCGATGAATATGCCGACCTTACGATGTCTATGTCGGGAGGAGACTCCAAGGCGATAGCACGCAGCATAACGACTTCCATCATCAGGCTGGCACAGAAGGGGCGCGCTGCAGGTATCCACGTCGTGATCGCGACCCAGAGACCTTCGGTGGATGTCATCACCGGTCTCATCAAGGCTAACTTCCCGACCAGAATTGCCTTCAGGGTGCTTTCCAGGATCGATTCCTCGACAATCCTCGACTCCCCTGGAGCCGAGAAACTTATCGGAAGGGGAGATATGCTCTACTATGCCGGAGTCGAGATGGAGCGCGTTCAGTGCGCATTCATTGACAACGAAGAGATCAACCGTCTCACAGAATTCATCGGTTCCCAGCAGGGCTACAAGCGTAGCTACAATACTCCGTATTACCTGCCGGAAGTCCAGGACAGCACTGAATCCGGTTCCGGAGGTATGGTGGATATGAAGAAACTGGACGACCGTTTCGAGGAAGCGGCAAGGATGATCGTCACCCGCCAGAGAGGCTCCACATCAGACCTTCAGAGGCAGCTCGGAATGGGCTACGCAAAGGCCGGCCGCGTGATGGACCAGCTCGAGGCCGCCGGCATAGTCGGGCCTCAGGAAGGCTCCAAGCCGCGCCAGGTCCTGATCGCAACACTGGATGAACTGGAGAAGGTCCTGGAGGCCTACAGGAACCAGTAATCCCTTCTGGCACAACTTCTGCAATCCGAACAGTCATTATGAAAAAGATCTCCAGGATAATCACAGTTTTGGCTCTCCTTTCGCTCTGCATCCCTGCCGGAGCAAAGAGCAAGACCCTCACGGGTTTCATCGACAAAGTCTCGTCTTCCCTCGTGACTTTCGACTATTCGTTCTCGATGCAGACAGGTAAGTCGAAGATGAAGGGTACCGGGATCGTCAAGGTCCAGGACAACGCTTTCTACATGGAAGGCAACGGACTTGAGGTTTGGTGTGACGGCAAGACCCGCTGGACAGTGGACAGGATGGCCGAAGAAGCCTTGATCGAGGCCGTTGACGATTCCTTCGACAGCTACGCCACCAATCCTGCCTTGATGATTACATCGGTGGATGATGCATTCAACGAGACCGCATTCGGTTCTGCGACCTTCCAGGGCAAGGCGGTCGATGCTTCCACCCTCATCCCTGTCAACAAAGGGAAATATTCAATGGATATAGCCAAGTTGAGGCTGTTTTTCGCCAAAGGCACCACGAACCTTGTCGGAGCCGAGGTTACCCTGAATGACGGGTCGGTATCCGAATTCAACGTGAGCAATCTGAAGTTCCAGGAAAAGAGGAAAGAAAAAGAGTCTTTCCGCTTCGACGAAAAGACCCTCGGTTCTTCCTATGTGGTTACCGATCTGAGATAGATCAGTCCTTTATACATCTGACTGAAGCCCTGAACGACGTCTTGTCTCCCTTTGCGAGCATCACGTCGTTCTGTTGTACATAGATATACCTGTACAAGCCGTAATTGCCGTCCGAATCCGAAGTCCAGAATACAGCATAGTTGTTCATTCCCTGGAACCTCTGGTTGTCCTCGGCTCCTCTTTCAACAGCATAGCCGACAGGCAGGGCGCAGAATCCGGACTTGTTTGTTATGTCGACCTGAGGCCAGAAAGTCCACATCCTGTTACCGATGAACTTCGCGTTGACCATCATGTCGCCGGCCGCTCCCTTGAAAGTCTCTCCGGCCTTGTAGTTTGAGCCGGAATGGGTCGAGTTGGCCAATTCGGCGAAATCGGAATCAGAAGGGAGCCGCCAACCCTGAGGACATGCAGTAACGGCCTCCTCCCAGGTGTACAGCCTGCCGATCAAGATATCGATGGACGGGCTGTAGGCGTAGGAAATACCTGAACCTGAGTAATACAGGTTATTCTTGAACCACTTCTTCCCGCCAATCGTGGTCACGAAATACGATTTGCTTTCCCGCGGGTCGGTAACCCTCTCGTCAGAATAAGAAAGACCGGAATCCGTGATGGTAGTGTTGATTTCAGGATCGATCACATAGAACGTCGAACTTCCGGAAGAAGTGTAGTAGTCGGTAGCAAACGCGATGCAATAGATGGAATACTCCCCGATTTCATCAGGAACCGTTACCGTGAACGCTCCGTCGCCGGGACCCGTCTCGGTCTTGGTGGTGTCCTTCTGGGAATTCCATGTGGAATACCAGTAGTAGCCCAGATTCCCTGTAGTAGGATTCTTGAGCCCGGTCGGAACCAGGGTGAAGGTTTCTCCCTTGGTTACGAATGCAGGCATGTCGAAAGTGAGAGTCCCGCTGAGATAGTCCTTGGTACTCGTATCGTCATCCTTTTCCTTGCAGGAAGGGACGATGGCGAGAGCCAGGAGTGCAGTTATGAATATATCCTTGAATTTCATCTTGATCGCTTGAACATGCAAATATCGCAAAAAACGTGAATTCCACAAAGAATTGTCCGGCGTGGTCAGAGCAGCTCCAATTGTGGCTTCGGATCATCGATCTGGTAGATCCTGTCCTTGGAAACGCTCACTACACCTTTCACCTTCTCGAAATATTCGATAGACTCGTCGAGGGTTTTCCCGTCCGGAATCCTGACCGCCAGGGCGCTGATTATCCGGTAGTCATAGATTACCTCGGCACCATATTTCCGGACTGCCCTCTGGAGCGGCACCTTCCCGATGCCTTCGTCATAGCTGATGATCAGGGTGTTCTTCGAATACATCAGGCCGGTCTGCTGAGGCCTCACCGGAGGCAGCTCCCCGATTGCCGGGATGTCTGGCGACTCGAACGAATCGACCCGTGAAAGCTGCTTCTCGGTCCTGCTCATCGTACTGCATCCGCACGCCACGACAACTGCCGCGGCCAGGAGTATGGAAGGATTAATCAGTGATCTGGTCATAGCCTTTGGAATATCCGGACTCACTCAACTGCAAGATTGAAGCCAGAGGAAGCCCACTCTTTCATTTCTCCGTTGTCATCGTATATGAGATAGCCTTCCAGGTCGCTCCTGGAGGTTATGAAAGACTTTGCCTCATCCAGTCCTATGACCATGCAGAAAGTGGCGTAGGCGTCCGCAGCGGTCGCATTCGGAGCCACTATGGTGGCGCTCAGGAGGGAATGGCTGACCGGATAGCCGGTCCTCGGGTCGATGGTGTGCGAATATTTCTGTCCGTCCTTCTCGTAATACTTCCGGTAGTTGCCCGAGGTCACGACCCCGCAGCCGCAGCCATCGCCCTGCCATATTCCGTCAAGGTCCGCTCCCGGGGTGTTGTTGCCGTAGAAAGGACGGTCCACTCCGATCCTCCATGGACGCCCTTTCGGGTTCAGTCCCTCGCAGTAGATTTCCCCGATGTCCACAAGCATGTCCGTCACACCGAGAGAGTGGAGGTAAGCAGCGATCTTGTCGCTGGAATATCCCTGGGCTATCGCATTGAAATTCAGCTTCGGGCGGATACCATCCCGGACAGGCTTCATATTCTCGTCCAGGCAGTCCATCCCACAGGCGGCGAGGAGGCTGTCCACCATCGCCGGCGAAGGCAGCGAGTCGGTAGTGAATCCGAAGCCCCACGCATCGAAAAGCGGGGCTGCAGCCACGTCCAGCGCACCTTCCGTCTCCTTGAAGAAGCTCCTGGAAATGGAGTAAATCTCCTTGAACATCCCGTTAGGCTCGACCTCTGCTCCGGCGTTGTAGCGGCTCAGCTGCGAACCCTTGTTGTAGCCGGACAGGGTAGTGTCGATAAGGGTGAGTATGGAATCCACCGCTTGTTGCACGGCGTCAGTCTTGATCGACCTGTCGCGTGTGGCGAACTTCACACTGTATGTGCCGCCCTGGGCATATCCCGACAGCTCGTGCCAGCGCAGTTCCTTGCTGCAGGAAGTCCCGGCAAGGAGGATAGCGGCGAGCAGCAATGCTGTCAGCAACCTTTTCATTCCGCTTCGGCAGGCTCGCCGTGGTTGAGGTCGGACTCTTCGTATCCCGTAGCCTTGGCTCCCCACATCGTGAGGAGACTGAGTATAGCCAGGCATGCCATCACCATAATGGTGACATAGACGATGTTCCATCCGTAGTGGTCGGCGATGTATCCGAATCCGAAGCCGGAGACAATCGTGCTGGCATATCCGAATATTCCGAGGATGCCGTTCGCCGTAGCGGAAGCCTTGTTGGTCGCATGCTGCGCGGCGCAGACACCCAGGAGAGCCTGAGGTCCGTAGATGAAGAATCCAAGGAGAGTGAACGGAATTACCAGCATCCAGAGTGACGAGCCCTTCGGCATCACGTAGAAGCACAGGATGCTCACCGCGACTCCGATCATGCAGTACAATGATGTGTGATGGGCTTTGCTGTTGAACCAATGGTCGGTAGACCAGCCCCAAAAGAGCATTCCCAGGTTGCCTCCCAAGAGTTCGAAGAGTACGCATAGGGTTGTCGCCGAGGCCATGCTGATGTCCTTGGACTCGGTCAGCAGGGTAGGACCCCAGTCGAGGGCTGCGAACCTGACTACATATACGAAGAAATTGGTTATCGCGAGGGTCCAGATTATCCGGTTCCCATAGACATGCTTCTTTACGAAGGCGTTGTGCTCGGCAGACTCCTCGGGAGTGGTGACGATGGCTTTCTTCTTGCCGACAACTTCAGGCAGACCGACGTCCGAAGGGGAGTCCTTGAAGAATATAAGGAGGAATATGGATCCCAGCACGGCTACGGCCGCAGGAATCAGGAAGCACCATCTCCACGCTCCGAAATGTTCTGCGAAGGCAAGAACCTTCGGGTCGGCAGGGTCCAGCTTCACGTTGGCGGCGATAGAAGCCACCATGTCAGGATCCGCGCTCATGTTGACTCCCAGGTGCGGCATGATGAACCATCCGCAGAGAGCCATCGCGAGTCCGGCTCCGATGGAATGGGACATATTCCAGATACTCATCTTGGTGGCCAGTTCCTTTGGATGGATCCACTGGGTCAGGGTCTTCGTGCACGGAGGTACTCCCATCCCCTGCAGGAAGCCGTTGATGAGCCACAGGGTGCCCATGATATATACCAGCACCGAGCCTATCGCCACACCGTTACCGGCCTTTCCGGCCAGCGAGATCACCCATCCCGCCACGGCGTCGCTCGTTCCGAACAGGATGTTGACGATGGCGCAGAGCATCAAGCCCAGCGACATCACCTTTCTGGCACTGTTGCGGTCGGTGATTATGCCAACGACGAACCTCGAGAGGCCGTAGATGACCCCGTGAAGGGTCAGGAATATACCGAGTTGCGTCTTCGTGATGCCGAAGTCGGCCTGAAGGCCGGGCATCGAGAACGAGAAGTTTTTCCTGACAAGATAGAACATGGCGTAGCCGATCATCGTGACGATGATCGTGCGCCACTGCCAGTACTTCAAAGATTTGGTTGTCTGCATATTAGAAGTCTATTGCTTTCCTGAATTCCTTGATGGTGTCCCGGATGTCCATTCCCTTGCGGTAGATGCCTGCCGTGCCGCCTACGAATATGTCGGCTCCGAGTCCTGCCATGTAGTGGGCTCTCTCGGCACTCACCGCTCCGTCCACGCTGATAGGGACGTGCCCGCAGCCATGCTCGTCAAGCCATTGCTTGACCACGCCGACCTTCTCCATGGCGCCTTCTACCAGCTTTCCGCCTGCAAATCCCGGATGCACGGTCATCAGCATGATGAAGTCGAAATGCCCGAGATGGCGCTCCAGTACTTCGACCGGAGTCTCCGGGTTCAGGCATATTCCGAACTTCCCGCCGAGGCCGCGAACCTCTTCGCTCAAGGCTTCATAGCTCCTGTCCAATTCAGCATGAACGGACAGCAGGTCTCCTTCACGGAGACTGAAGTGGCTGAATATCAGGTCTGGATCGGTGACCATCAGATGGATGTCCACCGGGATGGTGGCCTTTGCCTGGATCGACTTGATCGCATCGGTGCCGAATGTAAGGTTCGGCACGAAATGGCCGTCCATCACGTCGATGTGGAGCCAGTCTATGTCGTTGGCTTCCAGTATTTCGATGTCCCTGCCCAGGTTCATCAGGTCAGAGCACATCACTGAAACGGTTATTATCCTTCTTTTCATATTCTCAGATGAACATTACCTCCCTGCCATGGAAAAGGAAGTTGCTTCCGGTCACATATTCGCGGCAGGTAGGGGAGAACTGGTCTTCGACGGAGATATGCTGGTGGCCGGCGAGGATGCACTTGAGCAGAGGCTCCTTCTTCAGATATTCGAGGAAGTCCCTGGTGACCGGATCTTCCAGCTGTCTCTTGAAATCGCTGGTGACTTGCGGGAGTTCGCCGCTTTCCATCTTGCTTTCGGCCATCCAGTAACGATAGGTGGCGCGCCAGATGTTGTCAGTATAGAGCGGGACATGCAAGCAGAGGACGATAGGCAGCCCCTTCCTTACTTCCTTGCGGAAACGCTTGACCTGCTGTTTGGTAACATATCCGTAAACATCGTCCATCGTGATGAAGTTCACTCCGTTCACGACTTGGGACTGAAGGCTGATGTCGAATGGGTACACGCCCTGGAGTTTCTCCCTGGAGTAGTCCTTGTATTCTTCTGTCTGTTCTTCCTTAGGGTCGCTGAGCCACATGTCCGAAGTAAACTCGTGATTGCCCATCGAGCCGGTCATCGATTCCCCGAAGTACTTGCGTACGAGGTCGAAATTAGCTTCGCTCTGCCAGTCTATCAGGTCACCGGTGTGGACGACATAATCCACGTGCTGTTTCGCCCAGGCGAGGGAGTCCCTGAGGGCTTCTTCCTGCCTGCCTCCGAATGTCCTTGTGCGTCTCTCGTTGAGAGTCAGCTTCTTCTGGTTTTCATGGGGATATGCCGCGGTGAGGTGGGTGTCGGAAATATGGAGTACGGAGAATGGCTTCTTCAGGCCTATCTCCACCGTGGCGTAACATATAGTCAGCCTCTCGAACCTGCCCCTCTCCGGAAACACCTCCGGCTTGTCCTGCATCATTCCTCTTTTCTTGTCCCCATCCTGGGTTGCCGGGCTGTTTCCCGGTCCGGCTTCGGTGCTCCCGGGTGCCGACCGGTCATCGGCCAGCATAGGCAGTTGCGAAGTGGCGATCAGCGCCCCGGCCCCAGCCAGAACCCTCATGAAATCCCTCCTGTCTAACGTCTTTTTCATGCGCAGATGAAATTATCATACAAAATTAGGGAAAATAATCATCAGTTATTCAGAGCTCCTTCACGAAATCGCCGATCTCCTTTGATGCGTAGTGCCTCGGGGAAGGCTTGGAACCATCGGCCGGGTAGCCGCAGTCAAGCATGAAGGCAGGGTACAAGTTGTCAGGAATATCGAATGCCTTGGAAACAGCCGCCGGATCGAACCACCCGACCCAGCAGGTTCCAAGTCCCTGGGACGCAGCCTCGAGCATCATGTGGGTACCGACTATGCTGGCATCCATCTCCCCGGAGCTGCGGTCGCCGTTGAGCGGGTTCTTCCATGCGGTGTCCTTGTCATAGCAGACAATGAATACCACCGGAGCGTTGTATGCACACGAAGAGACTTCGTTTACCTTGGCGATGGCCTCCGTGCTCTTCAGGACGTAGATGAACTGAGGCTGCAGGTTCTTTGCAGTTGGAGCGAGCTTGGCAGCTTCAAGTATGCAGTCGATCTTCTCCTGCTCCACGGGAGTTTTGGCATACTGCCTGACGGAATACCGAGCCTCCGCCAGTTCGAGGAATGACATATTCATAGGACCTTGTGTATTGTTTCCCTTGGGAGTGCCGCAGGAAGCCAGCAGGGCAGCAACGGCGGCCAAGGCGATATTTAAAGATTTCATGCAGTATATGGATTTGAGATTAGCGTTCAACCAGAGCCTTCAGCTCTTTTTCGAATATATCCTTGGCGATTATCCTGTAGTGAGGATGATAGGCCGCAATGAATGCATCGCTGTGGTGCATGATCAGCTTGCCCTCCGAAAGGTAGCCTGAGATAGTCTCCAGGTCACTTCCGGCATCCGGGATACTCATGAATGACCTCCGCAGAACCTTCTCGACATCCTTCCATTCGGCGACCCACTGGTCTTCGGAGAGCCTTTCCCCTTCGTTTGCGCTGCGTACGAACGCATCCAGGAAAGCTTCCTCGCCGACCAGCCCTTCCAGCACCACGGAAAGGTCCACGCGGATGTAGTTCCCCTTGTCACCGGTTGGATAATACCTCCTGGATGGAACAGCATAAAGGCCACTGTCCAGGTCCTCCCTGTAGGCACGGAGTTCCGAGTCCAGGTAGCGGCAGGCGGATTCCTTATCCGGAATCAGATGACCAGGTCCGAGCTTGTCCTGGCAGAAACTCTTGTAAATGTCCTGCACATGCGACTCGGGATAATCCAGCAGCTGCCGATCGATGGCCGCCTTTACGGGATCGGTCCGGAAGATCCACAGGGCAGCGATGGCAACCGCTGCCAGGGCAAGGAGTACGATCAACCTGCTCAGTACCCTTGCGTTGATGCAGTCCTGCTCGGTTATCTTGCTTTTCGGTTTCATTTCTTGTCTATATCAACAACAGTGTATTTCGTGCTCCCGAGTCCTGTCTCCTCAGCCCGGTAAACGATCCTGGTACCATGACGTTGGCTGATGCGCTCAAGCAAGGCCTTGGTGTCATTGCTCTCATCGTTAGGGAGCGTGAATACCTGGTCCAGGCAGAATTTATCCAGCGCTACCGGATCGAGCGATGCGGCCATACCGATATCGGCAATGGTAGGTTTATGCGGATTGCCGTCACAGTCGCAGTCAATGGAGATGTTGTTCATGACATCGATGTACACAATCCCTCCGCGACCCTTGAAATAATTGTGTACAGCCTGCGCTGCGGCGGACATGGACTCGATGAACGGAGTATTGTTCTCCGGAGAGGACATCCAGCCTTTCGGCAGGTTCGTCCAGAGCTTATGCCAGTCTTCCGTCTTTCCGGCCGAGTGGATATACGCCTTGCCGTTCTGGGAACCCACGCCTATGGATGCGTTCTTGAGCACCCCGCCGAAGCCGCCCATAGCATGCCCCTTGAAATGGGCCAGGTTGATCATGAAATCATAGTCCTGGATATGCGATCCGACGATATCGTATTTGATCCATCTGTCATCGGCAACAGGTATCATGATCTCGCCTTCTTCATCCATGATGTCAACCGTTGCGATCTTGTCATAGCCGCGCTTGGCTATTTCCTTTCTATGGGCATCGGTGGAAGAACGGTTGCCTTTGTATGCCGTATTGCATTCCACGATGTTTCCGTTTACCTTCTGTACCAACGGAGCGATGAATTCCGGCCGGAGGTGGTTGGACTTCTCGGATTCCCCGGTGGAAATCTTCACGGCGACCCTTCCCTTTGCTTCTACACCGAGAGCCTCATACAGCTTCACAAGGCCTTCCGGTGATATATCTTTGGTAAAATAGACCACCGATGCATTTTCCTCGGAAACACTGCTAACTTTGATAGCGGGAGCCGGAGCTTTCTTGAAAGTGCCGCAGGAAGCCAGCATCATCATAGGAAGCATGGTTGCGGCCGCGACTCTGAGGAGTATTCGTTTCATGACTGACTGTATTTGATGCTATTCTCCAAAAACCAAATTTACGAATAATTTCCTTGATAGGTCAACAATTCATATATTTGTAACAATAGTAATCAACTTCTTGTTTTATATGATTAATAGGGCTTCAGGTGTATTCTCCTTAGTGGTTGCCCTGGTAGTCTGCTTTGTGCTTTCCTGCCAGAAAGAGCCGGAGACAATAGCAGTTACCGGAGTGATGTTGAGCAAGACATCGGTGGAGTTGACGGAGGGCGAGAGTATCCGTCTCGCCGCGACTGTATCGCCGGGCAATGCCACCGACAAAACTATTATTTGGTCATCTGATAATGAGACGGTTGCGACCGTTTCTTCGGCCGGAGATGTCGTGGCGAAGGTTCCTGGCATTGCGAATATCTCCGTAAAGACGCATGACGGCGGTATGACGGCGACTTGCCGAGTGACGGTCGTGTCCAAAAATATTTCCGTCTCGGGTGTAAGTCTGGACAATGCCACTCTGTCGATGATTGAAGGGGAGACACGGATCCTGAAGGCGGCGGTTACGCCGGAAGACGCTACTGACAAGTCAGTTACGTGGTCTTCGGATAACACCTCGGTTGCAGATGTCACGTCGACGGGCGTCGTGGTGGCGAAGACTCCAGGTACGGCTTCAATCACAGTCAAGACCAACGACGGAGGCAAGACTGCTGATTGCCGAGTGACAGTACAATCCAAGATAGTGTCAGTCTATGGAGTATCTCTGAGCGACTACTATCTTTCAATGACAGAGGACGATACGTATGCCTTGACAGCAACGGTGATGCCTGAAGATGCCACTGATAAGACAGTTACCTGGTCTTCCAGTAATACCGATGTCGCGACAGTCTCATCCGAGGGACTCGTCACTGCTAGGTCTGAAGGTAGTGCCGAAATCACCGTAAAGACGAATGAAGGAGGCAAGACCGCAACGTGTTCAGTTAATGTAAAAGCCAAGGTGATACCTGTGGCTGGGATCAGTCTCGATATATCGTCTGTGACATTGAATGTCGGTCAGACCCAGGTACTTGCCGCAACCGTATCCCCCGACAATGCTACTGACAAGACTGTAACGTGGAATAGTTCGAATGTTGTCGTAGCAAGCGTAAGCGCAGAAGGAGTTGTGAGGGCGGTTTCAGCTGGCACAGCTACGATTTCTGCCACAGCCGGCAACTTTACGGCCGACTGCTCCGTAACTGTCGTGATGTCGGTTGCTTCCGTGTCGCTGAACAAGACTGAGCTGACGATCGAGAAGGGCAAGAGCGAGACTCTGACCGCGACTGTGAGTCCAAGCGATGCCACGGACAAGACGGTGAGTTGGAAATCCAGCAATACGTCAGTCGTCACTGTGGACCAGAATGGTAAAGTCACTGCCGTAAATGCCGGCAGCGCGGTCATCACGGTGACTACGAAGGACGGATCAAAGACCGCGACCTGTAATGTTACGGTCGTAATACCAGTCACATCCGTGTCGCTGAACAAGACTGAGCTGGCGATCGAGAAAGGCAAGAGTGAGACTCTGACCGCAACTGTGAGTCCAAGCGATGCCACGGACAAAACGGTGAGCTGGAAATCCAGCAATACGTCAGTCGTCACTGTGGACCAGAATGGCAGGGTCACTGCCGTAGGGGCCGGCAGCGCGGTCATCACCGTGACTACGAAGGATGGATCGAAGACAGCGACCTGCAAGGTAACAGTGGTAATACCAGTTACTTCAGTATCGCTGAACAAGACCGAACTGACAATCGAGAAGGGCAAGAGTGAGACTCTGACCGCGACTGTGAGCCCAAGCGATGCCACGGACAAAACGGTGAGCTGGAAATCCAGCAATACGTCAGTCGTCACTGTGGACCAGAATGGCAGGGTCACTGCCGTAGGGGCCGGCAGCGCGGTCATCACGGTGACTACGAAGGACGGATCAAAGACCGCGACCTGTAATGTTACGGTCGTAATACCAGTCACATCCGTGTCGCTGAACAAGACTGAGCTGGCGATCGAGAAAGGCA
>Ga0208297_1000214_pt1 | contig 151049 bp, 151 predicted proteins | sample LMS_cellobiose_e_FD_187367 | JGI IMG/M metagenome (GOLD analysis project Ga0208297, IMG submission 187367) | Rumen-fistulated moose microbial communities from Alaska, USA - LMS_cellobiose_enrichment (SPAdes) (version 2) | ecosystem: Host-associated > Mammals > Digestive system > Stomach >... | reverse complement strand
GAAGTTCCAGAAGAGGAAGAAGTTCCAGAAGAGGAAGAAGTTCCAGAAGAGGAAGAAGTTCCAGAAGAGGAAGAAGTTCCAGAAGAGGAAGAAGTTCCAGAAGAGGAAGAAGTTCCAGAAGAGGAAGCTCCTGTAGAAGAGGAAGCTCCTGTAGAAGAGGAAGCTCCTGTAGAAGAGGAAGCTCCTGTAGAAGAGGAAGCTCCTGTAGAAGAGGAAGCTCCTGTAGAAGAGGAAGAAGCCGCAACGGTGTCCTATAGCAACGGTTTTGGATTTGCTTTCAAGGAAGACCTGTCAGATGAGACTACCGATAGCTCGAGTTCAGTTCCTGAAGCGATGGAGCCATTAGAGGAGAATACAGCCAGAAGTGACGATTCGGGTCAGTTGGAGCTGTTCGGTGATTCTGAGACTCCAGAAGAGGAAGAGACTCCTGTAAAGGAAGAGACTCCAGTAAAGGAAGAGGCTCCTGTAAAGGAAGAGGCTCCTGTAAAGGAAGAGACTCCTGTTGAGGAAGAAGCTCCTGTAAAGGAAGAGACTCCTGTTGAGGAAGAAGCTCCTGTTGAGGAAGAGGCTCCTGTTGATGAAGAGGCTCCTGTTGAGGAAGAGGCTCCTGTTGAGGAAGAGGCTCCTGTTGAGGAAGAGGAGAGTGCAGAACTTCCACCTGTTGTTCAGGAGATACTCGATAGGCTTGGTCCTGGAAGGTGTCCTTCATTCTCTGCATTCGTCAACGATGTAGATGCGAAGGTGCTCAAATCCTTTTCGGATACCATATATCAGTGCTGGTCACGACAGCAGGTCGATGGAAAGGACAAGCTCTTCTCGATCTTCGACTACGGAATCACAGTTGTGCTTGCAGTGGAAAGGAAGTATGACAGCCTGAGAAAGACCGAACTGAAGAACAATGTCGGTGGCGTAATGCTCAGTCAGAATGCTGCAAGCTGGACCAGTCTTGTGATCAGCGTGGATGACGAGATGCATGTCAGGAAGGTGGACTCCGAGATAATCACGGAGAAGAGCTTCTCATCCTATGATTGGAAGATAGTGACCCTTATCAGAAATCAGCTAGTGGAAAGGAGAAATAGATAATGAACAGCGAGGTAAATTCGCGTTTTGAATTTGCAAGAAAGCAGATTCTCGAGGCTGGTAGATTCCTTTGTACACACATCGAAGAGAGACACAACGTAACGACAAAGAAGACCAACGACTATGTCACCCAGGCAGATGGCGAATGTGAGGCCATGCTCGTCGGTGCACTCTCGAAAGAGTTCCCTGAGGATTCCTTCCTCGGTGAAGAGGGTGGAAGCAAGGGAAAGAGTGCTTCGACCTTCCGCTGGATAATCGATCCGATCGATGGAACAGTGAACTTCATGCACGCACTTCCTCTCTTCACTATCTCCATCGGACTGGAGATGGATGGAGAGCTAGTAGCCGGTCTTGTATATGTACCAATCCCGGATGAACTCTTCTCTGCAGTCAAGGGGGAGGGTGCCTTCCTCAATGGAAAGCCCATCCACGTAACTGAAGAGATGGATCCGAAGAAGTCACTGGCCATTCTTGTCCCACCGCACCGCCGCCATGAGTGGATGGACGAGTACATGAAGAAGTTCGTGAAGATACTTCTCGATGTCACCGACCATCGTTCTCTCGGTTCTGCAGCCCTCAGCCTCTGCTATGTCGCAGCAGGTAGGTGTGCAATGTACTACGAGTATGGTCTCCACATCTACGACCTTGCAGGTGGTCTTGTGATACTCAAGGAAGCCGGTGGCGACTACACTATCGAGGAGACTGCACCGGATGAGCTGAGAATCAGCGCAGCGGCCAGCCACTTCCTTCCATTCCTGAAGGAACACACAAAGTGATAAAGGCCGTACTCTTCGACCTTGACGGAACACTTTTCGACTCCTCCCCAGGTATCTTCCATACTGCCAACTACACTATGAGGACCCTGGGGTTCAGTACCTCTGATGACCCAGTGCAGATGAAGAAGTTCATCGGCCCACCACTTAGAGAGTGCTTCAGGATAACCTATGGGACAGAGGAGAAGTATCTGGACAGGTGCGTCGAGGTCTACAGGGAAGAGTACAGCAGGAATGGCATCCACATGATGCACATGTACGATGGTAGGAGGGAGCTTCTTGAGCGCCTGAAGAAAAGGGGCTACCTACTGGGAATCTGCACCAACAAGATAATGGAGCTTGCCCTGAGAATCGTAAAGGAGCAGGAGCTCGAGCACCTCTTCGATACTGTACAGGGCATCGACAGGAATGGAAAGGTCACGAAGAGCGACTGCATCCTGAACGCAATGGATGCACTTCGCGTAGGACCTGACCGTGTTCTTATGGTCGGAGATACTGAAAATGACAGCCGGGGCGCAAGAGAGGCGAATGTGCGCTTCTGCGGCGTCACATACGGCTTCGGCTTTTCATCTGTTTCCGAAATCGATGGCTATGCGGCCGAGCAGCCGATGGATATCCTCGACATACTCTCCGAAATCTAGGTGAAGTCGGCAAACTGGCCGTCCGAGGCCCTCCTCAGGTCTTCTGGAGAAAGCTTCAGCTGGAGTCCCCTCTGACCTGCAGATACATAGATCTCATCCTGCAATAGCGCCAACTGCTCTATGAAGGTCGGGTATGTGTGTATCATCCCGAGCGGAGAGCAGCCCCCTCTGATGTAGCCCGTATACTTCATAAGCTGGTCCAGCTTGAGAAGCTCCAGCTCCTTTTCCCCGGTCAGTGCTCTGGCCTTCTTGAGCGATATGACGAATTCTGCGGGTGTCACGAAGACGTAGAGCTGGTTCGTTCCTCCCTTCATCACGATCGTCTTGAAGACCTGCTCCGGGTCAAGACCTGCACTCTGGCTTGCGTGGATAGCATCCAGGTGCTCCTCATCGAACTCGTAGGCTACAGTTTCATATGGTATGTCCATCTTCTCGAGAATGCGCATTGCATTGGTCTTTCTGTCTTTCACAGCTGTCAATTTACCACTCTGGAGTATCTGTTTCAACGACCACAGGATATCCCTGCGGACAATAGTCCGGGTTGAAATAGTGCAAGCCTACATGCTAGATTATAAAAGAGCATACTAGCGGAGATTGATATGAAACCATTGATTTGTGCGGTTTCGATACTGGTGCTCATAGCCGCCCCAATTGCGGCACAGCCCCAGATAATCGATTCGCCTCAGGCCGCAATTCTCTTGCAGACACAGCAGAGTCTCAAGAGCATTGACCGACAGAGCTATGTAGTACAGCTTGGATATCCGGAAGTGCAGACAGCAGCACAGGATGGAAGGGCAGAGCTTGAAATGAGAGCGCTGATCGCAACGGGTGAGAAGGACTACCCTGTGACCGTCGGCGATATATACACCCTGTTGTACAGCTCAGAAGTAGGACCTGTTTCGATCGCTCTTACTGTTCCTCATGGCGGCAGGATGCGTGTTCCAGGTTTCGGAACCTTCTCTGTAGAGGGAAAGACCTTTGCCCAGCTGAAGGAAGAGATCGAGGATGTCGTTCTCCGCTACTATCCATACGGCGACCCGATCCTCTCCATCCAGAGCACAGGTGTCTTCCTCGTGGATGTGACAGGTGAATCAAGGAACAGCACAAAGGTAGAGGCCTGGGGCCTTTCCAGACTCTCATCCGTGATTTCCAATGCCTCCGAGGCAGCCTCCACAAGGAAGGTGACTGTCGTGAGCAGAGATGGGACTTCAAGAGACTATGACCTGTATGAGATCCTGAGAGAGGGAAACGGAACGGATCCACTTCTCAGTGCAGGTGACAGGGTCATATTCTCCAAGAGGGGAACCGAGATTACAGTCAGTGGAAATGTCAACAGACCTGGTACCTATCAGATAGATGCCGGCGAGACACTCGACCAGGTAATCGACAGGTATGCACATGGTGCAATGACCAGTGCAGACCTCTCGAGCATCAGCATTGTAAGATATGTAAATGGTGAAAGAAGCGAGAGAAAGGTCAAGAAGGGCAACGGAGTTGCACTTTCGGATGGCGATGTCATCTCGATCTTTCCCACCGAGCTCTACCTCGGTTCTGTAACAGTCGAGGGTGCACTCTCCGATCCCGAGGCCACTGCAGCTGCAAGGGTAGGTGGACAGGCCGCGATCAAGCTCTTCTTCCGCTTTGCTGAGGGTGAGAGAGTCCGCGATCTTGTCGAGGCGATGAGCAGCTACTTCTCTGCCTCCTCGGACCTTGCCGACTGCTACCTCATCCGCGATGGCGTCAGCACTCCGATAAGCTTCTCCGATATACTCTACGGCAGCAGCTCTGCCGGGGAGATGGAGCTCAGGAACTCCGATAGATTCGTCATCCCATTCAGCCAGAACTTCGTAACAGTCAACGGTGCAGTCAACTCGACCGGTACCTACGGCTACGTTCCAGGCAGAACTGCCCAGTACTATATCGGTCTTGCAGGCGGTATGTCCGCCCAGGCCAAGAGCAGCAGGGACTATACAATAACAGACAAGAACGGAAACGCACTCGAGATGGATGCTGTCGTCCCGGCAGAGGCTGTCATCGAGGTGACCCGGGACAACTTCGTAACAAACCTGCAGCCTACGGTTGCAGTCGTATCCCTTACCGCAGGTATTCTCGGAATCGTTGCAACAAGCCTTGCAATCCTCCTGCCTCACGTTTATTGATAGGATAGCATAATGGAAAACAACAACAATCTCAGACAGATTGCCGGCGAAGAGGAGATCGATCTCATACAGCTTGTCGTCTCGGTCTTCAGAAGGAAGTTCCTGGTAGCAGGCTTCTTCATTGTCTTCTGCCTGGCAGCATTCTCATATCTCCAGGTAGCTGTCCCGATCTACGAGGCAGATGTGTCCATCATGGTCACGCCGATCTCCGACTCAAGTGCCCTTACCGACCTTCTGACCTCTGGAACCCCATCCACGAAGATCCAGACAGAGGTAGAGCTCCTTTCCAGCCGCAGGACGATCGAGGATGCGCTTGGCAGTCTCGACCTGACAAAGTATGTGAATGCCGAAGGAATCCGCTACTCCGACTTCGAGAAGCCGCTTACGGCACAGTCGATCGAGAGCAGCATCTCTGTCTCTCCTGTAAAGGATACCAATATCGTAAAGATAACTGTCCAGAACCCATCTCCGGAGTTCTGTGCCGACTTTGCAAATGCGCTTGCAGAGAGCTACAACACACTGCTTACCAATATTGCAAAGGACAGTGCCTCATCCTCACTTGCCTTCGTCGAATCCCAGATTCCTATCAACGAGGAGGAGGTCCACAAGGCCAGCCAGGCACTTGCCGACTTCCAGAAGGAGAACAGCATAATGCAGGTGACGGAGGAGGGCCAGACCGCTCTTGCCACCTATAGCTACCTGAAGTCCAGGAGGGCTCCTCTGGAGCTCGAGATAAGAGAGGCGGACAACCTGCTTGCCGACCTTGATGTCAAGTTCGATATTGCAAGAGCACTCGCTGATCCGAAGGTCTCTTCTGCACTTTCCGACTACAGGGCCGCCCAGAATGAGATACTGAAGTACGATCTGATCACGGTCTCGCTGAGTGCAGGTGGAAGGACCGGCAACAACGTGATGACCCAGAGCCAGAGCGCAAGATACTATACACTCTCGCAGTCCGCTACCGAAGCCGAAAGGGCGATCTCTCTCAGGATCGTGGAGCTTTCAGGTGTGGATGTCACCAAAGCGACCTCGTTTTCCAGGGCAATGGCCCAGAAGATAACAGCGGAATCCGAGATCGAACTGATCGAGGAGGAGATGGTCAGCGCTTCCGAGATCCTCGAGAAGATGCCGGATATCGAGAGAAAGCTTGCAGAGCTCCAGTCGGAGGTCACTGTATACGAGACCATGGAGGTCTCACTGCTGCAGATGCTCCACGAAGCAAAGCTCCTGAATGCATCCGTCGTCGACAACGTTACTGAAATCGACAAGGCGCTGATTCCGGAAAAGCCTGTAAGTCCGAGAAAGCTTCTCATAATGGCCGCAGCCGGCCTGATGGGACTTCTCTGCGGTGCACTGCTTGCAATCCTGCTCGAATTCTCCGATAGAAGCATCTCCTCTGTCGAGGATCTCAAGAAGATACTGCCGGAGGATGTTCCATTCCTCGGCTGGATACCTCTGATGAAGGTGAAGGGCAAGGCGAAGCAGAGGTATAGAGGCTCCATCGTCCACAAGGACCCGAGCTCCTACGAATCCGAGAGGTACAAGCTGCTTGCATCGAACTTCATGTTCGGCTCCGAGAACAGGAGCAGGGTCGTAAGCGTCTGTTCCACTACGAAGGGCGAAGGAAAGACCAGCATCATGGCCAATGTCGCTGTCTCACTGACTCAGAACGGCTACTCGGTATTGCTTGTCGATGGCGACCTCAGGCTTCCATCCTGTGAGCAGTACTTCGACCTGAAGGCTGCCAAGCAGGGCCTTGTCGATGTCGTTCTCGAGAAGGCAGAGCTCGATGATGTGCTCGTATATCCTATCGATGACCTTGAAAGTCTCATGCTCCTTCCATGTGGTACAAGACCACCGATTCCTTCGATGATCTACTACCATGAGAACTTCAGGAAGATTCTCGAGGAGCTCAGGAGCAGATTCGACATCATCCTCATCGATGCACCACCACTCGAGTTCGGCTCCGAGCTGATGAGCCTCTCGAAGGTGACGAGCGAGACCCTGATCGTGGCCCGTGCCGGCATTGCCAGCACCGATGTTCTTTCGGATGTCATCGAGAGATTCCAGAACGCAGGCACGAAGATCGCAGGTGTCTGTCTCAACGGTCTCATACCGAACAGCTCTGTCAGCCTCTACAACAACTATGGCTACGGCTACGGCTACGGCTATGGAAAGGGCTACGGCTACGGCTATGGCTACGACAAGAAGAAAAAGAAGGGCAGCGACCTCATCGTCAGAAGGGTTTCCATCTTCACCTCCAGGAAGGCCTACTACCGCAAGCGCTACAAGCTGGATAACAGGCTGAGAACGGTCAAGAACAGAGGCAATCTCAGGGTGCCCAGAAGGTACAGAGAGAGCGTTGCCCCCTTGACCCCAGAGGGAAAGTAATTGTAGATTAATGACTCAGAGGTACATATGGTAGGATCAGTGGCAATAATCCATAATCTGATTGGTTCGACTGCATGTACCATTGATATCTGATTTTCAGGACTCCTGTTTCGGGAGTCTTTTTTTTGTCCAAGGAGAAGACAATGGCAGAGAACGTATTCAAGGGAAGGAGCCTCACTGTAATCGAGGATCTCTCGATCGATGAGAGAAGATACTTCTTCAGAAAGTGCTATGAGCTGAAGATGGCCGCTATCAGAGGCGATGAGAAGAAGCTGGACGAGTTCAGGATCAACGATCCGAACTTCGGAATCTACGAGGTCTTCCTGGAGAACAGCACCAGAACGAAGGAGTCCTTCAGGAATGCGGCCAACTTCCACCATGCAAAGGTCTCGGAGCTGCTTACCTCCGGCTCCTCCTTCAGCAAGGGCGAAAGCTATGCCGATACATTCAACATGCTCACCGGATACGACAATACCATCTTCATCGTCCGCAGCCAGGTGGAGGGTCTCTGCCGCTGGCTGGATGACCAGAGTGCAGACTACACCAGGAGGAACAACCTCCCTGTAAAGCCCGCCTTCATCAACGCAGGCGATGGAAAGCACGAGCATCCGACACAGGAGCTGCTCGACGAGTTCACCTTCCTCGAGGACAATGGCATGGACTTCTCCTCCATCCACGTCGCACTTGTAGGCGACCTCTACCATGGAAGGACAGTCCACTCCAAGGCAGATGGTCTGAAGCTCTTCGACAAGGTCAAGGTCGACCTCATCGCTCCGCCAGAGCTGGCAATGCCCGAGAACTACCTGGAGAAGATGAAGGAGAACGGCTTCGAGGTGAGGGTCTTCGGCTCCATAGAGGAGTACCTTGAAAAGGGTGACGACATCGCGCTGATGTGGTACTTCACAAGGCCACAGCTCGAGAGAATGGGCGAGAGGATTCTCCAGAAGCAGGATATACTTCGCGAGAGCATAACATTCAGGCGCGAATTCATGGACAAGCTTCCCGAGGGCACCAGATTCTACCATCCACTTCCAAGGCACAAGGAGCATCCGACGATTCCGACCTGGCTCGATTCCACACCTCTGAATGGCTGGGAGAGACAGGCCATCAACGGAATGTATGCCAGGATAATCCTGCTTGCCCTCATCGCAGGCAAGGTCGGTGACGACTACGTACCTGCAGAAAGGAGGGAGGAGAAGAAGGAGGAAGAGGACTACATCGTAAAGGTCGACCTCTCCAAGAGGAAGGATGAGAAGAAGGTCTACTCGGAGGGTGTCCATCCGATCGACAATGGAATCGTCATCGACCACATCTGTCGTGGCGAGAAGCCAGATGAGATAAGGACCCACATGAGGCTCATCTCCTCTGTCCTCAAGATAGATGCAGAGCGCGGTGGAGAGTGGATCAGCAGGGGCTCCGATGGCTCCTTCAAGGGAATCATCTTCCGCCCAGGCCAGCACGAGCTCTCAAGGCGCGACATGAAGAGACTTGCAGCAGTTGCTCCTGGCTGCACGCTGAATATCGTGAAGGATGGAAAGATAGATGCAAAGTACAGGATGCACATGCCACCAAGGGTCTACAACTTCGATGACCTCTCGTGTGCCAACGAAGCCTGCATCAGCCACCCCTGCCAGGGTGAGAATGTTCCTTCGCTCTTCTACAGGACACCGGACGGACTCTTTGCCTGCGCCTTCTGCGGGAAGACCCACTCATTCAAGGAAATCTGGAAGAGCAGGAAGAACTAGGCTTGAGAAAGTACTATACAGGATATAGAATTATCTAGATAACATTTTTAGGAAGGATTGATATGAAGACCATTGAAGAAATCACCAGCTACTATGGCCCACAGCTGGCAAAGGGAGCCTTCGAGCTCGGAGCCATAAGACTCTCCCCTAAGGATCCGTTCACCTGGGCAAGTGGCTACAGGATGCCGATCTACAACGACAACAGGCAGTTCCTGGCAAGATCCAGCTACAGGGCCCTGATCTGCGACGCATTCTCCGATATGCTCGACTCTCTGGGCTTCGATCCAGCGAACATCGCCGGTACTGCGACTGCAGGGATTCCACATGCTACAACTCTGGCAGACAGGCTTCACAAGCCACTTTCATACGTACGCTCCTCCTCCAAGGACCATGGACTTGGTCACCAGATCGAGGGTCTCGGAAGGGATGGAAGCTACCACAATGAGCCGGTCGTCCTGATCGAGGACCTCATCTCCACAGGCAAGAGCTCGCTTGCAGCTGTCGAGGCCATCCAGAAGGCACAGGGCGAGGTTCCATACTGCCTTGCAATCTTCACATACGGTCTCAAGGCCGCCGAGGATGCATTCGAGAAGGTGGACCCGGCCTGCAAGGCCTTCACCATCCTCACATACGATGTGATGATAAGGACAGCAGTCGAGGTCGGATACGTGAACGACAGGGAGGCTGAGGACCTCAGGGAGTGGAGGAAGGATCCATTCGGCTGGGGAATCGCACGCGGCTTCGAGAAGGTGGAACGATAATGAGCTATATCGACAGACTTATTGAGAGCGCAGAGAGCGTAGGAAACGTCACCTGCATGGGTCTCGATCCGCAGCTCGAGACACTCCCGGGCGAGGGTGGCACAAGAGAGAAGCTCAACGCATACTTCGACGAGCTTTTCCACAGGATGAGACTGGAGGGTGTGTCCCCTGCGGCCTTCAAGCCCAATATCGGCTACTATTCGGCCCTGGACAATCCTAGAGAGGAGGACTTCTCCGGTTCTCTTGCCCTTGTCGATGTGCTCGAGATGCTCGAGACCTTCTTTCCAGGCATCCCTGTGATCCTCGACAGCAAGAGAGGAGACATCGCAAGGTCTTCGCTGAACTATGCGATCGAGGCCTTCGACAGATGGCAGACCGATGCAGTCACAGTCAGCCCGTACATGGGAACCGACTCGGTCTCTCCCTTCGGCTACGAGGGCAAGGGCGTGTACATCCTCAACAGGACCAGCAACCCTGGTGGAAAGATAATCCAGAACATCGTCACAAGGAACGAGGAGGGCGAGGAGCCACTCTATATCGCTGTCTCCAGGACGATTGCAATGTGGGCCAGGGAGCACACAGGCTTCGGCGCAGTAGTGGGTGCCACGAACATGGCCGAGCTGAAGGATATCGCATCCTACTTTGCCTCCTGTGGCCTTGCAGTTCCGATGCTCATTCCAGGTGTCGGATCCCAGGGCGGCTCCGCTCCTGATGTCATGGAGGCAATGAGGAGTGTCGGCTACGACGTCCGCCTTTCGAGAATAAACAGCTCCAGTGGTCTTACACACCCCTGGAAGAAGGCTCCAGCTCCTGAGGACTGGCTTGAGATTTGTCTTGAAAATCTCAAGAAGCTCAATAGTGAAACCGGAATCTGAGAAGAATGATAGATAGAATAGAGGTTCTAAAAGGTGCACACCTGAGAAAGGAGGTGCACCTTTCTACAGTCAGTGGGGTCGCTTCGACCAAGCCCGAGATGGTCAGATACTTCGACAGGAAGGTCAATGCCATAGAGGTCATAACGACCAAGAGCTACCAGGTCAATCCATGGCCCGGCAACAGGGAGCCCGTTATCTGCGAGACGGAGAACGGTGTCTTCGGAAACTCTGTCGGATTGAGGAATCCCGGCATGGAGTACGTCCTGCCCGAGTTCAGGAAGATGAGAAAAAAGGGGATGAGATGTCTTCTCAACGTCTCTGTCTCTGCCTCGACTCCAGAGGACTTCATCACGCTCGTAAGGGCCTTCGATGAGGTTGCCTCTTCCATTGAGCTCAACTTCTCCTGTCCTCACGCTGCAGCTGGCTTCGGGGCCGCAATCGGCTCTGACTGCCAGATCGCATCCGAGTATGTCAGGAGAATCAGAGCAGCAGTTCCGGACCAGAAGTCGGCACTTATCGTCAAGCTCACACCGAATGTCGATAATATCGGCGAGATTGCAAGAGGTGTGATGGCTGCAGGAGCAGATGGCATCGCCGCAATCAATACGATGACTCCGATCGTCCACAGACAGAAGGGCATAGATGAGGCCATTCTCAACAACAAGCTCGGAGGAAAGGGCGGCCAGAGCGGCAGGAATGTCCACTCGAGGGCAATAGAGTGCATCAGGGAGATAAGAGCTGCAATCGGAGACGAGCCCATCATCTACGGCATGGGAGGAGTCTTCTCCGGCTATGACGCAGCATCCCTTGTCGATGCCGGTGCAGATGCTGTCGGCTGTGGCTCCGTGCTTGGAAAGGTCACGCAGAAGTACTGGCCAGAGTTCATCTCTGCCGTGCGCGATGAGGCAGTTGCCACACTTGCAGGAAAGAGTGTGGAGCTCCATAGTCAGGATTTCCTCAGGAACTACAACGAGATGCTCTACACAAGGCATACGGTCACGAAGGCCTTCTGCCATACGAAGGATATACTCCTTCTCGAGCTGGACGGAACACTCGACTGCCATGCTGGCGAGTTTGCCTTCCTCTGGGTTCCTGGAAAGGGAGAAAAGCCCTTCTCTGTTGCCCACAACAGACCTCTGACCTTCCTTATCAGGGCACGTGGTGAGTTCACTAAGGCACTCTTCGAGCTGAAGGAGGGGGATACTGTCTACACAAGAGGTCTCTACGGCGCAGCACTCCAGCATGAGAAGAGAGAGAATGCACTTCTCATCGCAGGTGGAAGCGGCGTCGCAGTTCTTCCCTCTGTCCTCAGGATGATAGAGAAGGATGGCTCGAAGGTCGAGATCCTCGTCGGAACGACAGCTGAAGTGAATGGCGTGGATGGAAAGCCTCTCTTTGCAGACTACTTCAACGAGAGGGGAAGCTACACAGTCGTTGCAGATGCAGGAAAGCCGGGAAGGGTGCTTGACAGCATCCCTGAAAAGCTTTCGGATCCGAAAGCTACCGCCTGCTATCTGGTAGGACCCGAGAAGTTCATGGCAATCGCAGCCTCCAGGCTCCTGGCCCTGGGAGTGAGGAAGGAGGATATCTTCCTTTCGATGGAGAGAAGCACGCTCTGTGGAATAGGACTCTGTGGCGAGTGCGTCTGTGGCGACAGGCTCACATGCCAGTGGGGCACCTTCCAGCGCTACGACTATCTTCTAGAGAACGCACCGGAGATTCTGGAGCAATGATAGATCCGCATGTACATCTGAGAGACTGGAACCAGAAGGAGAAGGAGAGTGTGGAGCACGGCCTTGCCGTTGCAAGGAAGGCCGGCTTCCAGCGCCTTTTCGATATGCCCAATACGAATCCTGCGATCACGAGCCGCGATATGGCCCTCGAGAGGATCGCATTGGCGCAGGCTGTTATCAGGAAGCACTTCAGAAAGGGCGGCATGGCCTACAGCCTATACATTGGCCTCACAGCAGATGAGGAGCAGATAAGGGAGGCAGTCTCCTGCTTTCAGGAGCTCTTTCCTCTCGTCTGTGGCCTGAAGCTCTTTGCAGGCCAGTCCACAGGGAACATGGGAATCGTTGAAAAGAGCGAGCAGGACAGGATATTCTCTCAGCTTGTCCGCTTCGGCTACGAGGGAGTTGTGGCAGTCCACTGCGAGAAGGAAAGCCTCATGCGACCTGAACTCTTTGTAAGGGGAATGTGGGAGACACACTCTCTTGCAAGGCCCCCTGTAGCTGAGATCGAGTCGATCAGGGATATCATCGACGCAGCTGAAAAGGCCGATTTCAGGGGAAACCTCCATATTGCGCACATCTCTACAGCTGGTGGAATCGAGCTTGTCAGGTCTGCACGCGAGAGAGGAATGAGGATAAGCTGTGGTGCGACACCTCACCATGCGCTTCTGAGCGTGGAGGATGCAAGAGAGCATGACAGGTATCTCAAGATGAACCCGCCGCTCAGGCAGGAAGAGGACAGGAAGGCTGTCTTCCAGGGTCTTCTCGATGGCACGATCGACTGGGCCGAGTCCGACCATGCACCGCACACGCTCGAGGACAAGGAGAAGGGTGCAAGCGGGATTCCGGGCTTTTCCGGAATGCTTCTTTTGCTTTCACGCCTCAGAATGGAGGGTGCAGACGAGGAGCATCTCAGGAATCTCTTCGGCAGGAATGTTCTCAGGGTCTTCGGCTTCGATGATGAGGAGGTCACTCTGCCTGCAGATCCACTTGCACTCAAGAGAAGGATTGATGGCGAGTATCCGATAAGACCTTTCTGAAAAACGTCCCTCAGACCTTTTACTTTTTCTCCCTGAGTGATATTCTCAACCTAGATTTTCAAAGGAGGACTATGATGAGCAGTAAGGACGACAGTAACCCATTACCTGGTAGCCGCAGATTTTTTCATTATAGTCCGGACAGAGTTCGATAGGAACAGCTGAAATTATAGGCGTCCGGATGCAGGAGCAGATGGATGATTACAGTCAGAAAGATGAGTGTTGCTTCCTCAAGGCCCTATACCTGGGTGGACGCAAGGGATGTCAACAGAGATGATATTTCAGCATTGACAGAGGAGTACATGATCTCCTCCGACCTGATGAGCGATATTCTCGACCAGGACGAGCAGTCACGTATCGAGAAGGAGGATGAGTACACTGCGATCATCGCACGTGTTCCTCTGGACGATGACGATGCATCTCCGATAAAGCAGAATGCAATACCGCTTGGCATCATTCTCTATCCCGATACTGTTATAACAATATGCCTCGGTGACAGCGTAGTGCTCGAGGACTTTGCAAAGAAGCGCTTCAGACAGTATCCGATGTCGACGAAGGAGGGCTTCGTCATCTCCATCCTTGGGCGCTCGGCACTCGTATTCATCAGGATACTCAAGTACATCAACCGCCAGAAGGACCTCGCCGAAGAGAGATTGAAGGAGAGGGTACAGAACGCAGAGCTGCTGCAGCTGCTCGAGATCCAGAAGTCCCTCGTCTACCTCAATACAAGCATCACAAGCAACGAGATGCTCATAGAGAGACTGATGAAGAGCCCCATCTTCCGCCTGAACAACGAGGAGGAGCAGGAGTTCCTGGACGATGTCGTCATCGATAACAAGCAGGCTATCGCAATGGCGAAGATCTATGCCGATACGCTCGTCGTTACCATGGATGCGTATGCGAACGTCATCAACAACAACATGAACATCGTCATGAAGAGACTCACAGTCTTCTCGCTTGGAATGATGTTCCCGACCTTCATCACAGGCTTCTATGGAATGAATGTCGGCCTTCCACTGCAGAACTGGCCCTGGGCCTGGATACTGCTTGCCTCCTTCTGCATAGGCTCTGCGATGATAGGGACCTGGATATTCTGGGACAATCGCGACAGGCGGAAGGTCTGGGACGAGGATGACGAGAGAAAGAACAGGAAGAGGAAGAAGAAGAGCTAGAAGGAAGGGGCCAGGAGATTTCCTGGCCCTGTATTCTATTTTATCACCCTGATCACATAGCCCTTGAGGTACTCCGATTCGGGGAACGATATCCTGATCGGATGGTCCTCTCCAGCCGAGAGGGCCCTTAGTATCTGTATCTCGACATGGGCATCGGCTGCAGCCCAGGCGAGAGTCTGCCTGAAGACCTCTCTCGTGACAGCTCCCGAGCAGGAGAAGGTCGCTATTATTCCGCCATTTCTTATCTTCAGCATCGCGACCCTGTTGAGGTCCTTGTAGGCCTTGAGTGCCTGTTCGAGCTTGCCCTTTGTCTGTGCAAGCTTCGGAGGATCGAGGATCATGAGGTCGAATCTGTCCTTCTCGATCCTCCTCATCTCCTCGAAGACATCGCAGCTTCTGATCTCGACTCTCTCCCTTGAACCCTTTTCGAGCACACCCTTGTTCTCGTTGAGGTGTATCTGATAGAGAAGGTGGCGCAGTGCAGACTCCGAAGAGTCGATTGCAAGCACGGATTCTGCTCCTCCCCTCAGTGCATGGAGCGTGAATGCACCTGTATATGAGCAGGCATCGAGAACATTCTTTCCACTTGCATAGAGCTCGACTATCTCTCTGTTGTCCCTCTGGTCGCAGTAGAAGCCCGACTTCTGGCCAGTGCCTCTCTCAGTCTCGAAGTAGATTCCATTCTCGATGAACGAGAGGTTCGTCTCGGGAAGCCTTGTGGCCTTTCCCTGTGAGTCATACTCCCTTGCACTCTTCGACAGCCCCTCGCTGTCTGCATAGAAGCTGTCCACTGTCACAGTGATTCCCTTCGGCTTCAGGATAGAGGCAAGTGTCCTGACAAGAATATCCTCATGGTACTTTGCATAGCGCGATGAGATTATGATCCTGATTTCGCTGCCGTATACATCTGCTGCGATGCCGGGAAGGAAGTCTGCCTCCCCATGGATCAGACGGAATGTATTCGTATCCTTGAGAGAGAAGAGGTCCCTTCTTCTGAGGATTGCGGCCTTGACTGCATTTTCGAACCAGCCATCATCCGGAAGCACCTTCTCATCCCATGAGAGCAGATGGAGGACTATGTGGCTCTTCACATCGTACCAGCCCCAGGCGATGAAGACTCCCCTGTAGTTTGTGACTCTTGCCAATCCCGCATCCTTGAAGGCGGGGCCAGCCTTCTCGATCGCTCCCGAAAAGACCCATGGATGGTTCTTCAGAAGCTGCTTCTCCTTGCCCTGCAATATGGTTATCTCGTACATAGCAGACACTATACTGACAGTTGACCGAAAAGTCCAATGGTGGACCCTCTTTTGCCTTGATTCCAGATATCTCTCTGCTACAATTTAGAGAAACACAGCAGGAGGAGTGCCATGAGAGTCGTTTCACTTGTCGAGAATACATCCTGCCATCCCATGAGGACAGAGCATGGACTCAGTCTCTATATCGAGACAGAGAAGCACAGAATACTCTTCGATACAGGGCAGGGCACTCTCTTTGCAGAGAATGCAGAAAAGCTGGGTGTGGACCTCTCTGCTGTAGACCTCTGCTTCCTTTCTCATGGCCACTACGACCACGGTGGCGGGCTGAAGCTGTTTTCTGAAATGAACAGAAGTGCACCTGTTATCGTGAGCGAGAATGCCTTCGGTCACTATTACGAGCAGGATGGACGCTATGTCGGCCTCGAGAGACGATGGCTCGATGACGAGGCCTTCAGAAGCAGGCTTGTGCTGACAAGAGGGGATGAGAGGCTCGATGACGAACTCGAGATACTCGTCCCGAGAAGAAGGATTCTCGAGATGGGAAGTGCAGGCCTCAAGGTGATGAGAGAAGGCTCTCTCTATCCGGATGACTTCCTGCACGAGCAGTACCTCAGGATAGAGGAGAGGGGGAGAAGGATTCTGATCAGCGGCTGCTCTCATCAGGGGATAATAAACATAATCGAGTGGTTCGGCCCTGATGTCCTCATCGGAGGCTTCCACTTCATGACGCACGATCTCGATGAGAAGCTCAGGGAGTATGCAGAGCGCCTGGACAGCTACGATACGGAGTACTACACCTGTCACTGTACAGGTACTCGCCAGTATGAGTACATACGCCCTCTCGTGAGAAGACTTCACTACCTTGCCGAGGGGGATGAAATAGTCCTCTGAGTCCGAAGTTTGTTGCTTGAGCAGAGCGAGTGATGTAGAATCGATTATGTATGCGGGCAATACTCTTCGATCTTGATGGAACCCTTGTCGACACTGTAGAGGACATCAGGGCAAGCATCAATCACATCATGAGAATCAGAGGGCTGAGGGAGATAGACTACAGCGAGACGAGAGCAGTCGTCGGGCGTGGACTCAGAAACGCCCTGAAGAGCTCTCTTGCGCTTTCCAATGCCCTGGTCGATGATGAGGAGCTGGAAGAGCTCTATAGGGAGCTTATCCGCTACTACAGCGACCACGCAGTCGTCCACTCCCGCCTCTACGAGGGAGTGGTGGAGCTTCTATATCGACTTATAGAGCGTGGTGTGAAGCTGGGAGTACTCTCCAACAAGAGGCACAATATCGTAGAGGAGATAGTCAGGATACTGCTTCCAGGCATCGAGTTCGATTACGTGCGCGGTGCACTCGAGGGCCATCCTCTGAAGCCGGACAGCTCCTGCGTGCTTGAGTTCTGCCAGAAGGTGGGAATAAAGCTCGAGGATGTCATCCTCGTCGGCGACAGCGAGGTAGACTACAGGACCTGGCAGAATGCTCCAGAGACGAAGGGCGTATTCGTCACCTGGGGCTTTCGCGACAGATGCGATCTAGTAAAGGGAGGGGTTTCTCCTCTCGTAGACAATATAAAACAACTTGAGGAAATCTTATGGAATTGACTGAAATGCAGAAGGAAGATGTACTTGCGAAGGCAAGAGTATATCTTGAGAGTGAGAAGAACGAGATCTTCGCTGCCGAGGTGAAGAACGCTATCGAGAAGAAGGACTTCGACGACCTCTTCGACCGCTTCTATACAGCACTGGCCTTCGGAACTGCAGGTATGCGCGGTGTCATCGGCGGCGGTACCAACCGCATGAATACCTTCATGGTCAGGAAGGTCACACAGGGCCTTGCAGAGTACTGTCTCCAGGTCGGTCCCGACTCTACAGTTGTGATCGCATACGACTCAAGGCACTTCAGCCCCGAGTTCGCCAAGGCTGCAGCCCTCGTTCTGGCAGCAAACAAGGTGAAGACCTATCTCTACGATACTCTGCATCCGGTTCCGATGCTCTCCTTCGCAGTCAGGGACATGAAGGCAACTGCCGGTATCGTCGTCACTGCAAGCCACAACCCATCCAAGTACAATGGATACAAGGTCTACTGGTCCGACGGTGGACAGGTGACACCTCCTCACGATATCAACATTGCAAAGCTTGCAAATGCAGTTACTGCCGACAGGATCAAGGACATCGATGAAGAGAGCGCAAGAGCTTCAGGATATCTTGAGAGCGTTCCTGCCTACGTCGACGAGGACTACTACAGAATGGTCCTTTCATCTCTCAGGAGACCTGAACTTGTCAAGGGCAGCCCGATCACAGTCGCATACACACCGCTTCATGGCTCTGGAAACGTTCCAGTGCGCCATATGCTTGAAAAGTGCGGCATCAACTGTGTCGTAGTAAAGGAGCAGGAGCTGCCGGATGGCTCGTTCCCGACTGTAAAGCTTCCGAACCCGGAGTCTGCAGAGGCAATGACGAAGGTAATCGCACTTGCCAAGGAGAAGAAGGCCGATATCGTCCTCGGAACCGACCCTGATGCAGACCGCCTTGGAATCGCAATTCCGAAGACTCCTGCAAAGGACGACTACCTCCTGCTTACAGGCAACCAGATCGGAACACTTCTTGCCGACTACCTCCTCAATACAGCAGCAGAGAAGGGAATGAACAAGAAGCAGCCTCTGGTCGTAAAGTCGCTCGTCACTACCGATATCATCAAGAAGATCGCAGAGGACAAGGGCGCAAGGTGCAAGGATGTGCTTACCGGCTTCAAGTACATCGCAGAGCAGATGGAAGCAATCGACAATGGAAGCAACAAGGATAACTACTTCCTCTTCGGCTGCGAGGAGTCCTACGGCTTCCTCTCTGTCAACGATGTACATGACAAGGATGCTGTCTCCTCGACGATGTGCGCTGTCGAGATGATGTGCTACTACGCCTCCAAGGGAATCACACTGCAGCAGAGACTCGATGAGATATATGCAAAGTACGGCTACCATGCAGAGCTCGTCTTCGCCCGCGACTACGAGGGTGCAGAGGGCAAGGACAAGATGAAGAAGATCATGGCCGATACGAGGAAGCTGAAGGCCGGAGATGCCTTCTGCAACCGCACTATCGAGAGCGTGGAGGATCTTCTCACAGGCGAGGCCGACTTCCCGAAGGCAGATGTCATAATAATCCGCTTCACAAGTGGCGAGAAGCTTGTAGTAAGACCATCCGGCACAGAGCCGAAGATCAAGTACTACATCTTCCTTGTCGAGGGTGAGGGTGGAAGAAAGGCACTTGAGGAGAACAAGGGAGCACTCCTTGACGAATTCAAGTCCTGCCTCTGAGTTCGATGTCTATTTCGTGAGAAGCGGGGAGGAGAGGTATGTTTTCTCCTCCCTTGCTTCAGCAAAGAGGCCTGACGGAATCTCCTTGCTGAAGATACACTCATCAGGCCTTCTTGATGTTTCGGAAAGAAGAGAGGCCGACAGGATCCTGTTAAGGGATGCAGGGCTCTCCATCTCATCCTATCTGCAGGATCGGCACTACATCCCGCGCCTTGTTCTCTCTTCACTGCTGTTTCTTGCAGTATATCTTTTCCTTTCTCTTGCAGTTCGCGATCCGATTCCTCTGGTCGATGAGCTTGCTGCAGCCTCTGTCTGCACAATCCTCTTCTGGATCTGGTCGATGAAGAGAGACAGTACAGCTGCGCTTTCTGGCAAGCTGATGCTGGAGCTCACCCAGAAAGTGAAAGACGCCCTGGTCGTCAACGATGACTTTCTTGGCGATGTGGAAGCGTACATGTACGATATCCAGAGAAGATATTCGCAGCTCGAGCTTTGCAACCTGCTTGCAGAAGGAAGAGGGCTTCCTCTCTTCACAGGCGAGCTTCCCGACTCTTTCACTCAGATTCTTTTCTCATACCTTGAAGGCCATGATGGAAGGACCATGAGGTTCCTTTCTCTTCTTGAAAAGAGAAGAAGGGATGAGAAGAAAACTGCAGCCATGCTGTACACGGCTGCAGGTAGAAGAGAGATCGACCTATCACTTGTCTGTTTTCTCTACAGCATATCAATCAAGTAGACTTCTTATCCTCTCCTTGAGGTCTGTAAGCTCCTTCTGCTTCTTTCCAAGCTCCGACATCAAAGCCTTGTTGTCCTTCAGAAGCCTGTTCTTCTCTTCGACAAGCCACAGGTACTTCTGCCTGAAATCTCCAGAAGGTGCTGCTGCTTTCTCCTTTGCATATTTCAGAAGTGCCGAGTCGGAGTACTCGCTGCTGGCATTCTCGACCTCCATCACAGTCTCCTCTGGTGATATCTCGATCAGGTCGAGCTTTATCGGAGATATCGGGCTCAGGTGCTTGAAGTAGTAGAGGTGACCCTTTGTCCAGCCATCTATGGCCTGTATTCTCTCATCACCGGATAAAGAGGATTCGGGTATCTTGAAGACTATCCTGTTGGGGAAGAAGGTGAGTGTTGCGGGGTTCGATATGATATCCTGGGAGACCCTGTTCGTTGCAACGATGAAGTTTATGCCGGCATACTTTGCCTTCAGGGAGAGCGCAGCAAGGTCGTTCATCGTACCGCTCTGGTTTTCAGAGGCCTGGATCATGTTCATCGCCTCCTCTATTATCAGGACATAGTAGGGAAGTACCTTCTCCTCGTTTCCTTCTCTCACCATCCTGTCGTTGTACTTCGTGATGTCCTTGACATTCTCCCTGGCGAAGTAGACGTAGCGCCTCTCCATCTCATCCCTGAGATAGTTGATGACCTGGCCAGTCATCGAGGGATCCGAAATAGGGGGCATCCCCAGGTGAGGGATGTTCCTGTATATCTTCGTCTCCTCCTCTGTCCTGTTGACGATCAGAAGCTTAAGCTCCTGAGGAGTCTTTGTCTTTATCAGCACTGTGATGAGCTGGTTGAGGAATGTGGTCTTTCCCGAACCCTTCATGCCTGCAATGAAGATGTTCCCGACATTCTGAAGGTCTTCCACGAAGAGGTTGCCATTCTTGTCGGTTCCAATGGGAATCGGGACCGTCATCCTGGATAGATTCTCGTCATTCTGGATGCTTTCGATAACTTTCCTATAGTCTGCCATCGCTTTTCCTCCCACTTCGATTATACCACCTAAAAAAGCCCAAAGTGCTTTTTCAATTTGTTATATGAGTGAAAAATAGGCCGATTTTCCGGGAAAGTTATCAATTATTCGCAATACAGCAACCTGTTTTCCGATGTAGAGGATTATGTGGTACTCTCGCTTTTCATTGCACTTTTTTCGGCCTTCCTCTACCTCGGCCTGGAGATATGGCCCCTCTTTCCTCTGCTCTTTCCATCTCTTGTGAAAGCAGTGAGAGGGAGAAGATATCTTCTCTTTTCCGCACTGCTTTCTTCTGCATTATCTCTTCTCCTGCTTGGCAGCAGGTGTCTCGATCTCTGCCTTTTCAGTTCCGGATTCGAGAGTGCTGACATTGCATATGCAACAGGCCATGCAGTCTCGGATGATGAGATTGGAAAGTTCTCAAGAAGGAGTGTGGTCCTGAGGGTCGAGGAGGTGAATCTGAAGATGGGTGATGTCGCATCGGCCCGCGGTCTTGTCAGGATCTCCTTTCCATCATATTCGCATATATACTCCGGAGACCTTGTGAAAGCGGAGGGCTCCTTCAGCTCTTCAGTCTTCAATGCAAGGCGAGTCAGGGTTCTGAAGAGAAGCACGCTTGCAGACTTCAGAAGGAGAGTTTCATCCCTCATCAGCTCCCGTTTTTCAGAAGATGATGATGTCGAGAGACTCGAGGAGCTGCTGCTGCTTGGAAGGAAAAGGGATCTTGAGGATCCTCTATCCGAACTTGCGAGAAGGAGCGGGACAAGCTACATCCTGGCGCTTTCAGGCATGCACATCTCCCTCTTTTCCTTCCTCTTCGCCCTTGTTCTGAGTCCGCTTTTCGGAAGAAGGGCAGGGCGGTGCATCTCGCTTTCATTGCTGCTGCTCTATGTCATCGTGATAGGGCCGAAACCCTCTCTGATGAGGGCACTGCTGCTTTCACTGGTGCTCTTCCTCCTTCCATCTCTTGAGAGCATCGAAGCGCTGTACTTCACACTCTTTCTGCAGTGTCTGTTCTGCCCTGAGTCGCTTCCCAGCCTCTCATCCTGCTTTAGCTACCTCTCTCTTGCAGGAATTCTGGGGCTTGGCCCTGTATTGAGAAGTCATATCGAGAATCTTGTGATCCTGCCACTTTTCCTTGTATCGACCATATCTGCTTCGGTCTCTGCTCTTGTGTACACGATTCCGCTTACATTGAGTGTCTTCAAAGAGTATACGCTTTCATCCATCCTGGCAGGTCCCATTGCCGCTGCCCTTGTCTACCTCTTCATGCTCCTTTCGATACTCTCGCTTGTGCTTCCTCTGCCAGATGCTCTGCTCTTATGGGTGTATCGTCTTCTTGAAAAGGTTCTCTCATTCGGTGCGCAGGTCGGCATGCATGAGGACTTCTTGGCCTATCTTCTTCTGCTATGCTGCATCTTGTGTCTCGTTGTTCTTTCAACTATTCTTTCTCAAGGAAAGGAAAGCGATGTGGAATCTCAACTATGACAGTCCAAGGGAGGTAGTGGCAGCCCTTGAAGAAAATGGCCTTGCAATGTCGAAGAAGTTCGGCCAGAACTTCCTCATCGACCACTATGCAAGAGTCTCCATCCTGGAGCAGATAAAGGCAGAGAAGGGCATGAGAGTCTGGGAGATCGGACCCGGGCTTGGTGCGATCACATCTCTTGTTCTTTCCACAGGCGCCACATTGAAGGCCTTCGAGATAGACAATGGCTTCTGCAGGGTCCTCAAGGAGAAGGCGTTTGCAGACGAGGAGAACTTCTCTCTAGTACAGGGCGATGCCCTGAAGACGCTCTTTGCACAGGAGGATAGGCCCAGCGTCATCTATGGGAACCTCCCTTACAATGTGGGTTCTGTGATAATAGCATCGCTGATAGAGAAGGGAATACTTCCCGAGAGGATGGTCTTCACGCTCCAGAAGGAGGTCGTCGACAGGATGACTGCATCGAAATGCGATGACAAATACTCTTCATTCTCACTCCTGACGCAGCTCGATTACGAGAACAGACTCTCCCAGATAATCAGGAAGGGCTGCTTCTATCCGGAGCCGAAGGTCGAGAGTGCTGTTGTCGTCATGACAAGAAGAGAAAGGCCGATGATTCCGGACTCTCTCAGGGAAAGCTTCCTTTCACTTGCACGGGACCTCTTTGCCCAGCGAAGGAAGAATGTAAGGAACAACCTGCTTTCGGGTTCTGTCGGCAGAAAAGGAGGGAAGGAGGCTGTAGAGAAGGTGCTCCTTCTTTCGGGCCTCAGTGGCACAGAGAGGGCAGAGACCTTCGGCTTCGATACCTTCCTCCGCCTTTCAGAGGCCGTCTTTAATCTGTAGTTTCATTTGGCAAAGGGCCGTTTTAGGTGTATAAAGCGATTATTCGATAAAGGATTTGGATCATGAAGATTGGTGTATATGGACTTGGTCGTTTCGGCTCCTTCTGGGCCGGCTCAATAAAAAGGAATACTCCTGATGCCACTGTCATTGCATACTCCAGGAACGAGCATCCCGTACCTGAAGGTGTGGTTCTTGGAAGCGAGGATGAGGTGCTCTCCTGTGACATGATATTCTTCTGTGTCGCAATATCCGCATTCGAGTCCGTTCTGAAGAGAGTTGCACCGAAGATATCAAAGGACAGCATCGTAATGGATACCTGTTCTGTAAAGACATACCCTGCCATCTGGATGAAGAAGTACCTGGGTCCCACAGGCTGCCACATGGTAGCAACGCATCCGATGTTCGGCCCCGACTCTGCCAGGAATGGCGTGGAGGGTCTTCCTCTTGTACTCTGTCCGATGGATGGAGAGGATGAGGCCTTCAGGAAGGTGAAGAGATTCTTCAAGGCGTGGAAGGTCAGGATACTTGTCCTCACTACAGAGGAGCACGACAGACAGGCTGCCTACTCCCAGGGTGTCACGCACTTCATCGGAAGGACACTGAAGCAGCTGGGAATCGAGAGCACGCTGATCGGTACAAAGGGCTTCAATTCGCTGCTTGTCATCATGGAGCAGACCTGCAACGACCCTCTGCAGCTCTTCTATGACCTCCAGAGGTTCAACCCCTTCACATTCAAGATGAGGAGGGAGCTTTCAGAGGCCTTCGACAAGGTCGAGTCCCAGGTGGAAGAGATAGAGGAGAAGAACTAGATTGAAGAGCGTCTGCGTCTATACGCTTGGCTGCAGACTCAACCAGACAGAGAGCGAGGCGATAGCTGACAGCTTCAGCCGAGAGGGCTTTGCTGTCGTGTCTGAGGAGGAGAGGGCCGAGCTGTACATCGTCAATACCTGTACAGTCACAAGCAAGGCCGAGCAGAAGGCCAGAAGGATGATACGTCTCTTTGCTTTGAAGGCAGAGGCGATCCTCGTCACTGGCTGCTATGCACAGATGGCACAGAAGGAGCTCGAGGAGCTCTCCGACAGGATAGTTGTCGTCCCTCTGGAAAAGAAGGCCTCTCTTCTCCGTCTTCCTGCGATCGTAAGAAGCGACCTTGAGAACAATATCCCGCTTCTGGATTCTCTTCGCGGCTTTACTTCGAGCGAGAATGGAGGTGTCTTCGACTACCAGGCCTCCACCTTCAGCTACCACTCAAGAAGCTATCTCAAGATACAGGATGGCTGCGATAACGAGTGCGCCTACTGCAGAGTGCATGTAGCAAGAGGAAAGAGCCGCTTCCTGGAGAGCGACGAGGTGATCAGGAGGGCACTGGAGCTTGAGAGGTTCGGCTTCCATGAGATCGTGCTCACCGGTGTGAACCTTACTATGTACGACCATGAGAACCTGGGGCTTGGTGGCCTTCTCGAGAAGCTGCTTCCGCGTCTTTCAGATGAGACGAGGATAAGGCTTTCCAGCGTTGAAGCCGACAATGTCGACCAGCGCTTCCTGGATGCCGTCTCATCCTTCAAGATGCACCCATACTTCCATATCCCGATCCAGAGCGGCTCGGACAAGGTCCTGAGGAGGGTCGAAAGGAAGTGCCTCACTGACCAGGTCGAGTTCGTCATCAATGGACTGAGGAGTGCAAAGGACGATCCATTCATCGCCTGCGATATCATTACAGGACTGCCTGGAGAGGGTGAAGAGGAGTTCGGGGAGACAGTCGACTTCCTCAAGAGGAACCGCCTTGCGCACCTCCATGTATTTCCATTCTCACCTCGGCCCGACACTCCGCTTGAAAGAGCGCGCGACCGCGTTGCCGAGAGGGTGAGGGATGAGAGGGCAATAGTGCTCAGGAAGATCTCGGAGGAGCTTCATGAGGAGTATGTCTCCAGACAGATAGGAAAGAGGCTCGAGGTGCTTCTCGAGACGAGAAGGTCAGGCTCCTGGTTCGGAACTACCGGAAACTATCTGAAAGTAAATATCCAGAATGCTCCTGCAGTGTCCAACAAGGGGATGCTGCTTTCAGGTATACTTTGCGAAAGGGGAGTCATCAGGGCAGATGAAGTACAAGGGTAAGACGGATCTTTCGTCAGGCAGCGTCGAGAAGAACATCATGGCCATAGCCATTCCCATGACTCTGGCAGAGATACTCCATCTTCTCTACAACGTGGTCGACAGGATATTCATAGGGCACATTCCCACAGAAGGAAGTCTCGCACTTCCCGGAATCGGCATCTGCTTTCCGATAATCTCGCTTGTTACAGCCTTTTCCAAGCTCTACGGCTCGAACGGTGGATCCCCGGTCTTCAACATAGAGAGAGGAAGAGGAAACGATGAGGAGGCGCTCTATATCCAGGGAAGCTCCTTCATGCTCATTGTGATGACAGGCTTCCTGCTGTCCCTGATCGGACTTCTCTTCGCCCGTCCGCTTCTCTTTCTCTTCGGAGCCTCCGAGCAGACATATCCATACGCATACGCATACTTCTCGATCTATCTTATCGGCTTCGTGCCCTCTCTGATAACACTGGGCATGAACCCCTTTGTGAATGCACAGGGCTACGGCTTCATAGGAATGGGGACAACCGTAATAGGTGCAGTCTGCAATCTGCTGCTCGACCCGATCTTCATCTTCGTCTTCGGCTGGGGCATCAGGGGAGCTGCGATCGCAACTGTGATAAGCCAGGTCATCAGCTGTGTCTGGATCCTCTCCTTCCTCTTCCATTCGGCCCCGTACAAGCTGTCAAGGCGCTACTTGAGGCTTACGAGAGAGAGGACTACGAGAATCTGCACTCTCGGTCTTTCCGGCTTCATAATGGGTGCGACCAACTCGCTTGTCCAGATCGTCTGCAACCGTGCAGCACTCTTCTGGGGTGGCGATATCTATGTCGGTGTAATGACAGTGGTCAATTCGATAAGGGATATAATCCAGGTGCCGATGTCCGGTATCCAGAGCGGTGCAAGCCCTGTCATGAGCTACAACTATGGTGCAAAGAGGTACAGCGAAGTCAGGAAGTGCAACTACTTCCAGCTCTACACCTACATCGTCTATGCACTTGTCATGTCCGGCCTCATCGTTCTCTTCCCAAGCATCTTCACGAGACTCTTCAGCTCCTCGAGGGAGCTCATAGACGCTGCAGTCACTCCTACGAGAGTCTACTTCTGCTGCTTTGTCTTCATGGCCTTCCAGAGCTGTGGACAGACAGCCTTCGTCGCACTTGGAAAGGCAAGATACGCTGTCTTCTTCTCGCTGCTCAGAAAGGTCATTATCGTCGTGCCGCTCACGATCGCACTTCCGTTCATTTTCGGAAGTGTAGGCGTCGTGCTGGCAGAGCCGATAAGCAACCTGCTCGGTGGGCTTGCTGCCTACATCACGATGATGAAGGTGACGGAGAAGGAATTCACCTTGGTCGACGCTGGGTGATGACGATCTCAGGGTCCTTTGGAAGCACTCTGGAATTCTCTGGAATATCTGTTGTGATCCAGGCAGAGGAGCCGATTACCGAGCCTGAACCTATCTTTATATCACCAAGCAGTGTCGCATTTGCGTAGATCGTCACATTGTCTCCGATGCTGGGATGTCGCTTTGCACCCCTGACAAGCAGTCCACAGCTGTCCTTCGGGAAGGAGAGGGCTCCAAGAGTGACGCCCTGGTAGAGCTTGACATTGTTCCCGATGACAGTCGTCTCTCCGATAACGACACCTGTGCCGTGGTCGAGGAAGAAGCTCCTGCCTATCTCGGCACCGGGGTGGATATCCACGCCGGTCTGCTTGTGTATTATCTCGTTCATCATCCTCGGAATGAGTGGAACTCCATCCTTGTAGAGGTGGTGTGCGACGCGGTGAACGGAAAGTACTCTGATTGCAGGATAGCAGAGAATTATCTCATGCAGACTCTTTGCGGCGGGGTCTCCATCGAAGCCGGCCTGCGCATCCAGCTTGATCAGCTGTCTGATCGAGCCGAGGTCCCTCATGAGCGAGTCGATCGCCTCGAGCGTCATGTCCCTCACCTGATTGTCGGGTGCATCCGGGTTCTCGTACTTGTACGCGACATAGACCTGCTTGTAGAGGTGTGCTCCGAAGTGCTGGAGGTAGTAGCGAACCTCATCCTCGAGCGTCGTTATCGAGAAGTCCTTAAGGTCTCCTGGGAAGAGAAGCTGGGTGAGGTAGTCGAGTATATCCTCTACATCCTTCATCTTGGGAAGCAGCGAAAGTCCATGGTGGGTGCCATCGGCTCTCGTTCTATTGAAGTGCGAAAGATAGTCCACAAGATACTTTTCTGTATTCATGGCAAACAGAATATCAGAGCTTTGCTATCTTGTTAATCCTCTTTCTTGAGTAGGAAATCTACTTTTTCTCTCAATTCTGTCGATACCAGGGCTGCGACTATCACCTTGACAGCATCCCCTGGGATGAAGGGTATAAGTCCACCGGCAAGTGTCCTGGAAAGCGTCAGATGTCTTGAGATGCCAAGCCAGATGAGACCTGGAGTGTAGAGTGCGACATTGGCAAGAAGACCTGTGAGAATGAGATATGCTATCTGGAGCTTCCTGTTATCGAACCTCTTCATGCCCATGAGGCCACAGACGATGACAGCAGGAATCCAGCCGAAGAGGAAGCCGGCTGTGGGGCCTGTAAGGGCTGCAAGGCCGCCACCAGAGGAGAAGACTGGAAGTCCGATCGCTCCGAGAACAAGGTAGAGAAGCACGGAGTAGAGCGAGAGCGGGAGTGGAAGCAGCATGCCCGAAAGCAGCACGAAGAGTGTCTGCAGTGTGATAGGGACCGGTGGAAGCGGGATCCTTATGAAGGTTCCTGCTATGATAAGGGCAGTGAACAGCGCAACAAGTACTGTTCTGATCAGTTCTTTTCTTTGCATCTGGGTTGTAACCTCGCTTGTCGCTGAAGAAGTTAGCAGACAACCCCTTCCAATGTAAACCCGTTTACGATATCATTGTCAACCATGACTACCAGAGAGATCGTTCTACAGCTACTTGAAGAGAATCGCGGCCTCTTCGTCTCCGGCGAGATGCTTGCGAAAAGGGCCTGCGTTTCCAGGACCGCAGTCTGGAAGGCCGTCTCCTCACTTGAGAGAGAGGGTTATGTGATAGAGGGTGTAAGCCGCCGTGGCTATCGCCTTGTCACGAAGGATGTATTCACCAAGGACGAGATAGGAAAGTACCTCAGGGATATCCCTTTCTACTTCTTCGATGAGATAGACAGCACGAATACCGAGTGCAAGAGAAAGCTCAACGAGGGAGCAAGCTCTCCCTTCGTCTGCATCGCAAGACGCCAGAGCGGTGGAAGGGGAAGAAGAGGAAGAAGCTTCGTCTCTGCCGAGGGTGGAATCTACTTCTCGATAGCACTTCCTGCAAATGGGAGCTTCGATACGGAGCTTGTAACGACCAGGGCCGCTACTGGAATCGCAAGGGCCATCGAGTCGCTCGGCTTCTCTGTCGGAATAAAATGGGTCAACGACCTCTTTGTCATTGGTAAAAAAGTTGTTGGCATACTCACTGAGGGTGTTGTCAATCTCGAAGAGAACTGCATCAGCGATGTGATAATAGGAATCGGCACGAACTATACGACCAGGACCTTCCCGGAAGACCTTCAGAACATCTGCACAAGTCTGTTTCCGGACAGTGAGGCTCCACTTTCAAGAAGCGAGTTCGCAGCTCGGGAGATAGAGGAGACGATAAGGTCCATCTACGACCCCAACTATCTTGAGGAGTACAGAAGGCGGTGCTTCGTGCTCGGAAAGGAGGTCATGGTGCTGAAGATGAATGCCAGCATCCCGGCAACGGCCATCGACCTCGATGAGAGGGCCCACCTAGTGGTAAGATATGCCGATGGCTCCATCGAGCACCTTTCAAGTGGAGAGGTCTCGATCCGCTCTACCTTGTAAAGGTAGCATCTTTATTGTATTTTAAGTTCGTTCACAAGAGGAAAACATGCTTGAAGAGATAAGAAACAGCTGGAAGGAAGTAGTCGAGAAGGAGATAGTCGCCTTTGCCGGAGAAAAGGGTGCAACTGAGATTGCCCCACTGCAGGCAGGAACTCCACCGAAAGCGGAGATGGGAGATATCGCATTCCCGATGTTCGCATATGCAAAGTCGCTGAGGATGGCTCCAGCCCAGATTGCAGAAGAAATCAGGAAGAGACTCGAGAATAGGGATCTGGATGTCGATGGCACGCTCCTGGTCGCAGGTCCATATCTCAATGTGAAGATCGAGACAGGACTGCTTGCGAACAGCCTGAGAAGGAGAGTCTCATCCGAGGGCGACAGGTACGGAAGGAACGACAGCCTTAAGGGCAAGAAGGTCATGATCGAGTTCTCATGCCCGAACACGAACAAGCCTCTGCACCTGGGCCATATGAGGAACGACTCGCTTGGAATGAGCGTTGCAGCGCTCCTTGAAGCAAACGGCGCCGAGGTGAAGAGAGTCAATCTCATCAACAACCGCGGTGTTCACATCTGCAAGAGCATGTGGGCCTACATGAAATTCGGAAATGGAGAGACTCCAGAGTCCACAGGCGAGAAGGGCGACCACTTCGTCGGCCGCTACTATGTCCGCTATGCACAGTATGAGAAGGAGTGCATCGAGAAGGCACTTGAAGAGGCTGGAGATGTCTCTCCCGAAGAGAGCGAGAAGATCCGCGAGGAGGCTGCAAGAAGGGCGAATGCCGAGCCTCAGAGCATGCTCCTCAAGTGGGAGCAGAACGATCCGGAGGTGATGGCTCTCTGGAATAGGATGAACAACTGGACCCTCGAGGGCCTCGCAGAGTCCTACAGGAACATGGGCATCGAATTCGAGAAGTACTACTACGAATCCGATACATACAAGTTCGGAAAGGACCAGGTCTACAAGGGCCTCGACATGGGTGTCTTCTACAGGGCTGAGGATGGTTCTGTGCAGATAGACCTTGCTCCTATCGGACTCGACAGGAAGGTACTTCTCAGAAAGGACGGCACCAGCATCTACATGACACAGGACCTTGGAACTGCAGTCAACAGGCACGAGGACTGGCCCTTCGACTCCCTCATCTACGTTGTCGCTTCCGAGCAGCAGTACCACTTCAAGGTACTCTTCTACTGCCTGAAGATGCTTGGCTACAAGTGGGCCGACGAGCTCTATCACCTCTCCTACGGAATGGTGAACCTTCCAAATGGAAGGATGAAGTCCAGGGAGGGAACAGTCGTCGATGCAGATGACCTTCTCGAGAACCTTTCGCAGCTTGCAAAGGAGGAGATCATCGCAAAGGAGAGGCAGGATCAGGTGGGCAATGTCGACGAGACGAGCCGCAAGATCGCTCTCGGTGCCCTGAACTACTACCTTCTGCAGGTGACACCATCGAAGGACATGATCTTCAATCCGCAGGAGTCCATAAGCTTCAACGGGAACACCGGACCGTACCTTCAGTACATGGGCGCAAGGATCTCCTCGATGATGGCCAAGTTCGAGGCTGTGAAGAACGAGTACGAGGGAATCGAGTTCGATGGCAGCCTGCTTGTCGAGGAGGATGAGAAGGCGATAGTGAAGCTGCTTGCCTCCTTCCCTGAAATCGTCAGGAAGGCAGGAGCTGCCTACGACCCTGCAGTCATCTGCAGCTTCCTCTACGAGCTATCCAAGACCTTCAGCCACTACTACCACGACAACCAGATACTCAGGGCGGATACAAGGGAGCTTGTGGTCGCCAGGGTGGAGCTTTCGAGGATGGTGCTCACCGTATTGAAGAATGCATACGCACTTGTCGGTGTTCCATTCCTTGCTTCGATGTGATTTCGATATGGACTTCAGCGATGGAGTCCATAATTTTTCATGCAAATCAATCACATATAGATTGCATAAATATTCATAATTTTCTAATATTGCCTAGTATAAAGCTACGAAACCAAAAATTGGAGAATAGAAAATGAAGAAAATCGCATTCGCTCTTATTGTTCTTCTTTCCTGCGCTGTCCTCTTCGCACAGGGCGCTCAGGAAGCAGCTCCAGCTCAGGCATCCTCCGATGCTGCTGCTACACCTTTCACTGGAAAGACAGTGAGAGTAGGCTGCTCCGCAACATACGTTCCTTTCGAATCCATCACAGTCGATGCCAGTGGCAACAAGACCCACATCGGCATGAACATCGAGATCTGCAGGACCGTAGTCGAGAACCTCGGTGGCAAGGTCGAGTTCCATGAGATGCCATTCAAGACCCTGATCGCTGCAATCCAGTCCAACCAGATCGACTTCTGCTCCGGCGGTATGACTCCTACCGACAAGAGAAGAGAGACCCTCGACTTCTCCGAGATCTTCTTCTATCCAAGGAATGGTATCGTATACAGAGACACAGACAACTACCCAGACCTCAACTCCCTCGATGGAAAGACCGTTGCATACGTCTTCGGTACCAACTACCAGGCTGTTGCCGAGCAGATTCCGAACGTCAAGGCAGTAGGTATCCAGGGCTCATCCGCATGTGTCGAAGAGGTCAAGTCAAAGAGAGCTGATGCATGTATCGTCGATGGCGCTTCCGCTACCGAGTACCTCAAGCAGAATCCCAACCTCAAGCTCTCCCTGCTCGACAAGATTCCTGGCGATGCCCATGCATTCGGCTTCCCGAAGAATTCCCCATACTACGAGGCATTCAACGCAGAGCTCAAGAGGATCATGGAGAATGGAGACCTCGACAAGATCGTCGCAAAGCACCTCTCCAAGGAGTTCATCCTGTAAGGGCAAAGCCTTGCTCAAGTGGCCTCATCCAGGTGAGGCCATTATTTTTGTTCAGAGAGGCAGTTCTTCTATACGAAAACCGTCTTTCTGTGGTATAAACTAGAAAAGTGCATAGCACACAACAATAACAGGCAAGGATTTCCATCGTGGGTCTTAAATTCGAAGTCGTATGGCCTTATAGGCATTATTTCGTCGTTGGCGCAAAGCTTACGCTGTATGTTACCTTCATCTGTGTAGTATGCGGTTTCATACTCGGCGTGCTCCTTTCGCTGATGAAGCTTTCAAAGTTCAAGCCATTCCAGTGGTTCGGACGTATCTACACATCCGTATTCAGAGGAACTCCTCTGCTCGTACAGCTGTGCATCATCCATTTCGGTCTGCCGAATCTCTTCGGCCTCACATTCACTGCTACCCAGTCCGGTATCATAACCTTCTCGCTGAACTCCGCCGCATACATCTCCGAGATATTCCGTGGCGGTATCCAGGCAATCGACAAGGGGCAGTACGAGGCAGCAAAGTCGCTCGGCGTTTCCTATACCGGAATGATGAAGGATATCATCATACCGCAGGCCTTCAAGCACATCCTGCCATCTCTCGTCAACGAGGCGATCGCAGTCCTGAAGGAGTCCTCACAGCTCTCGTACATCGGTGCAGTAGAGCTTCTGAGAGCTGCCGACCAGATTACTGTAATGAGCTACAGATTCTTCGAACCATATCTCATCGTAGCTGCAGTCTACTACGTCTTCGTAATGATACTCAGCTACTTTGCCAGCAGAGTCGAAAAGTGGGTGAACAGAAGTGATAGAACTTAGGAACTTATACAAGAACTTCGGCAAGCTCGAAGTACTCAAGGGTGTGAATCTCCATGTGGAGAAAGGACAGGTCGTCACTCTCATCGGACCCTCCGGCTCCGGAAAGTCGACGATTCTAAGAAGCATAAATCTCCTTGAAAGACCTACCAATGGGCATGTTTTCATCGAAGGAAAGGATATAACACTTCCAAAGGTCGATATCCAGGCTGTCAGAAAGGATATCGGAATGGTATTCCAGCACTTCAACCTCTTTCCGCACATGACAGTCATGGGCAACATGACCTATGCTCCGATAAAAGTGCTGAAGCTTTCCAAGGAGGAGGCAGAGGAGAGGGCGATGAAGCTCTTGAAGAGGGTAGGCCTTGTCGACAAGGTACTTGCCTTCCCTGGAACCCTTTCCGGTGGACAGAAGCAGAGAATCGCAATTGCAAGGGCACTCGCAATGGAGCCGAAGATCATGCTCTTCGATGAGCCGACCAGCGCACTCGACCCTGAGATGGTCAAGGAGGTACTCGAGGTAATCAAGAGCCTTGCGCACACCGGAATCACGATGTGCCTCGTGACTCACGAGATGGGCTTTGCCAGAGAGGTAAGCGACAGGATCTGCTTCGTGGATGGTGGCCTGATACTCGAGGACCAGAAGCCAGAAGAGTTCTTCGCACATCCGAAGACCGAAAGGACCAAGGACTTCCTCAACAAGGTACTATAGAAAATGAGAGCCAGGGCTGACGCCTTGGCTCCTTTTGTTCTAGAGCATTCCATTCTGCTTCAGGACATACTCTGCGCACTCTGCATTCGTCGCAAACCAGGCCCCGTTCTCTCTCATGTAGTCTATGAGGTCCGAGAGCATCCTGACCCTGCCTGCTCTTCCGAAGAACTGAGGATGCAGAACGAAGTTCATCATCCTTCCCTCTGAAGAAAGTGCATCGAACTCATCCTTCCAGATCTCGTACATCTCTCTCGGGCTCTTGAGCTCGTACCTCTCCGGTGGTGTCTCCGTGTAGAAGTCGTAGGCTGTGTCATCGAAGACAGAGTCCTTTGGAAGCTCGACGACAGGAACTCTTTTTCCATTCTCTCTGTGGATGAATGGGCCATCGGCATCCCTGAAGTTGCTTGAATGGATGTAGCCATGCTCGACAAAGAGGCGAAGAGAGTAGTCGTGGAAGACTCCGCCCGGGCCCCTGTGCCCCCTGAGGCGCTGCCCTGTGAGATCGAGGATTATCTTCTCTGCCTTGAGCATCGTGGCATTCTCCTCCTCGTAGGTCGTCTTCGTCGACTCCTCATGCAGATAGCCGTGGTAGCCGATCTCATGGCCGCGAAGTGCGACCTCCCTAACGATATCGGGATACATCTCTGCAACGACACCTGGAACGAAGAAGGTCGCCTTGATCTTCTGTCTGTCCAGCATGTCGAGAATCCTCGGAACTCCCTGCTTCGGGCCATAGGCGCCACGGGAGAGGTCCGAAATGCTGCCATTGAAGTGATCTGCATGTGTGTACCACATCGTATCTGCATCGATATCGAAGGCGATGAGGACCGCGATGCGCTTTCCATCTGGCCAGGTGGGGATATCGCTCCTTCTGCCTCTGTTGATCATGTTTTCCGGTATATTCATACAGCCTGCTCCCTTACATAGCGTGCGATGCTCTCGCAGTTCTCGATCCAGGCACCGTTTTCCTTCATGTATGAAAGAAGCCTTTTCAGTGCAGCGATCCTGCTTCCTCTTCCTATCATATGGGGATGCAGTGTCAGCACCATTATCTTGTCCCTCTCCTCTGAAAGTGCATCGAACTCATCCTTCCAGGCATCCATCACCTCGCGGCAGGTGTACATCGACCTGTTCGCAGGCTCTGCGAATGTGAAGTAGAAGTAGGTGCTGTCATCCATCATGATGTCAGTCGGAAGCTCGACGATATTTTCGTTTTTCAGGTAGGCCCAGTCGCAGTCGTGGAGCGATGAGGAGTAGAGGTAGCCTCTCTTTGCAAGAAGCTCTGGAGTGTACTTCTGTACCTCCCTCATCCTGTGCCCGACAGGTCTTCTTCCTGTGAAGGATTCGATAAGGGCTTCGGCTCTTGCCATCTTCTCCTCCTCTGCAGCTCTATCGATGACAAGGTCGAATTCGGCCCTCTCTCCCTCGTATGCAAGCTCATGACCTCCCTCTACGATCGCCCTGATGCACTCCGGATACTTCTCCATCGTCCTGATAGGGACGAAGAAGGTCGCCCTGAGTTCAAGCTCTTCAAGCATCATGAGGCATCTTGCAAGCCCCTCATGAGGGCCGTACTCTCCTCTCGATGCATCCGAGAAGCCCAGCCTTCCGCCCTTTGAGAGGGCCCTGGACTCTCTCAGCGCCTCTGCTGTGAAGTCGAATGTGAGTGCAACTGCAACGGCCTTCTCATCCGGCCAGACTATCTTTCTTTCCATCTCATCTCCTTTCAGGCTATCGCCTTTCTCTGCCACCTTCTTCCTGCAAGCATGATAAGGAATATGGTACCTCTTGCACAGAGCTCGAGGCCCATGGCGAACCAGAAGCCGCCAAGTCCGTAGCGCCCTGCAAAGAAGAGCATCAGCGGTATCCTGATGAACCACATGGATACGAATATCATAAGAGTAGGAACAAGCACGTAGCCAGCCCCTCTGAAGACACCCCAGGCCACTATGCTTGCGCCGTAGAAGGGCTCTGCATAGCACTCAAGCCTGAGTGCCTGGACTGCAAGCTCCCTTACAGCCTGGTCTGTCGTAAGAAGCGAAAGCATTGCAGGGCAGAAGATGAAGAGAAGCACTCCGCTGATTCCCATGACCGCCATGCCGAATAGTGTGCACATCCAGCCAAGGCGCCTGGCAAGGTCGTACCTCTGGGCTCCTATGCTCTGTCCTGTTATCGTGCCTGCAGCCTCCCTGATTCCGAAGCCCGGCATGTAGCAGAGCGACTCAGCTGTAAGAGCAAACGAGTTTGCTGCAATTGCGACCGTTCCAAGAGGTGCGACTATGCTCGTGCAGACAAGCTGTGCTCCATTCATCGCAGTTCTCTCAAGCAGCACTGGAACTCCGATCTTCAGTGCAGATGCAAGCGTATGTCTTCTGATCGTAAGCCTTTCACCTCTTCTTGCCTTCAGCTTATCCGAGCCGAAGAAGAGGTAGAGAAGCAGCAGCAGTGCAGTAAGCAGGACCGATAGCGCAGTTCCAAGCGCAGCTCCTGCAACCCCGAGTCCTGCACCTGGGACTGTGATCGGGCCGATCTTTCTTGTCGGGAAGATCAGGAAGAAGTTGAAGAGCACATCCTCGATGCACATCAGGACCGAGAGCGTGGAGGGGACCTTTATGTTCCCAGATGCCTGGATGAATGCAGTTGCGCTGTCCATCATCTGGAAGAAGGGCATCGAAAGCATATATATGAATATGTATGTAGTCGCACCTCTTGCGACCTCTTTCTCTGCTCCAAGCCAGATAGGAAGATCCCTGCTGATCGCAAGACCGATTGTAGTGACGACGAGTGAGAGGAGCAGGGCCGTAAGGAGGCCGAGCTTTGCAGTATTCCTCGCCTCGCTGTCTCTCTTTGCTCCGATGAGCTGTGCGATCTGGATCGAGAAGCCCGAGGTCGCTGCCCTCGAGATTCCCCAGAAAAGCCAGAGGGTAGAGGACATGAGACCGATGGATGCGCTGCCAACTGCTCCGAGCCTTCCGACCATCGATGCATCGATATAGGACATTATTATGCCCGATAGCTGGGCAAGGATTGCGGGAAACGAGAGTGCTGCGATGAGCGATAGCTGCTCAGTGGTAGACAGCTTCAGACCACTACGAAGCTTTTCAAGTCCATCATCCCTACTTCCACAGAACATGGCAATCAGTTTATACAAGAAGTACTTTTTAGGGAATAATCTTTACATGGGTGTACCTTTTGTCATACAAACAGATTCGTAAAGTCGAAATAGCCATGGAATACTTCAGTATAGTCAGCAACCAGATACTTCTGTTCGTGATATATGCAGTCATAGGAATAGTGTGCGTAAAGACCAATGTCCTTGACAGGAGAGGACTTCTCACGCTTTCAAAGCTCGTTGCAAGAGTCTGTCTCTCCTGTCTCATCTTCGTCAATATGATAAAGGCAGTGAGAGAGAATGATGTCTCGGGCTACCTATCAGTCCTTGTGGTCGCAGTCTTCTTCTTCGCTCTGCTCTATGTACTGGGCATTGTCATCGCCAATATCTGCCACCTTGAGGGAGAGAAGAGGAATCTCTTCAGGGCCGGCACGATGTTCTCTAACTCCGCATTCATGGGGATTCCTATCATCGAAGCGGTCTTCGGCTCCGTCGGAATCCTGATGGTCGCCCTCTATACCATAGTCGGGGACATAATACTCTGGACCTGGGGAGCTGGACTGACTCTGCCGCCCGACAGGGAGGAGAAGAGGACTCTTGGCTCGATAGTCAGGAAGATAATGAGTCCCTGTTTCGTCGCTCTGCTGCTTGGCCTTCTGGTCGGCTTTTCTCCGTTGAATCTTCCAAAGGACCTTATCGGTGCGATCTCGAAGGTGGGTGCCTGCGCATCTCCTCTTGCCATGATATACATCGGAGGAATACTCTGCTTCGTCGATCTGAAGCACGGTCTTTTCAGAAAGGAGTTCATCCTGCTTGTCATCGTGAAGATGTGCATTCTTCCGGTCCTGCTCGAAAGGCTGCTTTTCAATGTGCCATTCGTAGGCAGGGAGGTTGCCTTCTTCATAGGTTTGATGTCCGCACTTCCTATGATGGTGACCGTCTCCCTGATCGCAGAGTCTAATGGCTCCGATTCCACCTATACGGCCGCTCTTGTGATACTCACGACAGCACTCTCTGTCTTCACGCTTCCGCTTGTCTGCCTCTTCATGTAGAAAGAAAGAGCTCTGCGAAGGAATTGAGGAATCTCCTGTCATCCTCCTCGCTTCTCTCGCTTCTGAGCCTCACGATGGCCGCAGAAGCGAAGAGCTCTGCCACTATCTTCGAATCGACGTTCCTGAAGTGTCCCCTTGATACGAGGTTCTCCATTACAGCATCGCTCTGGGATCTGAACATCAGCTCGAGCGAGTTGCTGATCTCATAGGCCCTCTCGTCTATCTCCTTTCTCTGCTCGATGAGCGAAAGCCCACTTGAAAGCGACTTCGAGATGAAGATTCCCTTCCAGTGCTCGAAGGTCTCTGTGAGTATCTCGATGGCGCTTTTCGAGAAGTCCATCCTGAAGCCCATGTGCAGCAGTCTTGCAGAAAAGCTCTCGTAGAGTGCAGCTATCATCTCATCCTTGCTGCTGAAGTAGTAGTAGAGGGAGGCCTTCTTCACACCAAGACTCTCTGCGAGCGTTGATATCGTCAGCATGTCGTAACCCTCGTCCCTTACGATGTCCAGTGCCTTCTCAAGTATCTCGTCTCTTGTCATGCATCCATGATAATCTAACGACCGTTAGGTAGACAAGCGTTTTTTTTCGCCACCTTCTAAAACTTTATATCCAATGCGATTGAAAACATTTCTTTCTGAGATTAGAGTCAGGAAAGAAAAATCAATAACAGAGGATAAATGCATGTACGCACTCGTTGAAATTCTCGGCAGGCAGTATAAGGCTGAAGAAGGCGCTCAGCTGCAGGTCGACAGACTCAACCAGGAAGTTGGTTCTTCCCTGGAAATCGAAAAGGTTCTCGCTGTTATCGATGGTGACAATGTAAAGTTCGGTACCCCATATGTCGAGGGCGCCAAGGTTACAGCTACCGTTGGTGAGGAAATCAAGGGCGAGAAGGTCAAGGTATACAAGTTCCACAGAAGAAAGGGTTACAGAAGGACCCAGGGACACAGAGAAAAGTATACTCTCATCACTGTCAACAAGATCGAAGGCTAAGGAGGAAGCGAAATGGCACATAAGAAAGGCGGCGGTTCTTCCCGCAACGGACGCGACTCGAACGCACAGAGATATGGTGTAAAGAGATTCGGTGGTCAGCTTGTCAAGGCTGGTGAGATTCTCGTAAGGCAGAGAGGAACAAAGATCCATGCTGGCGAGAATGTCGGCTGTGGCTCCGACTACACTCTCTTTGCAAAGGTTGCCGGTACTGTTTCCTACACTGAGAGGAACAACCGCAAGTTCGCAAATATCGTAGAGGGTTAATCCTTAATATCATGTTCGGCTTTTCAGACGAAACATATATCGACATTGCCTCCGGAAACGGAGGCAATGGTTGTGTTTCCTTCCACAGAGAGAAATTTGTTCCGAAGGGGGGACCGGATGGCGGCGACGGTGGACGCGGTGGCGATGTCGTCTTCGTCGTGAAGGAGAACCTCAGGACACTTGGGCACTTGAAGATGGTCCGCTCCTACCGTGCAGAGAATGGCAGGAATGGGCAGGGGGATAGATGCTTTGGCCGCGATGGCAGGGATATCGAGATTCCAGTACCTCCTGGGACGATCCTCAAGGACCCCGATTCCGGTGAAATACTGAAGGACCTTACCGGAGAGACGAGATTCGTCTTCCTCAAGGGCGGCAGGGGAGGCCAGGGAAACTGGCACTTCAGAACTGCAACGAGACAGGCCCCGAAGTTCGCACAGACTGGTGAACCCGGACAGGAGATGAGGATCGGAGTCGAGCTGCTCGTCATTGCGGATATCGGCTTCGTGGGCTTTCCGAATGCCGGAAAGAGCTCCCTTCTCAATCTGCTGACGAATGCAAGAAGCAAGGTAGCTGGCTATCCCTTCACCACGAAGATCCCACAGCTCGGTGCGATGAGGTACTACGACAGGGACATCATCCTTGCCGATATTCCAGGAATCATAGAGGGTGCAAGCCAGGGACTTGGCATGGGCTTCAAGTTTCTCAGGCACATCTCGCGCACAAAGGGCCTTGCCTTCCTCATAGACCTTACGGACGACAACTACCTCGACTCGTACAGGATACTTACAGAGGAGCTTCACAGCTACGCACCATCCCTTCTCGAGAAGCCTCAGGTCATAATAGCGACCAAGATGGATGAAGAGGGGGCAGAAGAGCGCTACGAGGAGCTCCAGAAGAGCTTTGGCGATGTGAAGGTGCTTCCACTGTCCATATACATCGATGAGTACCTCGAGGATGTGAAGAGGGCCTTCTTCGACCTCGTCGGAGACGATGGAATGAAGAGGGACAGGGAAGAGAATGGCGGCTTCACAACAAAGGTGGACAGGGATGCCTACTACAGAGAGGAGTTCTAAGCGCACACTTCTATATGGAGGGACCTTCGATCCCGTCCACAGGGGACACCTGCACCTTCTTGAGATGGCAGGAGAGCATACCGACTACGAGCGTGTCATCCTGATGGTCGCCAGGCTCAGCAACTTCAAGCAGGAGTCAAGGCCAGCCTCAGGAGAGGATAGGGTCAGGATGCTCGAGATCGCGATCGATGAATTCAGAGCGCTTCATCCAGACTTCCCTCTCGAGATCATCATCTCGACAATGGAGCTTGAAAGAAAGGGTGTAAGCTACACATACGATACTGTCCGCGACATCTACAGAGAGTATCCGATAGAAGGAAGGCTCGGCTTTCTCATGGGAGACGACCTGCTCTCCTCTCTCGATCACTGGTACAGATACGACGAGCTGAAAAAGCTGCTCACCTTCGTCTGCTTTTCGCGCGAGGGCGGGAGAACAGTTGAAGGTATCGATGCGGATATCAGGATGATGGAAGCTCCCATTCTGAAGGCCTCCAGCACCTCAGTGAGGTCTGGAGATCTTTCCAATCTGACAGATGGTGTCAGAGAGTACATTCTGAAGCATGGGCTATACAGGTGAGAGTATGTCCCTTTACGAAGAGATAAGAAGCAGAGTCAGAAACAACATGAAGGAGTCGAGGTTCATCCACAGCGAAGGAGTTGCGGAGATGGCCTCCTATCTCTCCGGAAGATTCCTTTCGGACCCGGAAAAGGGACGGATTGCCGGAATCTTCCACGACTACTGCCGCTATATGGACGATGAAGCACTGCTTTCAGTCTGCTCCGGTCTTGATGACATCGTCCCGGAGGAGAGAGAGAAGCCGATGCTGCTTCACGGCGCTGCTGCAGGACTTGCCTTCAGAGAGCTCTATCCAACCTTCGGCAAAGAATACTATCTGGCAATGAGGCACCATACGCTCGGTTCGATCCATATGGGAAAGCTGGGAGCCTGCGTCTACATTGCAGACTATGCAGAGAAAGGAAGAAAGCACCTGGATGATGCCGACAGAAGGAGGATACTCTCCCACAGCACTCTTGAAGAGATGGTGCTCGATATCCTCTACAGGGAAAGAGAGTACAGGAACAGCCTGGGAGAGAGGATGGCAGGAGTCTCGGCAGAACTGCTAGAGTTCCTCGAGAAGGGGGGAAGATTGTGAGGCGTCTTCTCATACTTCTTGTTCTCGTCCCTCTTCTCTTCATATCCTGCTCCTCCGATCGCAGGGCCTACTATCTTGAGAGCGAGAGCGAGAGTGTCGCATATCTTGTAAAGGGGAACACAGTTGTCATGGTGCACGTCCCCTCCTGGGTCAGCAGCTCCTACTCGGAGTATTCAGGGCTCGAAGGTCAGAGGTGCTTCGAGTCTCTCTTCTCGCAGAAGGCAAGAAGCTATGCAAGCATCTCGAATGAGAACTATGAGAGGAGAAGCCAGCTTCTCGAGATACTCAGAAAGGAGACGGGGTCGAAGGATTCGATCCACGCCTACGCTTTCTTCCGCAAGGACTTGAGAAAAACAGGCTTCATTGATACTATGAATTCGCTTTCGTCCTCATTCGAGGATGGAAGACTCGCAAAGGAGATCAGGAGAAATACCCGTGTATATGAGTACGATCTTGATCGCGTGCTGTCCAAGACTGCTCCATGGGACAGACAGAAGGCCTTCCTCGATCTCTGGATCGAGACCATTTTGAGGAACGTATGAGAAAGGAAATAGAAGATAAGGCAAGTGCTCTGAAAGCCTTCCTTGAAGAGCACAACTGCAAGGATGTCGAGGTGATGGATCTGGCAGACTGCTCCTGGACCGACTGCTTCGTGATCGGTACAGTCACTAGTGTCGGTCACCTCAGGGGCGTAGTACATCAGATCTGGGACAGGATCATCGAGCTCGGACTGACTGTCAACAACCGCCACAAGACACCTGGAGAGGATGGCTGGGAGCTCATCGACTGTGGAGATATCGTAATCCACCTGATGAGCCCGGACCTGAGGGAGTTCTACTCCCTCGAGAAGCTCTGGAAGGCTTCTTCGCCAGCCAATGAGAACTGAAAGCGTGGAGGATGCAGCGATGCATCCTCTTTCTTCAAGGAGAATCAGATGAAGAGTGTCGGAATCATCGGTGCAATGGATGTCGAGATCGAGCATCTCAGGAAGAACATAGATAAGCTTGAGAGGGAAGAGCACAGAGGTGTTGCCTTCTTCATCGGCCAGATAGGCAGAGTCAGGGTCATCGTGATGAGGTGCGGAATCGGAAAGGTCGCAGCAAGCAGGGGTGCCCAGCTGATGACGGACCTCTATGGACCCGACCTCATCATCAACACTGGAATCGCTGGTGGAGTGGGCGAAGGCCTTCACATTGGTGACCTGGTAGTCTCCACAGCCCTTGTGCAGCACGACTTCGATGTAACAGGCTTCGGCTATCCGCGTGGCTACTGCTGCATCGGAGGGGATAGGAAGAGACCGACCTTCTTCGAAGCAGACAGAGTCGAGGCCGACAGGCTCTATTCGAGTGCTGTGAAGGTCGCAGGCGAAGGCAGTGCTGTCAGAGGAATCATAGCAACAGGAGACCAGTTCATCTGTACAAGTGAAAAGAAGAAGGATATTGGAAGCACCTTTGGCGCACTCGTTGCCGAGATGGAGGGGTGTGCAATTGCAGAGGTCTGCTACTTCAACAAGGTCCCGTTCGTCGTGCTCAGAGCTGTAAGCGATCTTGCAGATGGCTCGGCTCCGGAGAATTACTCGGAGTTCGAGAGAAGGGCAGCCGACAATTCGGCCAGGGTCGTACTGGATTACCTCTCATCCCTTTGAAGCAATCTAGATGACGTGCATCGTCGTCCATCTGCCGCCCTTCCAGCGCAGGACGAAGAGCACTATCCTGAAGTACCAGTCCAGGCACATGGCCCAGAGCACGCCGTACAGGCCCATTGCAAGGTATCGGCCCAGAATATGTGCAAAGACAACTCTGAAGGTCCACATCGAGAAGATAGCGACCACCATCGTGAACTTCACATCGCCTGCAGCCCTCAAGAACTGGGGAAGCACGAAGGATGCGGGCCAGAAGAGGATTATCTGGATGATCACCATGTGGATGCATCTTATCGCTATGGCATTCGTCTCGGCCGAGAGGCTGTAGAACTCAAGAAGTCTTCCTGAAAGCAGATACAGGATTCCACCCCAGACCAGAACAGAAAGGTATGCAGCCGCGAGCAGTCTCCTTGCATATCTTCTCGCCTGGTCGAAGCGACCGGCTCCACAGCACTGTCCTATTATCGTTATGCTGGCAAGTCCAATTACGGCAGCAGGAATATTTGAAAAGGATGTTATGCTGTCCATCGCGGCATTTGCTGCAATGCTCGTGGTCCCGAAGGATGCGATGAGCGACTGCACTGATATCTTTCCGATGTGGAAGATTCCATTCTCGAAGCCTGTCGGGATACCTACAGCAAGTATCTTCCTTATCATTCCAGAATCCCACTCGAATGCAAACAGTCTCTCTATGTGTATAGTGAGGTCCTTTCTGGAGAGAACTGCAAGCAGGATGATTGCAGATACGATCCTCGAGAGCATCGTTGCGATTCCTGCGCCCGCGGCACCCAGCTTGAAGATGTAGATAAGAATCGCATTTCCGATCACATTCAGGATATTCGAGACAAGGGATATTATCATCGTGATCCTGCTCTTTCCCATGCTCCTGAAGAGTGCATTGCAGCTGTTCGTAAGCGCCATGAAGGGAAAGGAGATGAAGATGAAGAAGGCATAGGATGTGGCGCTGAAGAGAACAGGTTCTTCAAGGGAACCGAAGATGGTGACTATCAGAGTCCTGTTCAGCGCCAGGCCCAGGAACATGAAGAGCGATGAAGAGATCACAGTGATGTAGACAAGCTGCTTTGCGCTTCTGGAGGCATTCGCGATATCACGGCGCCCAAGGTACTGGCTTGCAACGACAGCACCTCCAGTCGCAAAGGCCTGGAAGAGGAAGAAGACAAGCATGGAAAGGGAGTTGACGAGACTTGCGCCACCTACGGCCTCCTCGCCGCAGGATGCGATCATCATCGTATCCGCCATGCCGATCGACAGGTTGAGTATCTGCTCCACCAGAAGTGGAATGACAAGGCCCAGAATGTACCTTGCCGAGAACATGTCGTCTGTCAGATCTCTCTTTGCTGCTATCACACAATACCTCTATGGACTCTGGTAGATGATACTCCTTAAAGGAGAATAGGTATACACACTCTCCCTTTCAGAATACCGAAACCTATATGACCTTTCTCTGCTGCCACCTTCTTCCGTGGTATCTGATACCGTAGACAAGGCTCCTGACGGCCCAGTCCGTATACATTCCATACCATGCAGCCTCGACGCCGAAGCCCAGATGCCTGATGAGGAAGATGGCCAGGATCACTCTGAAAAGCCACATCGAGATGATCGAGACGCTCATCGTGAAGGTCGCATCCCCGGTCGACCTGAGAGCATATGGAATTATGAAGGAGAAGGGCCAGAGCGTCGAGCACATGAAGAGTATGAGGCGGCAGAGAGGGATTGCCATCTGGGCACTCTCGAAAGAAAGCCCGTAAAGTGAGACGAACTGGGGCGTGAAGATGAAGAGTGGAAGGCAGGTAAGGGAAGTGAGGACAATTGATGCAAAGAGCATCCATCTGGTGTAGTACCTCTCCTCATCGAGTCTGCCGGCTCCGGCAGAGCGACCTACAAGCGTGACTGCAGCAAGTGCGCAGGACATTCCTGCTATATTCGCATAGCCATTGAAGTTGCTGACGACTGCCTGGACTGCAAGTGCGCTCGTCCCAAGGGCCGCGATGTGGGACTGTATCAGCAGCTTTCCAAGTGTAAAAAGCCCAGAATCCAGTGCCTGCGGAACACCCAGCCTCATCATCTTCCTCGAGAGATCGAAATCCACAGCAATGTGGAAAAAGCCCCTGATGCATATCACTTCTGACCTTCTGAAGAGGAGTGCAAAGAGAATCAGCGCACCGACTGTCCTCGAAATGAGAGTCGAGATGCCTGCGCCGAGTGCACCCAGTCCAAGAAGGTATATGAGTGTGTAGTTGCCGGCCAGGTTCATCAGATTCATGACAAGCGAGACTGCCATGTTCCTCTTTGTCCTTGCAGTGCTTCTGGCTATTGCAGAGCAGGCGTTGAAGAGTGCAAGGGAAGGAAACGAGAGGATTATCGGAAAGAAGTAGAGAAGTGCATCCCTCTGGACCTCATCATCGGCCCTCTTGAGGAGCGATGAGATTATCGCACTCCTTGTCAGAAAGAGAAGCACTACGACGGCAAGGCTCGTTCCGACTGTTATGTATATGAGGTTCCTTGCAGCTCTTGTGCTGTTCCTTCCATCCTCTCTTCCCAGATACTGTGAGACGATGACACTTCCTCCGGTTGCAAAAGCAGAGAAGAGATTTATGAAGAGAATCGACAGAAGGTCGACTGAGGAGACGCCGGAAACGGCACTCTCCGACCAGCCTGCGACCATCATCGTGTCGATCATGCCGATCATGATATTCAGTGCAGACTCTACTATCAGAGGAAAGATTATCGTTGCCATTGCACCGACAGAGAAGAGATGCCTGGCATCCTTGTCCATCAGGTGCAGTGTGGAATTGAACTTATGTAAGTAGGCCATTGTCCGGCGTGTAGCCTGAACCTCTCTTCTTCTTGAATTCGTCGACAAGGTCCTTGACGGAGAGCCTTCTCTTCTCATCGCCGGAGACGTCGAGGATTATGTGGCCACCATCCATCATCACAAGGCGGTTTCCGAACTCCAGTGCAAACTGCATGTTGTGCGTTACCATCATGCAGGTAAGCTTCTCCTTCTCAATGTACTTCTCTGTGAGCTCCATGACGATTCGTGCATTCTTCGGATCGAGTGCAGCTGTGTGCTCGTCAAGCAGCAGGAGCTTCGGATGCGACATGCAGACCATGATGAGAGTGAGTGCCTGTCTCTGACCACCAGAGAGAAGACCGACGTTGTCCTGGAGCCTGTCCTCAAGCCCGATCGGCCTGATCAGCTCTCTGAAGAGCTCCTGGTTCTTCCTGTTCATCGAGTATTTCAGTCCCTTCATGCCCTTGCTCATCGAGAGCATCATGTTGTCCTGGATCGACATGCTGCCGCTTGTGCCCTTTGTCGGGTCCTGGAATATCCTTCCGATGTCGAAGGAGCGTCTGTACTCGGGCATTCTAGTGATGTCCTTTCCATCGAGGAGTATCCTTCCTGCTGTTATGGGGAAGGTTCCCGAGATCGCATTGAAGAGAGTGGACTTTCCGGAGCCGTTGGAGCCGATCATGCAGATGACATCCCCCCTGTTCACATGGAGGTCGATATTCTCGAGTGCAAGCTTCTCATTGACGGTCCCCGGCTCGAAGACCTTCGTCAGGTGCTGTATGTCAAGCATTCTGTGCCTCCTGGATTCTCAAAAGCGCCTTCTTCTTCGCTGCATCCTCTGCTGCATGCACTCTGGAGTATGCGACGAGCAGCGAGATGATGACCAGAAGACCGGTAAGGAGCTTGAAGTCGTTCGGTGTGATTCCAACTATGTGACCGTACTTTCTTCCGAGGAACATGAGTGCCTTGTATGCGATCGAACCGAGAATGACTCTCAGTGTGATGAATTCGATTCTGTTCGTCTTGAAGAGGAACTCTCCGAGCATTATGGCAGCAAGCCCCTGGACGGCCATGCCGGTGCCGAGGTTGGCATCCGCAAAGCCCTGGTACTGCGCAAGCAGTGCACCCGAAAGTGCAATGAGGCCATTCGAAAGACCAAGTCCGATGTACTTCAGTGTCGAAGGATTCATTCCAAGCGAGATGATGACCTGTTCATTCGAGCCGAGCGCACCGAGACTCGTGCCGAGATCCGTGTGGAAGAAGGCGACCATGACAAGCATGATCACAAGCACGAAGAGCAGAGTCCCCAGAAGAGACGAGAACTCGGAGGGAAGGAAGGGGAAGAACCTTGGGAAGAGTCTGTAGAGCGTCGTGACCTTCACAAGTGGTACATTCGCCTTGTTCCCAAGGATCCTGAGATTCACAGAGTAGAGCATCGTCATTGTCAGGATACCAGCAAGCAGGCCGGGAATCCTGAGCTTGTTGTGGATTGCAGCAGTGCAGAGTCCACAGAGAACTCCCACAAGGAAGCTTGCTGCCATCGAGAGCACGATGCCCCAGCCGGAGAGTATGCACATTGCAGCTGTGGCTGCTCCTGCTGCGACGGAACCGTCACAGGTAAGGTCCGCAAGGTCTAGTATCCTGTAGCTTATCAGGATGCCGAGTGTCATTATAGAGAAGATAAATCCCTCTACGAAGATTCCTTCAATCATTTCTCCTCCAGATAGATATTGTGATGATAGTCAATATGTATGATTCTGTCTAGAGAAACATACTTCTTTTGCCTTTGCTGTTTCCAAATGCTCCCTTTCTCCTTATAATCCATATCCATGAGCGAAAAGAAAGAATTCTGGGATATATATGACCATGAAAAGAACCTCACCGGTCGCACGATGAAGAGGAACGACTGGACGATGGCCGATGGCGACTACTACCTCTCCGTGCTCGGTGTCATCAGAAGACCCGATGGACGCTTTCTGATCACACAGCGGGTGATGACCAAATCCTGGGCAGCCGGCTGGTGGGAGGTCCCGGGTGGTGGAGTGAAGGCCGGAGAGACGAGCTTTGAGGCTGTCTGCCGCGAGGTCTTCGAGGAGACTGGTCTCGATGTCTCGAATGCAGAGGGCGGCTACCAGTTCTGCTACCACAGAGAGAATCCAGGCCAGAACTACATCGTCGACATATATCGCTTCGACATGGATGTCAGCGAAGAGGACCTTGTGCTCCAGAGCGATGAGACTCTGGGAGGGAAGTTCGCGACTGCCAATGAGATAGAGGAGCTGGACAGACAGGGAATCTTCCTCCATTACCAGAGCATAAAGCGAGTCTTCGAAAAGTAGAAAAAGGACAGGAAAGGTGCTGCCTTTCCTGTCCTCTTCCATTGACCTGGATAATCCTATCTGGTCTCGAGTGTGCCGCCCTTTACATAGTACTTGGCACTCTTCACAAGCTCCTCTGGAAGCTTTACGCCAATCTTGTCGGCAACATCCTGGTTGAGATAGATCTCGAGCGAGTCGGTGTCGAGATACTGTGTGCCGATATCAACAGGCTTCTTTCCCTTTATGACCTCTTCGACCAGCTTTGCTGTGAGGATACCTGACTTGTAGTAGTCGAAGCCGCCTGCGATGAGCACCTCGGTATCGAAGGAGGATGTGGTGTCGGCGCTGAAAAGTCCGATGCCGGCCTTTGTGCAGACCTCTGCAACTCCGTTGATTGCCGAGATGACAGTGTTGTCGGTTGCAACATACATTGCATCGATTCTATCGACAATGGACTGTGCGGCCATCTTTGCCTCTGCGGAGTTGGAGATTGCAACTGAAACAAATTCAAGTCCGAGCTTCTCGGCTGCGGCCTTTGCAGCTTCCATGAGCACGATGCCGTTTGCTTCACCTGAGGTGTAGATCATGCCGACCTTGCTGCAGCCTGTGATCTGCTTGAGAAGCGAAAGGTGTGCCTCGACAGGGACCATGTCGGAGACACCGCAGATGTTCTCGTTTCCAGGTCCTGTGAGTCCTGCGCTGACAGGGTCCGTGACCGTTGCAAATACCTGGAGGGTATCTGGAAGTGCATTGGCAAGTGCCTGGGCAGTCGGGGTTGCTATTCCGATTGCGACATCGACCTTCTCGTCCTTGAAGAGGCGGGCGATGGAGGCACAGGTCGAGATCTCGCCATTTGCATTCTCGCTGTGGATGGTATACTTGATGTCTGTAGTGGCCATGTGGTCCTTGATTCCCTGCTCGATTGCATCAAGGGCGGGGTGGGCCAGAAGCTTCGAGATTCCTATCTTGACAGTGTCGTCCTTCTCGTTGGCACCCTGTGCGAACAGAAGCGATGCGATCATGAGTACAGCAATTAAAAGAGTCAGTTTCTTCATAGTTGTCTTCCTTATGTCTGTTATTATAGATAGAAACATTGAAGTGTCAAGATACTATTTATAGAAACATTGTAGAATTGTTCTTCTATCCTGTTAAATTTTTAACAGAACAGGATATGGACCTCTTCAGGCCCACGATTTTTTCTGAAATTAATGATGGAAAATATTTTCGGTCGATGTTATTATTCTTACAAAGGTAAGGTATGCATAGAAAAGTAAAGGCGATTCTTATTGTGCTTATCATCATTCTGGTACTTCCTGGCCTCTTTGCAAGGGTCGAGACCATCAAGCTGTCAATGAGAGCGACAGTACCTGTAAAGACCTACAGGACCGATACGGAGCTCACTATAGACAGAGGTGGAAACCTGGTAGATGCCTTCCTCATCGATGGAGAAGGCTTTACCCAGAGGGTCTATGAGAGGATCAGACTCGAAGAGAGCAGTGAGTACGTACTGAAACTTCTGTACTGCTGCTGAGTTCTACTTGCATCGTAAACAAAAGGACGGAGCTGGATTTCCAGCTCCGTGTTTTCTTTCTGGCGACCTGAATTCTTCTCAGAAGTCTATGTCGAACCTCTCGTCCTTCTCGTCCACGTACTGCTGTTCATCACTGTCGTCGAGGTCATCGTACATGAAGCCGTGGTCCCTGAGATCCTCGCTTTCACTCTCGGTCTCGTAGCCGTCCTCTTCCTCTCTGTCGTCGAAGTTGTCGTAGCCTATGCCGTAGTCGCTGTCAGAGTAGGTGTCGTCCAGATCGTCCCCGCCCTTTCTGAAGTACTCATCCTCCAGTCTGTCAAGCTCGTCATCGTCGAAATCGGATACTCTCTTGTAGGCCATACATCCCTCCAAACTACCTATCTATATTTATAATACCGAAACAGAGAGCGTCAAATAGAAAAATGACCTTGAAGAAACAATTTGCCCTCCCGATAATCTATAGTATGAAAAAGTGCGCCATTCTGCTTCTGCTTCCTCTGCTGCTGTTCTCCTCCTGCCGCACAAGCATCTCTGTCGACTACTCTGTTCCCTCTGAGATCGATATGGGGCAGCACAGGAGCATCGCAGTTGCCTCCTGCCTTCCGGTAAGAGGGCTGAAGAATCCCCGAGGCTATATCAGGGCCCTCGATATCGAATCGGAGCTGAACACCGCAGTCAGGAGCCAATACAGCGCAGCAAGATTCGCCCAGGAGAGTGCAGAGTATCTGACAGAGGAGATCGAGATGTCGCTTTCGAAGACCGGCTTCTTCTCTGTCATAGGCCATGATATTGCCGATGTCATAGTAGAGAAGGCGAGAATAGGCGAGGATATAGCGCCCCTTCTGAAGGAGCATGGAATCGATGCGCTTCTTCTTTTAAAGATGACAAGTGCCAGCATAGACGAAGCGATAGGCTCGGATATCTATACAAGAAAGGACTACTCCAAAAAGGATGAGAGCGGAAGACCTGCACTTGTCGATGAGATAAGGTACACACTCTACCAGGATGTCTCTCTTGGAATGACATATACAGTGCTGGATGCATCGACTCTCTCTGTCCATGCAGTGAGGACACTTTCAGGCAGCGAAAGCAGCAGCTTCCGCTTCTACTCAGGTGCAATCCATGCAAGGGACCCTTTACGTCTTGCAAGAAAAGTGATCGACACATTCGCAGGCGATATCGCCTTTGCCCTTGCACCCCATGCCAGGCGGGATGTGCTTGCGCTCATGAAGAACAGACCTCAGAGCAGAAGGGCAGATGAGGCCTACAGGCTTGCCAGGAAGGACGAGCTTGAAGGTGCACTCGAGATATTCCTATCCGTATACAGAGAGGAGGGACACCTTCCATCTGCATACAACGCATCCCTCCTGCTCTTTGCACTTGGAAGGAGGGATGAAGCTCGCGAACTGCTGAAATCCCTGGTCGATGTAGATAAAAGCGGGGATGCAGGAAGGCTTCTCGAGAGGCTTGAAAGGATAGCGCTTCTTGATGAGATGGCCACAGACCAGAAGGAAGGACGGAGCATGAAGGAGGGCGACAGGGAGACCTACAGCCTCCTCGATCTGATTCTTGCCAACTGAATACTTAACAGATATTAAGTAGTTATATAGAAAATTTTACAATCAATATCCTGTTAGATTATAAAAATGTAAAAAACGGAGGCAAATAGCTACAATTTACTCTCGTTTTTTGGTATTTTCACTTCGCAACAAGACCATTTTTCACCCAGAAAGGCAAATTCCGAGTATCTCTTGCCATGAAAAATCGGCTGAGGATAGAATTTGCTCATGGATATTCTGGACATACATTCGCACCTTCTTCCAAAGGTAGATGACTCGCACCAGAGCAGACTCTTCTATGGAAGGATGATGAGAAGCTATGCTGAGAGCGGAATCACTGGAATAGTCTTCACACCTCACTTGGACAATCCATATGTGCACACTCACAGGAGCATGATCCAGAAGACCTTCGAATGGGCTACAGAGAAGGCCGAGAAGGAGGGTCTGCAGACCTTCCTTGGCTCAGAGTACTACGTCCGGGAGCAGGAGAAGATAGACCTCATCCCGCTCTTCGGAAAGTATGCGCTCTGCGAGACCTTCACCGACTTCATGCCGAAGACCTACCTCGATGTACTGAGAAGGGTAAGGGACAGGGGGTATGAGATCATAATAGCCCATATCGAGCGCTATCGCTGGCTCAGGCCCGACGATGAGGTGATGAGAGTCCTCAAGGAGGAGCTCGGAGCACTCATCCAGGTGAATGCCAAGGGATCGATGACCCGGGAGGGAAAGAAGTATCTCTCGCTTGGCCTTGTCGATTTCCTGGCCTCTGACAACCATGGGGATAGGGATCTTGCGGGACTTCTTGTGCAACAGCTCGGGAAGTATCCTGAAGTCGCAATGAAAATGTGCGATTTCTTCGCACAGGAGATAGAGTAGGAGGTAGCCAATGCTGCTGAACATGACTATTGCAAACTTCAAATCGGTGAAGGATGCACAGACCATCAGCTTCGAGGGCCTTAAGGACAACAGGCTCGACGACAGTAAGGTCGTTAGGATCAACGAAAAGCTCAAGGCAATAAAGACAACTGCCATCATCGGACCGAATGGAGCTGGCAAGAGTTCTTTTGTAAGGGCACTTGAGGTACTCAACAGGATCGTCACAGCACCGGATGATGCTGAGAACGTCCTTTCAGGTGCACTGACCGGAACTGTCTTTGCATACGGTGTGGACAAGACCACACCTGCAACGATCAGCATCGATGTACTTCTGGACAAGGGCGAAGAGGGCAACGAAGAGAAGCCCATGATCATCGCCCGCTACACTCTTTCCGCTACAAGAGAGAGAGTCTACCAGGAGAGCCTCTACTACATCATCGATGGCTCGAAGAAGATGATGTTCGACAGAAAGTATATCGAGGATGAGGGTGTCTACCGCTACAGGTACGGCAAGCTCTACAGAGGCGAGAAGAAGAGACTCGCTGCAAAGATCAGCGAAAGTGCCTCCTACCTCGGTCAGGCAGCAAGGAACGGTGGACTTACCTGCTCCGAGCTCTACGCCTGGTTCACAGACAGCCTCCACATGCTCCCGATGGGCGTATCCCAGGCTGCCGAGAGCTACATCGCCAGAATGCTCACCGAGCACCCATCCTGGAAGAACCAGCTCATCGAGTTCTTCTGGGCAGTCGATATCACCGATATCAGAAGAGTCGGTGTAAGAGACGATGGAAAGGTCTCATTCACCCACGTCTACATCAACAACAAGAAGGCAGATGGATACTCCAACCTCTTTGCAATGGAGTCCCTTTCACTCAGAAGACTCACACTGCTTGCAGTTGCATTCTTCGAGTGCTTCACAGCCCACAAGTTCCTCGTCATCGACGACTTCGGAATGATGCTGCATCCGGATGTGCTGTGCCACCTTGTCGAGATCTTCGAATCCTGCAACAGGGAGAGCCAGATGCTCGTCGTGGACTGCAACCCATCGCTTCTGAAGGAGAACCTCCTCAGAAAGGATGCCATCTGGTTCGCACAGAAGAACCACGAGTCATCTACCGTCTACTACTCGCTTGCCGACTTCAAGAGCGCAAGGGGCAAGGCCGGTATCAGGGATAGATATCTCCAGGGTGCCTACGGTGCTCTGCCGATCACAAGTGATTTCTACTTCGTCAGCGATGTAAAGGAGGCAAAGTAAAATGCAGGTAAGAAAGAAGAAAAGTACTGAATTCAGAGGTACACTGCTATTGGTTACCGCAACAGAGGCAGAAGCTCTCTACTTTTCCCAGATGAGAAAGGACTGCCGCTTTACGAACCTGAACGTCGTCTGCTCCAATGCAAGGAGCCTCAAGGAGATCGTCTCCATCGCCTCGAAGGAGAAGAACAGGGGCAAGTTCGATTCCACATTCTGCGTCTTCGGCTTCGATGACCTGAACACCAACGTCCAGGAGATCGTCGAGATGGAGGAGACCCTCCAGAACAGGAAGATCCAGCTGTGCTACTTCAACCCGACCTTCGAGCTCTGGTTCTACCTCCACCTTGGCAACCTTACAGGCTTCGTTTCCGATCCCGAGTTCTTCAAGAGCAGCATCGCGAAGGCAATCCCTGGCTACGAGTTCACTCCGGAGTATCTCTACACCAAGGGTGCAAACCTTCACCTGCAGCTCTTCCCGAGACACGCCTCTGCCGACCTCAAGGCAAGAGAGTACAACCGTCTTGCAATCCAGAAGACCGGAATCAAGGCCTCTGGTGTCGTGGAGCTCGACTCTGCCATCACCGAGATCTGTGGCACAGCCGATATGAGCCACAACACCAAGATCTTCAAGTAAGCTGTGGTCGAATCGATCCTGTTGCTGCTTTCTGTAGCAACGCTCAGCATAGTAAGCATGGACCTGGCCCTTGCCTGCATCTACAGGAGGAGGGCCGTTTCCCACCACACCTGGACGAGCTTCTTCATTGTCTTCCTGGCAACTGCTCTGGGGCTCGTCTCGGTGGAGATTCTCTCCTCCTGGTCGGCGCTCATGTTCAGTGGCACACCAAGGAGGGTCCTTTTCATCATCTTCGATGGACTCAAAAAGGCCGATGGGACCTTCATGATGGTCTTCGTCCCGATCTTCTCGGCCTGGGTCGTCGGCTATCCTATCTCCGTCAAAAAGCAGGCATTCTTCTTCCTGTCGGCCCTCTCGTATCTCATTCTCGGGGTTCTCTATATTCTATTCCCGCAGATGAAGATATTCGACCAGATCGCATATCTGATGGTCATACTGAACCTTCTCTTTGTGAACATCGTGATTGCAAAAAACCGCCGATTTGTCGAGAACAGGGGGATCAGGCTTGTGACGAAGTCCATTCTCCTGACTGCAACTCCGCTTCTTACTGTCTCACTTGTCGGAATAGTCGTGCCCTTTGCCAGGGAGCTGATGATAATCCTCTGCATCCTTGCAATAGGAATCGTCCTCCTCATATTCCTGTTCATAGCCCTCTCCAGAAAGGACCAGAGCAGTGCAATGCATCTGAAGAAGGAGCCGACGCTTGACGATCTGAAGCAGTATGGAATCACTGGAAGGGAGTTCGATGTCATCCTGCTGATCCGCGAGGGTATGACCGCAAAGGAGATCGCCTCCCGCCTCACGATAAGCGTCAACACAGTCAACAACCATATCGCGAACATATTCTCCAAGACCGGAGTGAGAAGCCGCATAGATCTTCTCAATCTGATACAGGATATCTGGTAGGTTTGTTGTACAAAGTCCTCAAAGATAATACTATTTGAACCAAATCATTTTCTAGGAGCTTTTTTAATGGAAGTTCGTGTACGCTATGCCCCGTCGCCAACTGGGTTACAGCACATCGGAGGAGTGCGAACGGCACTCTACAATTTTTTCTTCGCCAAGGCCAGCGGTGGAAAGTTCATCCTCCGCATCGAGGACACAGACAGGGAGAGATATACAGAGGAGTCCCTTCAGGACCTCTACGACACACTCTCCTGGCTTGGCATCAAGTGGGATGAAGGTCCAGTCGTAGGCGGACCTTGTGGACCGTACGTTCAGTCAGAGAGACTCGAGCTGTATCAGAAGTATGCAAGAAAGCTTGTCGAGGATGGCAAGGCATACTACTGCTACTGCACTCCAGAGCGCCTTGAACAGGTACGTCAGCAGCAGGTCGCATCCAAGAGCCAGTACCAGGGCTACGATAGACACTGTGCCAACCTGACAGCTGAGGAGAGAGCAGAACTCGAGGCCCAGGGCATCAAGCCAGTTATCCGCCTCAGGGTCCCGACCGAGGGAAAGACCACCTTCCACGATATCCTCATGGGCGATATAACCAGGAAGAACAGGGATGTCTCACCGGATCCTGTCCTTCTCAAGAGCGATGGCTTTCCGACCTACCATCTTGCAAATGTAATCGATGACCACCTCATGGGCATCACGCATATCATGAGAGCTCAGGAGTGGATCCCCTCCGGACCTCTTCACATCCTCCTCTACAAGGCCTTCGGCTGGGAGCCACCTCAGTACTGCCACCTTCCGATGGTAATGGGAAAGGATGGCCAGAAGCTTTCAAAGAGGCATGGAGACACAGCAGTAAGGGATTTCAGGGCCAAGGGATATCTTCCTGATGCGATCCTGAACTACGTCTCCCTCGTGGGCTGGTCTCTCGATGGCTCTACGGAGTTCTTCTCCAGAGAGGAGCTCGAGAAGTGCTTCAGGCTTGAGAATATCCACGTCTCGCCTGCAGTCTTCGACTACAAGAAGCTCGACTGGTTCAATGGCCATTACATCCGCATGAAGAGCGACGAGGAGCTATCCTCTCTCGTTCTTCCATACATGCAGAAGGCAGGCTTCATCTCCGAAGACTTCACAGAGGATGAGAAGAAGAAGCTTCTCAGGCTCGTGCCTGCTCTCAGGGAGAGAATGAAGGTGCTTTCCGACTGTGTTCCTCTCTCCCGCTTCCTCTATGAGGACACGCCATGCACTGACAAGGCTGTCTACATCGCAAAGAACTGCACAGAGGAGCAGACGAAGGAAGCTCTGAAGAGGGCTGGGGATATCATCCTTGCTGACAGTAGGGCAGGTCTTCCATTCAGCGAAACAGAGAGCAAGGTCAGCGAGCTTGCCCAAGAGATGGGCATAAAGGTAAACGGCTGCTTCCAGCCGATCAGGGTTGCCATCACGGCATCTACTGTCTCACTTCCTCTCCACGATTCAATCGTTCTTCTGGGCCTCGAAGAGACCGAGAAGAGAATAAGGAGAGCCCAGGAACTATTCAATTAACAGGAGAGAAACAGAAATGGCAGACGAAAGAGAAGAACTCAAGCCAACAGTAACACTCGACAAGATTGTCTCCCTCTGCAGAAGAAGAGGCTTCATCTATCAGTCATCCGAGATCTACGGCGGTCTCAATGGTGCATACGACTACGGTCCGCTCGGCGTCGAGCTGAAGAACAACATCCGCGACTTCTGGTGGAAGGAGATGACCCAGCTTCACGACAACATCGTCGGTCTGGATGCCTCCATCCTGATGCACCCGACAGTCTGGCAGGCAAGTGGTCACGTATCCAACTTCTCCGACCCGATGGTCGACTGCAAGGTCTGCAAGGCCCGCTTCCGTGCAGATCAGATAGATCTCAATGCTCCATGCCCGAACTGTGGCAACCGCGACAGCTTCACAGAGCCGAGGAACTTCAATCTGATGTTCGAGACCCATATCGGTGCGAACAGGGATGCAGCTTCCGTCATCTACCTCAGACCAGAGACTGCCCAGGGCATCTATGTCGATTTCAAGAATGTCGTCCAGTCCTCCAGAGTCAAGATCCCATTCGGAATCGCACAGGTAGGAAAGTCCTTCAGAAATGAGATAACAACAAAGAACTTCATCTTCCGCTCCTGCGAATTCGAGCAGATGGAGATGCAGTTCTTCTGCAGACCAGGCACAGAGGACGAGTGGTTCCCGTACTGGAGAGAGCAGAGAATGAACTTCTACAAGAAGATGGGCATCAACCCAGAGCACCTCAGATGGCATCAGCACGGACCAGATGAACTGGCATTCTATGCAAAGGATGCATACGACATCCAGTTCCTCTTCCCAATGGGCTGGCAGGAGCTCGAGGGCGTCCACTCCAGAACGAACTACGACCTTACACAGCATCAGAAGTTCTCCGGAAAGGATCTCACATACCTCGATGCAGAGACAAATGAGAGGTACATTCCATACGTAGTCGAGACCTCCGCAGGTCTCACAAGGAACGTCCTCATGGCACTTTCCGATGCATACGAGGAGGAGCCGACTCCAGAGGGCGATGTAAGGACAGTTCTCCACTTCCATCCACAGATCGCACCAGTCAAGGTCGCAGTCCTTCCACTTGTGAAGAAGGATGGTCTTGCAGAGATCGCATCCAAGCTGGAGCACGAGCTCAGAGAGGACTTCACCACCTTCTACGATCAGAGCGGTGCAGTCGGAAGAAGATACAGAAGACAGGATGAGATCGGAACTCCATACTGCGTTACAGTCGACTACCAGACCAAGGAAGACAGCACAGTCACAGTACGTTTCCGCGATAGCATGCAGCAGGAGAGAGTCAGGATGGATGACCTCGTAGCATTCCTCAAGAAGGCTATGAAGGAGTACAAGAGGGTCGCAAAGTAATGAACAAGGCTCTCGAAATACTCAGGTCGCGTGGCTTCATCAAGGACTGCACCGACTACGACCAGCTCTCTGACCTCATGGACAGGGAGCCAGTGAAGTTCTACGTCGGTGTGGATCCGACAGGCCCATCGATGCACATCGGCCACGTCGTCCCATTCTTTGCAATGCACCACCTCCAGCTCTGTGGACACAATCCAATTGCACTTGTAGGTGGTGGCACAGGTCTGATCGGGGACCCCTCCGGAAAGACCGAGATGAGGAAGATCCTCTCTGTCGAGCAGATCCAGAGCAATGCGAAGGCTATCGCAGCCCAGCTTTCAAAGGTCGTCGACTTTTCCGAGAATCCTGCTCCGGGCGTTGGCAAGGCCGTCGTCATGAACAATGCAGACTGGCTTGTCGACCTCAACTACATCACATTCCTCCGCGAGATCGGTTCCAAGTTCTCCGTGAACAGGATGCTTTCATTCGAAGGCACCAAGCAGCGCCTTGAGAGAGGTCTCTCGTTCATAGAGTTCAACTACCAGCTCCTTCAGAGCTACGACTTCTACATGCTCTACAAGAATGCCGGCTGCCGTCTTCAGATCGGTGGTGCAGACCAGTGGGGCAATATAGTTGCCGGTATCGACCTCATCCAGAAGATGGATGGCCCACAGTGCTTCGGTCTTACCTTCAACCTCATCATGAGAGCCGATGGCAAGAAGATGGGAAAGAGCGAGAAGGGCGCAATCTTCCTCGACAAGAACCTCTGCTCCGTCTACGACTTCTACCAGTACTGGAGAAACGTCAACGATGCGGATGTCACGAAGTTCATGAAGATATTCACATTCATGGACCTCGACGAGATTGCAGAGTACGAGGATCCGAAGAGGAACATCAACGAAGCAAAGGAACGCCTTGCATACGAACAGACCAGGATCGTCCACGGCGAAGAGGAAGCAGAGAGAGCAAAGGCTGCTGCAAAGGCGCTCTTTGCAGGCGCAGGCGACAAGGAAGGCATGCCTACAGTAGAGGTCTCCAGAAGCGAGATTGAAGCTGGCATGGGGCTCCTTACTCTCTATGTGAAGGCCGGTCTTGCAGCCTCCAACTCTGCAGCAAGGACACTTGTCGTACAGGGCGGAGCCGAAGTGAACGGCGAGAAGATCACAGATCCGAAGTTCACTGTCACACTGCAGTGCGTCACCGACGAGGAGGATATCATCCTCAAGGCTGGAAAGAAGAAGTTCTGCCGCGTTCTTGTAAAGTGATCACCAAATAATCCGTTATGTGGCCCTGGATGCTTTCCGGGGCCATTTTTCATCCCTTGAGCTTGACTGCGTTTTTTCCAGGATAGCATAATCATCATATGAATGACGTGATTTCCAGCCTTGAGGGAAGACTTGTAGTCTCCTGCCAGGCTCTTTCAGATGAACCACTTTTCTCATCCTTCATAATGGGGAGAATGGCACTTGCAGCCCAGATGGGCGGTGCTGGTGGAATAAGAGCCAATACCGTAGTCGATATCGAAGAGATAAAGAGGAATGTCGACCTTCCTGTGATCGGAATCATAAAGAGGGTCTATCCGGACAGCGATGTCTACATAACTCCCACCATGAAGGAGGTAAGGGAGCTGATGAGCGTGCGCCCCGAGATAATCGCACTCGATGCGACCAAAAGGCCGAGACCTGGCAGCACGACTCTCGATGGACTCTATCATGAGATAAGGAAGGAGTATCCGGACCAGCTTCTGATGGCAGACTGCTCTACATACGAGGAGGCAATGCACGCAGACTCTCTCGGCTTCGACTTCATCGGGACCACGATGGTCGGCTATACAGCAGAAAGCAGAGCGCTGAAGATCGATGCTGATGACTTTGCAATCCTGAGAAGGATACTCAGGGATGCAAAGCACAGAGTGATCTGCGAAGGAAATATCGACACACCTGCGAAGGCGAGGAGGGTCCTTGAGCTCGGAGCCTTCTGTGTGGTAGTCGGAGGAGCCATTACCAGACCTCAGAACATAACAAGAAGGTTCGTGGAGGAGATCGAAAGGTGAAGACCTACGCTCTCTTCGATATCGGTGGAACCTATATAAAATATGGCCTTGCAGATGAAAAAGGCAGCATTGTCCTCTCTTCCCAGATGGCAACAGAGGCCATCAGAGGAGCAGAGCACTGGATGAAAAAGGTCGCAGACAAGGTCAATGAGCTGAAGCTGTCCCATGAGCTTTGTGGCGTCTGCATCGCTTCGATGGGAGTGATAGATACAGAGGAGGGAAGGGTCGTCCATGCCAACTCGAATGCCCCAGGCTACACAGGCTTCGAGATCAGGAAGTATATCGAAAGAGAGACTTCTCTTCCTTGCGAAGTCGAGAACGATGTGAATGCAATGGCATTGGCCGAAAGCATCTCAGGCTCTGGAAAGGGAGAAAGGAGTGTCCTCTGCCTTGCTCTTGGAACCGGCTTCGGAGGAGGGCTTGTCATCGACAGCAGAGTCTTCCATGGTTCCTCCTACAGCGCCATGGAGGTCGGCTACATAGAAAAGGGAGACAGTACGCTTGAGAGGCTCTGCTCTGTTACAGGACTCATTGAAAGCGTCAGGAGAAGGAAGGGCATCTTGTCCGGCGATTGGAATGGCAGAAGAGTCTTCGAGGAGGCAGAGAATGGTGATATGGACTGCTTGCTTTCAATCGACGAGCTTGCAGTGAATGTAGCAGCTGCAATCGGGATGATGTGTTCAGTACTGGACCCAGCAGTAGTTGTCCTGAGCGGCAGCGTCATGGCTCAAAGCATCCTTCTGGAGAAGATAAGGAGATATTTCACAGAACACAATGAAGGAAAGACTTCGCACATCAGGATAGAAGCTGCCTCATATCTTCATGAAGCTGGAATGGTCGGTGCACTGTATCATTTTCTACAAAAGCATTATCCAAGTAGCTTGCAGATAGATACGCTGACTTGACGAGTGGAAATAACGAATGGTACAATTTGGCTAATTCGGAATCTGATTCCAGATTAGCCAAGGAGGACCAGAATTGGAGTATATCAGCAGAGCAATTGAAGAGCTGACCAGAAAGACCAGAAAAACATTCAAAGTGGTTCTTGTTACTGGTGCCAGGCAGACAGGCAAGTCCACTATGCTGAGACACCTGTTCCCCGATCTTCGCTATGTACAGCTGGATGATGAGATGCTCCTGGATCAGATCAATGAAAGTCCTCACCTGTTCATGGATATCAACCCATCTCCCATTATCATAGATGAGATACAGAAGGCTCCCATTCTGTTTCCTCTTGTCAAGATAGAATGTGACAAGTCGGATAAGAAGGGGCTCTTCTGTCTATCCGGTTCACAGCCTCTCTCGCTTATGAAGAATGTCTCTGAATCTCTTGCTGGCAGAGTAGGGATAATTGAAATGACAGGTCTATCGCTACGTGAACTCACCAATGACACATTCAATGAACCATTCCTTCCTTCCCTTGAGCAGATCAGAAGACATTCCAGAACTATCAATCCGCACAAGAGCATATGGGATGTGATCCATAGGGGAAGTTATCCTGAACTTCAGAATGACGATGTGGATTGGAATATGTTCTATTCAAGCTACGTCAGCACGTACATTTACAAGGATGTCAGGGAACTCTCGGCAGTACAGAACCCTTCCGACTTCAGGAAGTTCATGATCGCATGTGCTGCCAGGACCGGCAGGATGCTGAACAATACGAGCATAGCGAATGATATCGGCATAGATTCAAAGACAGCTAGAAACTGGATGTCCATACTTGAGGCATCTGGAATTGTCTACCTGCTTGAACCTTTTGAACATAATCTGCTCAAGAGAACAGTCAGGACCCCGAAACTGTACTTCCGTGATACTGGCCTTGCCGCATATCTTACAAGGTGGATGACTCCAGACCAGCTCTCAGCTGGAGCAATGGCAGGACAGATATTCGAGACCTTTGTCGTTTCGGAGATTCTCAAATCGTACTCGAACTGTGGTATGGACTACAGATTATTCATCTCCTACTACCGTGGAAAAGATGTCAGGGAAGGTGAGGGAGATGACGAGATCGATCTGATAATCGAGCAGAATGGCAAATATTATCCAATCGAGATAAAGAAGAACGAAAAGGTCAGTGAACACCAGGCTGCTTCGTTCCGCGTTCTGGATAGAATTCCTGGAAACAAGAGAGGAACAGGTGCAATAATCTCCAATGCAGCAATGCCATCACAGATTGGTGAGAATCTTCTCTCTATTCCAGTCTGGTACATCTGATAGGACAATAGAGACTTTTAGGCCATATATGGCCTAAGAGCTTGCGATGACCCTGGAAGGAGAAAGTACACTTCTATTTCAAGAATGGTCTATTCGATCACTTTCCCTGTTCAACCTTCCTTATTGCATCCCCCATCTCCTGCTCGAGGGCCATTCTGTTGAAATCCTCGCTGTCTGTAAGGTCCATCTCGAAGGCTGTGGTCTTGTCGAAGCTGCAGACTGCACTCCTGGTAGAGAAGTCGAGAACGTGGCCACCCTTTGTCCTGTCGGCAGAGATGAAGTGGAAGTGATAGCCAGGAGTATTGAGACCACCCATATAGGCTGGGCAGTAGAGAACTACCAGAGTGCCCTCAACGTTCTCGTACTTGAACTCTCTCTGATCGGTCGCAAGTGCAACATCCAGAGGCCTGTACGGTCTCTCCTGCTTCAGTTCGCTTCTTACGTGCATGGTATCGAATGTGCCTTCGATCCTTATCATGTAGAAGAAGTTGGGCGAGTGGGAGGATATGTACTCGTCCAGTACGCTCTTCATTGCATTTATATCTGCAATATCCTTGACTTCAACTTTGTCATCGACATCGAAATGCGTGACAGTAGAGAATGGGATTCCCTCCTCATCTGCAGCAACTGCTACAGTTCCGTCTCCGAGTGCCTGGTAGACAACTCCGTCGACCATTACAAGTTCGCCATTCACACCATCGAAGGTACCGATACCGGTATCTCCTCTATCTTTGAGGTCCTTCACAGTTTGACTTCCCTCATAGACGCCGAGCATCAGAGACTGGAGCAGGTTCGTCTGATAGAGAGTATCGTTATCGAAGGAGCCTGAAGAAGACTCTGTCGAGGTGCAGGATGTAAGCAGACAGAGAACTGCAACGAGAATTACAAGATATCTGATCATTTTTCTCTCCATACTCCATAGTTTACAGGAAATTTTTCAATTGGTACAGGTAAACAACCTTGGCAGAAGCTACTTAAGTAGCAGCGTGGTGAAGTGGTGCAAGAGGCCTCTTCCTTCAGAGCGCTCGGGCGATGGCCTGCACCAAAGGATTACACCCGCAGAGCAGACCACCGGTTCTACCGGTGGTCATGATCATGTGGCTATAGGATGGAGCAGTTTGCCTTTTTCAGGCTGATGAGACTGGCCCCAAAATAACAGGGCATCATTCGAACTCGATGGTTCCTGTCGGCTTTGGTGTGAAGTCGTAGAGCACTCTGTTGACTCCCTTTACTTCGTGCGTGATCCTCTCTACCAGGTGCTGCATGAGCTCGAATGGAATGTTCTCCACGGTTGCGCTCATTGCATCTGTTGTGTTGACTGCTCTGATGATAACGGACCACTCGAAGGATCTCTTTCCATCCTTGATGCCTGTGCTCTTGAAATCAGGAACGACTGTGAAGTACTGCCATACCTTGCCAGCAAGACCGTTCTTTGCGAACTCCTCTCTGAGGATCGCATCGGACTCCCTGACTGCCTCAAGCCTATCTCTTGTGATGGCACCAGGGCATCTTACACCGAGACCTGGGCCTGGGAAGGGCTGGCGGAAGACCATGTTGTCTGGAAGGCCGAGGGCCTTTCCGACTATTCTGACCTCATCCTTGAAGAGGATCTTGACCGGCTCTACGAGCTCGAACTTCATGTCCTCGGGAAGACCACCTGCATTGTGGTGTGCCTTGATTCCCTTCTCGCTCTCGAGGATATCCGGCCAGATAGTGCCCTGTGCAAGGAAGGTGACACCTTCGAGCTTGCGGGCCTCTTCTGCGAATACTTCGATGAACTCGCCACCGATTATCTTTCTCTTGGTCTCTGGGTCCGTTACTCCAGCAAGCTTGTCGAGGAAGCGGTCAGTTGCATCGACATAGATGAGGTTTGCTTTCATCTGATTCCTGAAGACCTCGATGACCTGCTCGGGCTCTCCCTTTCTGAGAAGACCGTGGTTAACATGCACACAGGTCAGCTGCTTGCCGATTGCCTTTATAAGGAGAGCTGCGACTACGGAGGAGTCTACGCCACCTGAGAGTGCAAGAAGGACCTTCTTCTCTCCGATCTGCTCCTTGAGACTCTTGAGCTGCTCTGCTATGAATGCCTCTGCCAGTGCAGGGGTCGTTATCCTGACCATGTCATCAGGTCTTCTGTCTGCTGCCATACTATTCCTCCCCGGAAGTCTGTTTATGGCAGAATTCTACAGTAATGTGGGGCAGTGTGAAAATACGGAAATATCTCAATTAATGAAGAAAGCTGCCACATTGCTGCGGCAGCCTTGAATGCTCGACTTTTCAGGAATTACTTGAGAAGGTCGATGACCTTTGTGCCATACTGATTGGTGAAGAGCTTGTGAGCTGTGGTCATGAGAGCCTTGAAAGCTTCCTTGTCAGGATTTGCGTTGACCTTGAGGCCTGCATCCTGGATCTGCTTGAGGTAGGCAGCAGAGTTCTCGTCGTTGACCTTGTAGACCTCTGCCTGAGCGTCCTTTGCAGCCTTCATGATGATGTCCTTCTGCTCCTGGGTAAGTCTTCCCCAGGTCTGGCCACCGCAGCTGAAAAGCATTGGAGTATAGACGTGCTCTGTGATGGAGATGTACTTCTGCACCTCATAGAATCTCTGGTTGACGATCTCGGAAAGTGGGTTCTCCTGGCCGTCTACAACACCCTGCTGGAGGGAGGAGTAGAGCTCGGAAACATCCATTGGTACTGGGATTGCTCCTGCAGCTTCCCAGGCCTTTACCTGGAAGGTAGCTGGCAGACAGCGAAGCTTTACACCCTTGAGGTCGGCTGGAGTGCTGATCTCTCTCTTGTTGTTGGTGAGGTTTCTGAAGCCGATTTCCCAGAATGTGAGTGGCTGGATTCCCTTCTTTGCAATCTCGTCGATGATGTACTGACCTGCAGGACCTGCGAGGGAGCTTCTTGCATCATTGATGTCTGCGAACATATAAGGAAGCTCGAATGCCTGGATCTCTGGAACGAGGCCGGAGTAGTATGCATCACCACATACACCAAAGTCTACAGTACCCTGCTGCATACCGTTGATGATGGAGGAGGAGTTGCCGAGAGTTGTATCGTAGAAGACCTGGATCTTGATGGAACCATTGGAGTATTCCTCTACCTTCTCAGCGAACTTTGCCATACCCTTGCCAGCAGGGGATCCAGCAGCCATACCACCTGTGGATGCTGAAAGTTCGAGAGCCTTTCCCTCAGAGCCTCCCTGAGCGAAAACGAACGATGCACAGATTGCCAGTACGAGGGCAAGAATCAATGCTTTCTTCATAAATTTCTCCTTTTGCTCTCCGTGGAGCAAGGTGTTTTTCTAATGCGAATTTCTACTATCCTACTTTCCAAGTGATGGCAGCCAGGTTGCCAGACCCGGAACGAGGATCAGGATGACGACAGAAGCCATCATGGTCAGCATGAATGGAAGTATCTTGCTGGATACCTTCAGGACTGGTCTATCGACGATACCGGAGGCGACAAAGAGGGTCATGCCGACCGGTGGAGTAATGAGACCGATACAGAAGGTCGTGACCATGACCACACCGAAGTGGATCGGGCTGATGCCCATTGCGTTTGCTGCCGGTACGAGGATAGGTGCGAAGATGAGAACAGCTGGAACTGGATCGAGGAATGCACCCACAACAAGCAGGATAAGAGAGACGACCAGCAAAAAGATTGTCGGGTTGCTGGAGATGTTGACAGCTGCAGTAGCAATCTGCTGAGGCAGTCCTGCTCTTGTCAGAATCCAGGAGAAGAGCTGGGTCACAGCTACGATCGAGAGGATCTGACCTACGAGCTTAACAGAGTTGTACATGCACTTGATAAGGGCCTTGATCTTCAGCTCTCTGTATACGAAGAGTCCTACGAGCATCGAGTAGAAGCAGCTTACTGCAGCAGCTTCGGTCGGTGTGAAGATGCCAGAGTAGATGCCACCGAGGATGATGACTGGAGAGAGGAGTGCCCATACAGAGGATCTGAACTCCTTCAGGACTCTCTTTACTGAGAATTTACCCTCGCCACAGTAGTTGTGCTTCTTGGAGATGATGACTGTTATGATCATCAGCATTGCACAGATCAGAATGCCAGGCAGAAGGCCTGCAAGGAGCATGTCACCGACTGAGTTTCCTGTCGAACAGCTGTAGAGGACCATCAGAATCGAAGGTGGGATGATCGGGCCAAGGGTGCCGCCAGCAGCCTGGAGTGCACATGCGAAGTCGACATCATAGTTGTTCTTGACCATTGCAGGAATCATCATGCCGCCGATTGCAGCTACGCATGCAGCACCTGAACCGGTCATTGCAGCGAAGAATGCACTTGCAACGATAACGACAAGACCGATACCACCGGAGAAGTGGCCAACGAGTGATTCAGCAAAGGAGATGATTCTCTTTGAGATGCCACCGGACTCCATCAGGGCACCTGCGATGATGAAGAATGGGATTGCCATCAGAGGAATCGAGGCAACGCCTGCAAGCATCTGGTTTGCTACGATATTCAGAGGCATGTTCGGCATGAATACTACAAGGTAGAGGATGGCAGCAAGACCCATCGAACCAACTACTGGAATTCCTATTGCAAGAAATAGCAGGAAGAAAAGAATCATAAGAGCACTTGACATATCAGTTCTCCTCCTTGAGTGCCTTGAATTCAAGGATTGTCTTGTAGACCATCACAACGAGCCACATGACTGTTCCAACGCTCATTGCAAGCGTAGTGAAGTAGACTGGCAGGTTGAGGATCGATGTGATCTGCTTTGTCTTGGCCTGGAGAGCGACGATTGTCCAGCTCTGGTAGCAGACAAGACCGATGAAGATCATGAAGAGTATATTCTGGACGATGCCGAGAATGTGTTCTGCCTTGCCTTTCAGAGAGTCTCTGAGAAGGGTGATGGTGATATGCTTGTCATCGATAGAGGCGAGGGCAGCACCGATGAAGATGAACCAGTTGAACATGAGAGTGAAGACCTCATCGCTCCATGCAAAGGACATCTGCAGAATGTATCTTGAGAAGACACAGAAGTTCGTGAGCAGAACCCAGAACAGGATGAGACAGCCAAGGGCAATACGGAAGACCCTTGCGACCTTCTCCAAGTTTTCTTTATTCATATTTTCTCCTTTTGTTGTATTCGAAACAGTTATCAGACCTTGGCGATGCAGCGTACAGGACAGCCATCGATATGCTGAAGCTTCAATGGCAGGCAATAGAGTTCGAAGTCATCGACTGGAATCTTGTCGAAATTCGTAAGGTACTCGAGCAGGAGTACGTTGTTTCTCAGAAGGATTGCGTGCGAAAGCTGTTCTTCTGGTGGGACCGGTCTGAATATCAGCTCCCTGATCGTGTAGTCCTGAGGGAAGTCGAAGCCAACAGCAGTTAGACCGAGTGTATTGAGGTAGTTGTATGCCTCTTCAGTGAGGTAGGGTGCATGTACCCAGAAGTCCTTTGTATTCCAGTCGCACTCGAGATTCCACTTGCTCCTGATAAGAAGGATCTTGTTGAGCTTCCTCTCTCCGACAGCCCTCTTCACATCCTCGGCAGTAAAGCCATAGTCCTTTACACCCTCAGTTCTCGATACATCTATAAGAGAGGCAGGTCCGTTGTAGGCCTCGAGAGGGAACTCCTCGCTATCTGGATACTGGGCTCCAGTATGCCTTGGAAAATCCATGTGCGAGAACCAGTGCGATCTCATAACGAACTCTGTAATCTGCCACTTGGCTCCGTTTTCGAAAGCTGATGCGAGATATCTCTTGAATGGATATCTCCAGTGTTCGGCAATTGGTACACAAAGATCTATAAGCATTTTGACTCCTTTTTTTATAGAACGTGTTTTATTTATATCTGATTGTTACATGGGTTTTTGAAAAGGAAAAGGAAAATTGTATACAATTTTTCTTGATTAGACAGTGTGTCGAATTTGTAATTGCCGATTGAAAACGGTTTTATCGTGAGATAAAGCACAAAATTTTCCTGATTTGTCGTAAAATAATTGTATATAATTCCAGTTTTGTAGATGGATTTGAGAGTTTTTCAAGGCAAAAAAATGATTGGAATAGGACGAATATCCAAAATATTATACAATTTTTATCCCAAAAAAAGAAAGAGACTGTTACAATCGTAACAGCCTCGAATTGCCAGTTTCCAGCTTCAGAGAGACATTGCCGTTCTGTCTATCTGCTTCATGTTCTCTGCGATGTTGATGCTCTGGGGGCAGGCCTTCATGCACCTCTTGCAGGAGACACAGTCGGAACCCTTGAACTTCAGCGCAAGATACTTTGATTTGAAAGTGGCAGCATCGTGGTCGATAAGGAACTGGTTGTATAGCTCGAAGAGGGCAGGAATGTCTATTCCTCCGAGTGTGCATGGCATGCAGTAGTGGCACTTTGTACACGGAATGCTCTTCGTCGCAAGGAACAGGTTCCTCACCTCATCGAGGACCTTCTGCTCCTCGTTCGTAAGCTTCCTGAAGTCACTAAAGGATGAGATGTTGTCATCAAGCTGCTCTGGGGCATTCATTCCTGAAAGGACCACAAGTACGTTGTCCAGACTTCCAACCCATCTGAAGGCCCAGCTTGGCACTGACCAGTCAGGGTGGACACTCTTCAGAAGCGCCTGGGCCTCAGGCACGAGCTTTGCAAGAGCACCGCCCCTGCAGGGCTCCATTACCATTACAGGGATATTGTGGGCTGTGACCGTGTCGTAGCTCAGCTTGGCGTTCTGCAGCTTCCAGTCGACGTAGTTCAGCTGGAGCTGGACGAAATCGAAACTGCCCATGGAAAGCATGCTCTCGAGGTCGTTCGCATAGCCGTGGAAGGAGAAGCCCAGGTTTCTTATGACACCCTCCTTTCTCTTCTCATCCAAAAAGTCGTAGATTCCGGTCTCGATGCTCTTCTTCATGCCATTCAGGTCGATTGCATGGAGAAGGTAGTAGTCGAAGTAGTCGGTCCTGAGGTTCTCGAGCTGCTTTTCGAAGATGCCCTTTGCCTCCATCAGCCCATTCTTGATCGCATTCATGGGCATCTTTGTGACGATGTTTATCTTCTCTCTTGGAAGCTCCTGAAGGACCCTGCCGACGAACTCCTCGCTTGTCGAATTGTGGTAGAAGAATGCAGTGTCGAAATAGTTGACTCCTCTATTGTACGCTTCGAGGAGAAGGGCCTTGGCCTTTGGTTCATCGATCTGCCAGTCAGAGCCCTCTACCTTGGGAAATCTCATGCAGCCGAATCCCAGTCTGGAGATCGGTCTATTGTTGTGCTGTCTGTAATCCATGGCCACATTCTAGCAGAAAGATTGGAACAAGGTCTGTGCATTCTCGATGTAAATAGTCCAAAAAAGGAAAGGAGCCGGTCTTCTGGACCAGCTCCCATTGGATATTCTGTACTATCAGCCGTTGACGACTTCGTGGATCGTCCTTCTGACAGCACCCGGACCTGCAACGAGCTTCTCGAAGTCTGCAAGCACTACCTCATAGAGAGGAGATGCTGTCACATCGAGGCCGAAGATCGTCTCATTGGAGAGGAGGGCAGAGAGCTTGTCAGCAAATGGTCCCTTGTCTCCGAGCTTGATGCCTTCGAGCATTGGCTGGACTGTTGTGGTCATTGGGTCTGGAGAGAGTGCAAACTCCTTGCCTTCATCATCGACTGCAAGCATGTATCTCATCCACAGTGCATATACGAGAGGTGCGACCTTCAGGCTCTTCACATCGAGCTTGTCGGACTCCTGGTAGGCCTTGATGGTCTCGCCGATTCTGATGGAAAGCTTCTGGGAGGTATCTGTTGCGATTCTCTGCGGAGTATCCGGCATGAATGGGTTCGGAATCCTGACGCCAAGTACCTCGTCGATGAAGGCTCTAGGATTGAGGATGCCTGGATCTGTGACTACAGGAAGTCCCTCCTTGTAGCCGAGAATCTCTACCATCTTCTTCAGGTCCTCATCCTTCATCTCGTCTGCGATCAGGTTGTAGCCGAGCAGACAGCCGGAGACTGCGAGGGCAGTGTGGAGCGGGTTGAGACAGGTGCATACCTTCATCCTCTCGACCTTGTTGACAGTCTCTCTGTCGCAGAAGTAGACACCTGCCTTCTCAAGTGCAGGTCTTCCATTCGGGAAGCGGTCCTCTACTACGAGATACTGTGGCTCCTCGGCATTGACGAAGGCTGCGATGTAGGTGTGCTTTGAGGTGATGATAGGCTCGGCATCCTCGAAGCCGTCCTTCTCGAGCATTGCCTTTACGGATGCATCCGGTCTCGGAGTGATCTTGTCGATCATGGACCATGGGAATGAGACACAGTCCTCATTCTCGATCCAGTCTACAAAGCCCTGGCTCAGCTGACCCTTCTCGCAGTAGGACCTTGCAATAGTGACCATCGCATTCTTCAGCTTCTCGCCATTGTGGGAGCAGTTGTCCATCGAGCAGAGTGCGATCGGAGTCCTGGAAAGCTCATATCTCTCGTTGAGAAGTCCTGTAAGGCGGCAGAGGAACATGGAAGCATCCTTGAGAGGGGAGGCGAAGTCCTGCTGATAGCCCTTGAAGAGGGATCCGTCCGGTGCATAGAGAGCGTAGCCCTTTTCAGTGATCGTGAAGCTGATCATCCTGAGGCTTGGGTTTGTGATCGCTCTCTTGAGGGTCTTCCAGTCCTCGCTTGCAGGATCTGCCTTGCTTGCGCTCATGACAGAGCCGATGATCTCCTTCTCGATCGTTCCGTTTGCCTTGAGAGTGACACCTGCAGTGAGGCAGTCGTGCTTCTTGTAGATATCGTCGATGATCTCGAAGTCGAAGCCCTCTCCGACCACGATACCTGTATCCATCTCTCCCTTCTCGAGAAGTCTCTGGCAGAGACCTGCTGGGAAGATGCGGAAGATGTTGCCTGCTCCGAAGTGGACCCACTCGGGTCTCTCTTCGGTATTCTTTCTGATTGCTGCGCGGTCATAGGAGTAGAGCTTGTAGCCCTTCCAGTCCGCTCTGTTTTCAAGTGCTTTTTCGTTGAGTCTCATATCTACCTCTTATTCAAAATACTGTGGGAACTGTGCCTTCAGCACATCGAGTTCGTCTGTAAGCCTTGAAAGGTGCTCCCTGTCGGCCTTCAGGGCCGCCTCGACATTCCTTTCTGCTATGCAGTCGACGAGAAGTGTGTGCTCCCTCTCGACCGAATCCGCAACCCCCTCTGCCTTGTAGGAGAGGATCCTGATCCTTCTCTCGTTGCCGGTATGGGCCGCAAGGACCTGCCAGCACTGGTCGAGACCCGCCTCTGTATAGAAGAGACGGTGCATCTCGTCATCCGAATTGAAGAAATCCAGATAGCTGTGACCGAGAAGGGCGGCCTTCTGCTTCAGGAGCACGCTTCTGAGCTTTGTGACGAAGACCTCCATCTCCAGATCTGTCCTCGGCTTCCTGATGCACGCTTCGAGCGCTCCGAACTCGAGGCAGCTCCTCATGAATCTCTCCTGTCTGATCGTATCGAGATTCAGATAGGAGACACGGGTACCGCTCTGGGGGAAGATGTCCACAAGGCTGTACTCTTCGAGCTTCAGAAGCGCATCCCTGACAGGGGAGCGGGAAAAGCCCATCTCCTCTGTCAGCTTGGCGATGTTGAGTTCCTGTCCGGGCTCGTACTCCAGGTTGACTATCCTGTCTCTGAGATACTCGTAGATCCTGATGTTGGCCCTGGTATCCTCTTTTCTCTTCATCCTCTCTTGTCTGCCTTCTCGATTGCCTCCCAGAGACCGAGAATGTACTCTGCTCCGAGTGCTCTATCGTAGAGTCCATAGCCTGGCATGCACTTCTCGCCCCAGATCGTCCTTCCGTGGTCCGGTCTGATGACTCCGTCGAAGCCGGTCTCGTAGAGTGCCTTGACTGCCTCGTAGAGGTCGAAGGAGCCGTCGGAGGAGAGGTGTGCTGCCTCTTCGAAGACGCCTGGTCCGAAGTGGTGGAGGTTCCTGACGTGGGCAAATGGAATCCTGCCCTTGCAGGCTCTGATTATATCGCAGAGGTCGTTGTTCGGGTTGGAGCCGAGCGAGCCCATGCAGAAGGTAAGACCGTTGTATGGCTTGTCCACGGCCTTGAGCAGCTTGAGGATCTTCTCCTTGCCGGTGATGATCCTGGGAAGACCGAATACTGGCCAGGCTGGATCATCCGGATGGATGCCCATCTTGATGCCGTACTTCTCGCAGACAGGTCCGATGGCCTCGAGGAAGTAGACGAGGTTTGCAAAGAGCTTCTCCTCATCGACATCCTTGTATGCCTCGAAGAGATCCTTGACCTTTGCAAGTCTCTCAGGCTCCCAGCCTGGCATTACAAAGCCGTTGGAGGAGGCGTTTGTCTGGTCGAAGAAGGTCTGTGGGTCGATGGAGTCGACTACCTTCTGATCGTAGGCGAGTACAGTACCGCCATCTGGACGGACCTTTGCGAGGTCTGTTCTGGTCCAGTCGAAGACAGGCATGAAGTTGTAGCAGACAACATCGATTCCCTCTTCTCCGAGTGCCTCGAGAGACTTGATGTAGTTGTCGATGTGCTGGTCTCTGTCCTTTGTTCCAATCTTGATGGCATCGCTGACATTTACAGATTCGATACCTTCAAGCTTGAGGCCGGATGCCTCGACGATAGCCTTGAGCTCCTTGACTCTTTCCCTTGGCCAGAGTTCTCCCGCCGGAATGTCGTAGAGAGTTGTGATTACACCAGAAACGCCTGGGATCTGTCTGATCTGCTGTAGGGTGACTGAATCGAATCCAGGACCGTACCAACGAAGTGTCATTTTCATGGAAATTATCTCCTATCAACTGATATATTAGTATATATTGCGCTATTTGGCAATAGGTAAACACACTGTATAATTGCTTATAGGAGAAAAAGAAGCTTCGAATTATGAACTGATATTTCACTTTTACAGTTTTTATTCCTGATAATTTGTTGCTGTAAAAGACAATGCAGAATGAGGATTATCGGGAGGGGATATTTCAGGAAAAGAAGATAATCTGCACATCTAATCATTTCTGTCCAAATGCTCTATAATGCCATCAAGGGTACTTTGCAATGGATATGACAGCAAGAAGTCAGATACTCGACAGATGCGAGATAGTGATAGATGAGGATGACGAGGCCTTCTGGGCCGTCGTAGGAGAAAGAGTAGTGGCAAAGGGCGGAGAGGCACTCTTCCTGACAGCTGTGCTCTCCTGTGATGAGAGAGAACCCTCGCTGTGGATCACAGCTGATTCCATCTTCGAGCTTCTGGTGACAGGAGAGGGGACAGCCGAAGAGAAGAGGATGGTCGATGAGTGCATTGTCGAGGATATCTCCTCCTCGCCCTTTGGCGATGAGATCCAGGAGCTCTTCCAGATGGTAGAATCGAAGGCAGAAGAGAGATGACGGCCAATTCCTTCTTTCTGCTCTTCCTGGTGGGAGAGTTCCTCTCCTTTCTGCTGGGTGAGATAATTGCATTCTCCACATATTTCCATAGAAAAAGAGGAGGTGAGAAGATTCCTCCCTTTGCAGAGCAGTTCCTGGATAGAAGGACCGAGGAGAGGTCTGATGAGTACTACAGGGCCAGATTTGCATTCGGCCAGATATCAGCGACGATATCATTCATATTTGGCCTTGCACTTGTACTTCTCGGCTACTACCCCTGGCTCTACAGCCTCTTCGATTTCAGTAGCATGTACATCCAGAGCGTTCTCTTCCTGACTCTTATGGAGGTCCCTGGAGTCCTCCTTGGAATACCATTTTCCCTCTACAGGGAGTTCGTGCTCGAAAAGCGATTCGGCTTTTCGAATACAACTGCAGGGCTCTGGCTTTCGGACCTTCTGAAGAACACGCTGATATCGCTTGTCCTGAACGCTGCAATATTCTCTGCACTCGTTGCCATCCTCTTCTTCCTGGGCTCTGCCTGGTGGTATGTGGCCGGAATCTTCCTTATCGTATTCAGCCTCGGCTTCACTGTAATATATCCGATCTGGATACAGCCGCTTTTCAACAAGTACGTTCCACTTGAAAATGGGAGTCTGAGAGATAGGCTCACAGAGCTGCTTGAAGCCGAGGGCTTTTCATTGAAGAAGGTCTTCGTTGTGGATGAGAGCAGAAGGTCCAACCACTCCAACGCATACTGCTCGGGCTTTGGAAGGAACAAGAGGATAGTTCTCTACGATTCATTGATGAAGACCCTTTCGGAGGATGAGATAGTTGCAGTCTTCGCACATGAGCTTGGACATGCAAGAAAAAAGCACATTGCAAAGCGCCTTTCTGTCTCCTTCGTCATGCTCTTCATAGCGTTGAAGCTTGCTTCGCTCTTCATAATGAATGAGGAGCTGTTCAGGGCCTTCGGCTTTGAAGAGATAAATCCGGCAGTGGGACTTTTCCTTGTCTTCCTCGTCTTCTCGAACTACCCCTCGTTCCTCTCATGGATAGGAAACTACTTCTCGAGAAAGCAGGAGAGGGAGGCCGACGAGTTTGCGAAGATGAAGCTGAAGGGCGGCCTTCACCTCGCCTCTGCCCTGATGAAGCTGCAGGCACAGAACCTCTCGAACAGCCAGCCTTCGAAGCTGGAAGTCTTCTTCAACTACTCGCATCCGACTGTATTCATGAGAGTCGAGTACCTGCTGGAGGAAGAAAAGTGATCAGATATTTCTGATGATCTCGAGAAGCCTTTGTGTATCCTCTTCTGTAGTGGCCCAGCTCGTTGCGAGTCTGATCACAGTGCTCTTCTCGTCGTTCTTCTCCCAGAAGCTGTACGTGACAAACTCGGAGAGCCACTTCAGGCGGTCGTTCGGGACCACGAGGAAGCTCTGGTTCGTTGGTGTCGGGAAGTAGAGCGATATCCTGTCGTTCTTCGATATCTCGCTCTGGATGAGCCTTGCATACCTGTCTGCGCTCTCTCCGATCCTGAGATACAGATCATCCCTGAAGAGCTCGTCGAACTGGATTCCAAGGAGTCGTCCCTTGGCAAGCAGTCCACCATGCTGTTTCTTTATTGTAAGGAAATGCTTTATGAAGGAGGGGTCTGGAATGACTACAGCCTCTCCGAAGAGAGCGCCGCACTTCGTTCCTCCGATGTAGAAGACATCGCAGAGCCTTGCAAGGTCCTCAAGTGAGACATCGTTCTCGTCACTTGCAAGTGCATAGGCAAGCCTTGCACCATCCACGTAGAGTGGAAGAGAGTAGCTGTGCGCAACTCTCGAGATGTCTTCAAGCTCCTCTAGAGAGTAGAGCGTGCCATACTCGGTCGGCTGGGAGATGTATACCATGCCAGGCTGGACCATGTGCTCATGGTTCTCATCTGCAAAGAAATCACGAAGATACTCCGATAGGACCTGACTCTTTAGCTTTCCTTTCATTGCAGGTACTGTCAGCACCTTGTGCCCACCGAACTCGATGGCTCCGGCTTCATGCAGTGCAACGTGGCCGGTCTCTGCCGCAACGACACCCTCATAGCCTTTCAGCACTGCATCGATGACAGTCGCATTGGTCTGGGTTCCTCCGACAAGCAGCTCGACCTGGGCATCGCTTTTCTTCAGGGCTCTTCTTATCCTCTCGATCGCAGAGCGCGTGTATCTGTCAGAGCCGTAGCCCTGGGTCGACTCCATATTGGTCTCGACAAGACGGTCGATGATGCTTTTGCAGGCACCCTCCTGGTAATCGGAAGCAAATTGAAGAACTCTGTTTTCCATGGTCCACCTCTTGCTAGAGACTACAACTCTTGTAGGACAGAGTCAAACAGCACAATATGGGCTGAATCCTAGCTGGATATAAATAATTTCATCAGAAGAATAATTTTTTCTTGAAATTATACAATTATGATATAGAATTAACAAGGTGAGTGAAAATTTTTTCAATTTTCGAGGATGACATGGATGAGAGCAAAGTGTCCAAGCTTCAGGTCCTGATAGACAGGAACATAGTCGAAGTAAAGGAACAGGAGCAGAAGGTCGCAAGGTATCTTCTTGAGCATGAGGCTGAGATCCTGAAGCTTGCCGTAGGTGAGATCGCCGAGGGTGCAAACGTCTCCAAGGCCACAGTCGTCCGCTTCTGCAAATCCCTGGGCTTTTCCGGTCTCAAGGAGTTCAAGATATTCTATCAGAGTGGTGGAAACAGTGTAGAGGAGGTCCCAGAGCTCGATTGGGAGAGCGAGGATGCCCAGATCACGGAGCTTCTGCTCTCGCACTCTGTAAAGTCGCTCGAGGGAAGTCTCTTCAACACGAATGCAAAGGAGTTCACACAGGTCGCCAACATCCTACTGAAGTCCAGGAACACGACAGTCGTCGGAATAGGGGGAAGCAAGATAGTCGCACAGTACTTCTATGCCGAGCTTTCAAGGCTTGGCAAGCGCATAACCGTCCTTTCCGACCACTTCGAGCTCTGTCAGCTCCAGCACTCCTTCGAGAAGGGCGATGTCATATTCTGCATCTCCTGCTCAGGTGAGACGCAGGATCCTCTGACCTTCGTCTCGAAGGGAAAGAGGGATGGAGCCTCGATAATAACGCTCACGAACTCTCCAGACTCCTCGATCGCAAGACTTTCGGATGTCGTTCTCAGGGCGACGCCGGAGACGAGCTTCATGGGAGAGATGGATGTGCTCTCGCGCCTCTCGCAGTTCTCGATAATAAATGCACTTTTCATAATGATTGCAGTGCGCTGCGGAAGGGATGAGAAGTTCAGAGAGGAGTTCGACCGCTTCTCGAGCTATCGCAATATCTCCTCGGGAGCTTGAAAAGAAGTACCCTTTTACGTTAAGAATGGAGTGGTGCCCATCATATGGGTCCGGAGGCGTACTTTGGGTAATGGTAGACTGCTGAGAGAGGGGATCCAGGATGGACTTCCGATCTTTCTCGGCTATTTTTCAACAGCGCTGGCCTTTGGTCTTCTCTGCAGGTCCAGTGGACTTGGTCTGCTGGAAAGCCAGGCGATAAGTCTGACCAACTTCTCGGGCTCTGGACAGTTTCTGATGATGAACCTCTTCAACGCAGGTTCCTTCATGCTGGAGATCGTGATATCCGTCTTCTTCCTGAACACCAGATACATATTCATGGCATCATCCCTTTCGCAGAAGCTGGATCGACCTGAATCGGTCGCAGGTAGAGTCATGAGCGGCTTCGGTACTACCGATGAGATATTCACTGTCGCATCCTTCAAGAACCGAAGGCTGGAGTACTCCTACCTTGCAGGTCTCATCTTCACAAGCTACGCCGGCTGGAACAGTGGAACCTTCCTTGGCTATCTTGCTGGCACCTTCCTTCCGGATGTGATCCAGAAGGCAGCTGCGATAACCTGCTATGCGATGTTCGCATCCCTGCTCGGAGGAGAGACAAGAAGGAATGCAAAGGCGATCCTTGCACTGATGATCTCGGGAGGAATCAACTCCTTCCTGATCCTTGTTCTGAAGCTCGGGACCGGAATCTCGTTCCTCATATCGATGCTGGCAACTGCGATCATCGCAGCCTTCATCTACACTGACGAGGAGGCTGGCGTATGAGCAGAGTCATCCTTATGATACTCCTGTGCTCCATCGCAACGATGCTGCCCAGGATGCTTCCGTACTTCATGCCATTTCTCTCGCGCCTTCCGAAGTTCGTGAGAAAGTGCATGAACCTGCTTCCTGTCGCGGCCCTTGGAGCCCTGATCTTCCCACTGGCACTGACCGACTTCGGTGCAAGCTGGTATGCAGGCTTCGGTGGAGTTGCCGCAGCCTTCATCGTCGCATACTTCAGGTGTCCGATGATAATCTCGATAATAGTCGCCCTGGTAAGTACGACGATTCTTCTGATAATCTGATTTCGAGAGTGCAAAAAGAAATGCCTGGAACTCATCCAGGCATTTCCAGTCAGCTTTTGACTGTATTCCTCTTTATCTTCCTTGTGGTCGTCTCTTCCATCCTCTCCTTGAGTATCGTTATCCTGTCGATTCTCTTGTAGGCAAGCAGTGTAAGATTGACCGCCTTTACCTGATTCTCGATATCGAGCTCGATCTCCTCCTCGCTTCTGCCTTTGTAGTACTCCTGGTTCGGGAAGATTACAGCCTCTATCTGCTCGGATGGAACATCCTTTCTCGCCATGTAGCCTCTGACCATGATCTGCTCGATACAAGGGTTGGTCTGGAAGCAGTCCTCTATCTCTTCTGGATAGACATTCTTTCCACCCTCAGTGACGATGAGGTTCTTGGCCCTGCCCCTGATGAAGAAGTAGCCCTCGCTGTCGATGCTTGCAAGATCCCCTGTCTTCAGGTAGCCGTTCTCGTCGAAGAGCTCCCGAGTGTGCTCAGGGTCCTTGTAGTAGCCTGAGGTGACATTCGGTCCCTTGACCCTGATCTCGCCGATTCCTGCCTCGTTTTCATCTGCGATGATGACATCCATGCCCTTGAGCGCCCTGCCGATGGAGGCTGTCTTGAAGTGCTCCTTCGGATTGAGCGTCACTACAGGAGAGCACTCTGTAAGCCCATAGCCCTGCAGGAAATCGAGACCGAGCTGGTTGTACTTCTTGAAGACCTCGGGAGCAAGAGGACCTGCACCGCAGATGAGAAGGTTGTTGTGGTCAAGTCCAAGCTGCGAAAGTATCTTCTTCCTGAAAAAGCCCCTGAAGGGCGAGATGCCGAAATGCTGCTTGAAAAAGCCGTTGATGGACATGAGAAGGTGAAGCAGGGCGTCCACGACTGGTCCCTTCTGCTTCATTCCCTTCTCGATTCCTGCAAGCAGCTTGTTGTAGAGAAGTGGGATTCCCATGAAGATGGTGACATGACCCTGCTTCAGGTCGTTCAGCATCCTCGAGATTATTATTCCATGCCCGAAGAGGCACTCGGCTCCGTGCTTTATGGTTTCGAGAAGTACTGTGGTACAGCAGTAGCTGTGATGAAGTGGAAGCAGCGCATAGAGCGTATCGTTCTCAGTACAGCCCATTCCAGATGCGACAAGATATGTGTCGGAGACGATGTTCCTGTTGCTGAGCATTGCAGCCTTCTCGTTTCCGGTCGTTCCGCTTGTAAAGAGCAGGGCAGCAAGCTCCCTGTCGCTGATCTTGAGACTGTCGCGCAGCTGCTTCGGAGAGGCCTCGAGAATATTGAAGACCCCATCGAAATGTCCTCTGAGCGTCATCATTCCCTTGAGGGACCTGAACCACTCATCCTCCTTATCCATCTTCTCTATCACATCGAGGTCTGCCAGGATATAGCTGCAATCTGCAAAGGCTGAAAGCTTCTGGCAGCGGTCGATGTGCATCTGGTTGTCGATAGGGACAACGACTGCACCACAGTAGTTGATCGCAAGATATCCGATACCCCACTGGATGGAGTTCTTTCCATTGAGAAGGACCTTGTCGCCCCTCTCGACTCCCTCTTCCATCATCACGGAGGCAGCCTTCTGGATCAGCTCGTGCACCTCTGTGTAGGAGTAGCTTCTCCTTCCTGGTTCGTAGACTGTGAAGCAGGGTCTGTCCGGAAACCTGGAAAGGGTAATATTGAACATTTCGGTTATTGTCGGCCACTCGCCAGAGAAGAATCTTCCCCTGTATGGATCGAGCTCATGCCATGTTTCATTCGTCATATGGATCCCTGAATGGTGAATCATCACCAGTCGAGATATTTTTAACAATATGAGATAATTGTGTCAATAACATGTTAATTTTTTTGCAGAAAAGGAATAAAAGCACTAGTTATAATTCACTAGAATGCAGAATCACTTCTGAGGAAAGAGAACAGGATCGTCCATGAGGTCGGCAACAGAGGAGTAGACGGCATCGGAGACCCTCTCGAGCTCCTTTCTGTCTCCTCCTCCGGTGAGCACGGAGACCACATAGCCTGCCTTTCCTCTCCTGGCGAACTCGGCATCGAGAAGTGTATCCCCGACCACTGCGACTTCGCTGCTGTCGAGGCCATACATTGTGCAGAACTGCCTTATGGCCTGCGGACTTGGCTTTCCATGGCAGTTGGACTCCTTGGTCCTGAGGAAGTCCACATCGTTCTCGATTCCCATGCACTCGAGGCAGGTCCTGGTACTGGCTGTCGTGTCGTTGGTCACAAGCCCGATAACGATGCCGCTCGAGACAAGCCGGTCGCAAAGCTCCTTCACATCGGAAAAGTCCATCTGCCTAAGCTTCGTCTCTATCCTCCGGGCCGGCTCCTTCAGTATCCTGTGCACAAAGAGGTAGCGCTTGATTCCTATCCTGTTTCCTATTGTGAAGCGGAGGATCCTGAAGAAGGCGGACACAAGCTTCTGATGGTTGAAGACGACACCCTTCGGATAGGTGTTTCCTCTGTCGTCGCAGCCGATGAGCTCATACAGCTCCTCTCTGACGACTCTCTTGGGCTTTCTTGTGTTCACTGTCTTGAGAAGAAAATCCGCGACATTTCTGACGACAGGTCCCCAGACCACAGCATAGCTGAAGAGCGTTCCGTCCTTGTCGAAGATTATTCCCTTTATTCTTCTGTCCATCGAATCTGTATGTTATGAGATTTATGGAAGTTGTGCTATAGTTTCATCTGTTACGGAGGGGAATTTGATCTACACTCTTGAAGCCCAGGCGAAAGTGAATATCGGACTCAGGGTCCTTGGAAGAAGGGCAGATGGCTTTCATCCACTGAAGACCTACTTCCACCGTGTCTCGATTGCCGACACGATCACGATGGAGATCCTGCCATCTTCTACCTTGTATATATATATAGAAGGAAACGAGAGCTATATCGGTTCTGGAGTCGACCTTATGGAGAGGGCTGCCAGGCTGTTCAGCAGCGAGACGGGCCTTGTCTTCTCTCTTTCCATTCATATCGAAAAGCGCATCCCATTCCAGGCGGGCATGGGCGGAGGCTCCTCCGATGCCTCCTCCGTCCTTGTCGCACTGAACGACCATTTCGGAAGACCTCTTTCGAAGGAGAAGCTGATGGAGCTCTCTCTCTTGATCGGAAGCGATGTTCCATTCTTCACATCCGGCCTTCCTGCGGCATATGCAGAGGGAAGGGGAGAGATCCTTACGCCAGTTGAGCCACTCTCGTATCCTATTCTCATAGTACAGAAAGAGGGAGAAAAGATAAGTACGAAAGAGGCTTTCAGCAAGCTTGATGAGAGAATATGCATCGATGACAGCATCGGTCCCTGGCCGCTTGCCCTTGAGGATTGGAAGGAGAACTACATCAACGATTTCGATGCTCTGCAGAGTGTGAGAAAGGACCCTAAAGTGTTGGAATATCTCGAGAAAGCGCCATTCAACAGCACTACAGGAAGCGGAAGTGCCCAGCTTCTTGTATTCAAAGAGACAAATGAAAGAAAGGAATGGTTTTCTGCTTTTACTGGTGCCATTTCAGGATTGAAAGGGATTTTTGGCGTTCTTTGTTGCAATTCATGACTATTAGCGATATTATTTACCACTGTCGGAGTGATAAAAAGAAAGAAAAGACAAACCGGCAAGTGGGGTTCAAATGGTCATTACAGATATCAAAATCAGAAAGGTTTCAGACACAGAGCAACTTAGAGCCTTTGCAACAGTGGTGTTTGATTCTGTATTAGTCATCCATAACATCAAGATCGTCTCAACAGGCGAGAAGCTGATCATAGCAATGCCTTCCAGGCTCGTCAGCAATGGCGAGTTCAAGGACATCGTCCATCCGATCAACAGTGAATTCAGGCAGTACATCTCCCAGAAGATACTGCAGTCGTACGAAGAGTCCCTCTGACATTCTTTACTTTCATTCGTAAACTCTGCTATTCTCAATTCATGAAAATTGGGAAGTAGCCAAGCGGTAAAGGCAGTGGGTTTTGATCCCGCCATTCGTGAGTTCGAGTCTCGCCTTCCCAGATACCAAAGCTCTCGGTCGAGAGCTTTTTGCTGGATGGCATCAGGTGCTGCTCTGTTCCTTTTTCTTTCTGACAGAGCCACTTGCACCGAATATGAGATTGCTGTAATATCGTCCTTGTGCCTAGCACACATTCAATCCATGGTAATTGGTCAATGACCAATGAGAGTATAAGGAGAAAATATGAGCGACATTACACTCAAGGCAACCGTCAGGAAGTCCGATTTCGGTTCTGCCGGTTCCCGCCGTCTCGTCAGAAGTGGTTCCATCCCAGCTGTAATCTATGGCAAGGAAGCACCTCTTGCAGTCGTAGTCAACGCCAAGGAGTTCACGACCAAGCAGCATCTCTTCACTGAGACCACCATCATCAAGCTCGATGTTGATGGAACAGAGAAGAATGTCTTCGTGAAGGAGGTCCAGGAGGATTTCCTCAAGGGCATCATCAACCATGTCGACTTCTATGAGATCACCTATGGTGTTCTCCTCAGAACTCGTGTCAAGGTCGAGCTCGTCGGTACTCCAGAGGGTGTAAGAACCCAGGGCGGTGTCCTCGAGCAGGTCCTCCACGAAGTCGAGATCGAGTGTTTCCCAAGACACCTTCCACAGAGACTTACTGCAGATGTAACTGCTCTCAAGCTCGGCGAGAATGTCAGGGTCTTCAACCTCGAGGTTCCAGCAGAGGTCAAGGTCCTTACCGATGCAGAAGAGACTGTTGCTACAGTCAAGAGCATCAAGGAAGAGCCTGTTGCAGCACCAGCAGCAGCCGAGGAAGCACCTGAGGCAGCAGCAGCCGACGCAGAAGCAAAGTAACATGGTCTACGTATTCGGTCTGGGAAATCCCGGACCGGAGTATGAGCTGACACGTCACAATGCAGGAGTGGAGACACTCGAAAAATTGGCAGCGTTCTTTCAGGTCAAGCTGAAAAAACGCTGTTTTTGTAACTACAGATGGGCGAGAATCGATACTCCGGAAACCGGTAAGGTGACACTTGTCTTTCCATTGACATACATGAATCTCTCCGGCAATGCCGCAAGGAATCTTGTCAGGGCCGAGGATGATGTAATCGTCATCTGCGATCAGATGGACCTCAGGCCCGGCTCTCTGAGAATGAAAAATGGCGGCTCCTCTGCCGGCCACAATGGCCTGAAGAGCATGCTCACTGCAATAGAGGGAGATTTCAAGAGGGTATATATCGGTGTCGGAAGGCCCCCTGAAGGAGTCTCGGTTCCGGACCATGTCCTTTCACGCTTCTCTGATGAGGATAGAGCTCTCGTGGACAGGGCCGAGGATGAGGCAGTAAGCTGTATTGCAGCGCTGTTGAGAAAGGAGCGCTTCGAGCTCGTCCAAATGCGGGCGAACAGCTTCAGAGCTGAATAGGAAGGCCATGGATACCAGAGAGAGTCTAGAGCGATTTCTTGTCTCATACCCGGAGCTTTGTCACTCAGAAAGGGTCGCGATCGCCTTCTCGGGCGGTGCAGATTCCCTTTCTCTTCTCATTACGATGAGAAAGAGATTTCCCTCCCTTCAGCTTGTTCCGATCTATGTCGACCACAACCTTCGAAGCCGGGACGAACTCGATAGAGAGATAGCTCTGAACCGCAATAACTGCAGCAGACTTGGCTGCAAACTCCTTGTAAAGACCATCGAAAGGGGAAAGGTCGAAGAGCTTGCCAAAAGCCTCAAGGTGAGCACCGAGGCCTCTGCAAGACTTCTGAGATACGAGCTTCTGGAGGAGGAAGAGGCAGACTTCATCCTCACTGCCCATACCCGCTCCGACCAGATAGAACTGCTTTTCATGAGAATGCTCACAGGCTCTTCTCTCAAGGCGCTTGTCGGTATAAGGCCAAGAAGGGGCATCTTCATGCGCCCACTTATCTTCTGTGAGCGGAAGGATACAGTCAGCTGCTGCCAGGAGAACTCCTTCCTCTGGGCCGAGGATTCGACCAACGATACCGACTTCTGCTTCAGGAACCGCATCCGCCACCAGATCGATGGGATCCTCTCTGTAGAAGAGAGAGATACGCTTGTAAGGATCGCAGAGAATCTCCAGGTGGCAGAGGAGCGGGAGATGAAGGTATGTATAATCCACCACAGAAGATATCTCGAGGTCCTCTCGAGCGAGTACCTCTCTGCAGGTCCCTTCTCCAGGAATTCGCTTCTGGAGGATGTCTACTCAAGCTATGAGAGCGACAGGATGAGCGATGGAAAGAAGAGAAAGCTCGAAGGGATAATAAAGCGCGGTGGCAGAGCCGAATTCAGGCACTTCATTGCAATCGGTGACGGAAAGAAGGTCCGCATCTTTCCCCGCATTCCGTTCTTTTCATCGAAAGGAGAGCTTCCCTGTGGCCTTGAGCTTGTGCGCTCTGCAGAGAGCGATGCGCTGAGATTCTCTATTGAGGGTCCTGTGGCCTTCCGTCTCAGCGAGGATGGGGACCAGATACAGCTCAAGGATGGAGTGAGGAAGGTCTCGTCACTGCTTTCGGAGTACGGTGTTCCATATGCCATCGTGGTGGAAGTACCGGAAGGCATCGCAATGCTCTTCTCCTCCTTTATAGGAGGGCGCAACAGGTTGGCATCCAGATATCTGGATGTGAACAGCTCCCAGTCGGAGGGTTGGAAAGTCATTTAACCCGGCCTTATTGCCTTGTCCTATTTGCGATGTTTGTTTATATTTAACTTTGAATATTTTTTACTCAAGGAAAATAGATGGAAACGAATGATGGAAAGGACTTCGAGAAGGATGAGCTGAAGAGCTCCTTCGAGAGTGCTCCAGATACAGAGAAAGATAACTCCGCACAGGCAGCAGGAGAGGAGAAGGAAGGCGAGAAGAAGGCCACCTCTCCGGTCGAAGACAAGAAGCCTGAGCCTGAAAAGGCAGAAGATAGGAAACCTGAAGAGAAGAAGTCCACCTCTCCGGTCGAAGACAAGAAGCCTGAGCCTGAAAAGGCAGAAGACAGGAAACCTGAAGAGAAGAAGACCAGCGAGGATGGAAAGGGCAGAAAGGAGGAGAAGGACAATGTCTTCGACTCCTACCGCTACTGGGGTGCCGACAACAAGGGCAAGATGCCGATGAGAAACCGCCTGACGCTGCTTGTCTTCATCGCACTGATAATCGGCTTTGCATTCCTCTTCTTCACCGAAAGCGGCAAGCAGCAGCCGATCGAGGCCAACTGGTCCACCTTCACAAGGATGGTGGACAGCGGTCTTGTCAAGAGCGTCGAGATCAAGGATGAGAGCCTTGTCACCTTCACGACGACAGATGGCCAGTATGCACAGGCCAGGATTCCATACAGAGATCCGGATCTTCTAAGGACACTGAAGGAGCAGAACATCATCATCGAGGGCACCGTCTCCGGTATCTCGCCCTGGATGATCATTATCCAGCTCCTGCCATGGGTCATCTTCCTTGTGATCATCTTCAACATGTACCGCACGACCGGAGCTGCCGGTGGCGGCAAGATGATGAGCAGCTTCGGAAAGAGCCACGCCCAGCAGTACAGCGACAAGGACAAGAGGGTCCTCTTCAAGGATGTAGCAGGCCAGAAGGAGAGCAAGTACGAGCTCCAGGAGGTCGTCGACTTCCTTAAGAAGCCTGAAAGATTCGCAAAGATAGGTGCCAGGATTCCCAAGGGCGTTCTGCTCGTAGGACCTCCGGGAACCGGAAAGACACTGCTTGCCAGGGCTGTTGCAGGCGAAGCAGGCGTCAACTTCCTCCATACCTCGGGTTCGGACTTCGTCGAGATGTTCGTAGGTATGGGTGCCGCCAGGGTCAGAGATCTCTTCGAGCAGGCGAGGAAGAGCGCTCCCTGCATAATCTTCATCGACGAGCTCGATGCCGTAGGTCGCCAGAGAGGCTCGGGCCTCGGCGGTGGACACGATGAGAGAGAGCAGACACTCAATCAGCTCCTGGTCGAGATGGATGGCTTCTCTACAGATCCCGGTGTAATCGTCATGGCAGCTACGAACCGCCCAGATGTACTCGATCAGGCACTCCTGCGCCCAGGCAGATTCGACCGCCAGGTCGTCATCGATCTGCCTGATGTCCAGGAGAGACTCGATATACTCAAGATCCACAGCAGAAAGGTCCAGATGACCCCAGAGGTCGACCTCGAGAGGATTGCAAGGGCAACCCCGGGCTCCTCAGGTGCCGACCTTGCAAACCTCGTGAACGAGGCCGCACTCTATGCGGCAAGGTCCGACAGGACGAATGTCTCGATGCAGGATTTCGAGCAGGCAAGGGACAAGCTGCTGCTCGGCGTTGCCAGAAAGTCCCGCTACATGACAGAGGATGAGAAGAGGGCGACCGCCTACCACGAGGCTGGTCACACTCTGCTCCACTACTATCTCAAGCATACGGACCCTCTTCACAAGGTCACGATCATTCCTCATGGAAGGGCACTCGGTGTTACGATAAGTCTGCCCGAAAAGGACAACTATACGCTCACCAGAAGCTACCTGATGGACAGGATCGTCATCACGATGGGCGGCTATGTGGCCGAGGATATCGTCTATGGAGAGACCACTACCGGAACCAGCAACGATATCAAGCAGGCAACCAATATGGCCCACAGGATGGTAACGGAGTGGGGCATGAGCGCTCTTGGCTTCATCAACCTCGGAAACGAGGATGAGCCGCTCTTCCTTGGAAGGGAGATTGCCCAGAAGAAGGACTACTCGGAGAGAACTGCTCAGAGAATCGACGAAGAGGTTGGCAAGATACTCTCCGAGGCGATGGATACGACGAGGAAAATCCTGACGGAGCACCGCGACCAGCTCGACAGGCTCACAGAGGAGCTCTGTCTCAGGGAGACTCTGGACGATGCCGAGATCAGAGAGCTTCTCGGCTTTCCAAAAGCAGAACACACAACGGAGCTTGTATAAATGGCAGTAGATACCAGCAGAAAGCGAAACTTCTGCATCATTGCACATATCGACCATGGCAAGTCCACTCTCGCAGACCGCTTCATCGAGCGGGCCCGCCTTGTCCAGACCAGAGGTCCCATGGGAACCCAGCTGCTTGACAACATGGACATCGAGAAGGAGAGGGGAATCACCATAAAGAGCCAGGCTGTTACCATCCCGTACACAGCCTCCGATGGTCTTGAATATGAACTGAATCTGGTAGATACCCCGGGCCATGTCGACTTCACATACGAGGTATCCAGGGCGATCTCCTCCTGCGAGGGGGCTCTGCTGCTCATCGATGCAAGCCAGGGTGTAGAGGCGCAGACGCTTGCAAACCTCTACCTTGCCATGGAGCACAACCTGGAGATAATCCCAGTAATAAACAAGATAGACCTGCCAAGTGCGGACATCCCATCCTGTCTCCACCAGATCGAGCACGATCTTGGGCTCGATCCCGATATGACCTGCATGGTCTCTGCAAAGACCGGAGAGGGTGTCGACAGGCTCTACGATGCGATCGTCGAGTACATCCCGGCTCCATCCGGCAGCGACACTGAGCCTCTGAAGGCCCTGATCTTCGACAGCCACTACGACCCATACCGCGGTGTCATAGTCCACTGCCGTCTCTTCGAGGGCTCTCTCAGAACAGGCGATGAGATCGCATTCATGCACTCAGGTGCGACCTACAGGGTCGAGGACTGTGGAACCTTCAAGCTCACACTGAACAGCACAGGTCAGCTCTCCTGCGGAGATGTAGGCTACTTCATCGCAGGCATCAAGACTATCAGCGATATCAGAGTAGGCGATACTGTCACAAGGACAGACAACCCGGCCACTGAGATGCTTGGTGGCTTCAAAGAGGTCAAGCCTGTAGTCTTCTCTTCCATCTACCCTGTGGACAGTAACGACTACGAGGAGCTTCAGGAGGCGATCGAGCGCCTCAAGCTCAACGATGCATCCCTGGTCTACGAGAAGGACAACTCGGCCGCACTGGGCTTCGGCTTCAGATGCGGATTTCTGGGAATGCTCCACCTTGAGGTCATCCAGGAGAGGATCGAGAGGGAGTTCGATCTCTCGATAGTCTTCACATCCCCATCCGTTCGCTATCATGTGCACATGAAGAATGGCGAGGAGCTCTGGGTCGACAACCCGCTCGAGTATCCCGACCCGATGAGGATCGATTTTGCCGAGGAACCGTACATCCAGGCGAATATAATCACACCGACACAGTACGTTGGCCCGATCATCTCGCTCTGTCTCGAGAAGAGAGGCATCCAGACCAATATGAACTACCTCGACGAGAAGAGAGTCGAGCTTATCTACGAGATGCCGCTTGCGGAGGTCCTCTTCGACTTCTACGACAGGCTGAAGAGCATCTCTCGCGGCTACGCTTCCTTCGACTACGATGTCATCGGCTACAAGAGGACCGACCTCGTCAGGCTCGATATCCTTGTGAACGGGGACCCTGTGGATGCTCTCTCACAGCTTGTGTTCAAGGACAATGCACAGTCGAGAGGTCGCCAGGTCTGCGAGAGGCTGAAGGATGAGATTCCACGCCAGCAGTTCAAGATCGCAATCCAGGGTGCAATCGGTGGAAACATCATAAGCCGCGAGACCATAAGTGCATACCGAAAGGATGTAACGGCCAAGTGCTATGGTGGCGATATCTCGAGAAAGAGGAAGCTCCTTGAGAAGCAGAAGGAGGGAAAGAAGCGAATGAAGCTCGTCGGAAATGTCGAGATTCCACAGTCTGCCTTCCTCGCAGTCCTGAAGACAGGAGACGACAAGGAGTGATACAGAAAGGGTCTGGATTTCCGGGCCTTTTCCTATTCCATGCGTTCAAAAATTGCTTCGATGCGTTTATAATCTGAAGCATGTCAGTTACAAAAGAGTATTTTGGTCGCGTCCCGGCTACTGGGCAGACCGTCGATAGGTTCATCATCACAGATGGCGATTACGTTGCCGCCATTCTCACCTGGGGCGCAGTCCTCCACACCTTCTCCTTCAGAAAGAGGAACATCGTCACATCCGCAGACGACCTTGCTGTCTATCTGCCCTGGAGCAACCACATGGGAGAGGTCGTGGGTCCCTTTGCGAACCGAATCGCAAAAGGTCGCTTCTCGATCGATGGAAATCTCTACCAGCTCGAGATCAACAACGGCGTCAACCACCTCCACTCCGGAAGCGCCAACTTTGGCGACAAGGTCTGGAAGGTAGTTTCCATAAAAGACAACTCTGTAGAGCTTGAAAGCGGAAGCTATGATACTGAAGGAGGCTTTCCCGGAAACATCACGATAAGGACTCTATACACTCTGGAAGGAGGAAGTCTTTCCATCCACTACACTGTAAGGACCGACAGGAAGACTGTCGTGAACATCACGAACCACGCATACTTCAACCTGCATGGAAGGGCCGAGGATATAAGGGACCATGTAGTAAAGCTGGACTGCCCGAAGTATCTGGAGGTCGACGATGGCCTCATTCCGATTGCAGTGAAAGATGTAGAGGGTACCGATTTCGATTTCACTTCTCCTCACGCTATAGGAGAGAGAAGGGATGGATTCTATGACCACTGTTTCATCTTCGGAGAGAGGAAGCACGGCGAGGTCATCGCAGATGGTCTGAAGCTCGAAGTCGATACAGACTGCGAAGGCATGCAGCTCTATACAGGAAAGGCCTTCAATGTCCCAGGCTGCACTCAGGGAGACTTTGGCCCATACCAGGGCTTCTGCCTGGAGACGAGCGGATACCCTGACAGCCCGAACAGAGAGGACTTCCCATCCTGCATCCTTAGCCCAGGCGAGGTCTACGAGAGGACTACTGTATATACACTTGGAGAAGTACAGCTTTGAAAGTATTTCTCATAGGAGTCACAGGAGGTTCGGGCTCCGGAAAGAGCACAGTCGTTGATAGGATAACGAAGGCACAGCCTGACAGCATCTGCATCTCGCAGGACAACTACTACAAGTCTGCATCGTTCATCAGCAACGAGAACATAACCTCGTACAACTTCGACAGGCCCGAGGCTCTCGATCTCGAGCTGATGTACCAGAATCTTGTGGATCTCAAGAGCGGCAAGGCTGTCGATATCCCGCAGTACGACTTCGTTCTCCACTCAAGGAAGGCAGAGAATCTGCATATCGAGCCCAGACATGTCATCATCGTCGATGGGCTCATGGTACTCTACGACGAGAAGATAAGAGGTCTTCTCGATCTGAAGCTCTTCGTGGATACTCCAGCAGACATACGTCTTGCAAGGAGACTGAGAAGGGATATACAGGAGAGAGGAAGGACAGTCGAGTCTGTGCTGGATCAGTACATCAATGTTGTAAGGCCCGGCCATGAGAGGTACATTGAGCCCTGCAAGGCTTATGCTGACCTGATAATCCCGGAGGGTGGCTACAACGAGAATGCGCTGGATGTGCTCATAAGCCACGTCCAGAATCTCGCAGGGAGGCTCTAGGCTTTCTGTAGATCGTGTAGCTTTCCCTGATGCCCTTTATCGTGAAGACCTCGGGAACCTCATCGGGACCGCCGAGAAAGCCGGGCCTGCAGCGCAGTATCCTGGCAAGACCGAGCAGTGTTCCCTTCAGGATTCCATGTCTCTTCACTGCTCTGACGAAGTATGCAGAGCAGGAGGGGTAGTAGCGGCACTTGCAGGGACCCATCATTGGAGATAGGACAGACCTATAGATGTAGACAGGTACAAGATAGATATTCCTTGCAAGTGAAAGAAGCTTCATCACACAAGCATACCATCAAAGAATGACAATGAGAATAATCATATCGCCAGCAAAGAAGATGAGAGTCGACAGCGACAGCCTCAGAGCAGAGGGCACTCCCATCTTCAACGAGAGAGCAAGAGAGCTCCAGGGACTTCTTCGCTCGCTTGGAAGGGATGAGCTCAGAAGGGTGTGGGCCTGCAGCGACAAGCTCTTTTCCAAGGCGGAGGGACTTCTCTCCTACGAGCTTGAGGATGCAAGCACTCCCGCTCTGATCGCATACGATGGTATCCAGTACCAGTACATGGCACCAGCTGTCTTCAGCTACGATGAGCTTGAGTATGTCGAATCCCATTTGAGGATAATCTCGGGCTTCTATGGCATCCTAAGACCTCTCGACAGAGTCATCCCATACCGCCTCGAGATGCAATCGAAGTTTCCTGGAAAGGGTGGACTCTACGCCTACTGGAATGACGATATCTACAAGGCATTGAAGGATAGAAGCAATGTGATAGTAAATCTTGCATCCGAAGAGTATGCGAAAGCTGTCAGGCCATACCTTGACAGAAGCGATACCTTCATCGATGTCTACTTTGCAGAAAGAGAGTGTGGAAAGCTTGTCGAGAAGGGTGTCTATGCAAAGATTGCGCGTGGCGAGATGGTAAGGTTCCTCTCAAGCATAAAGGCAGAGCGAGCTGAAGATATGAAGGATTTCTCTTCTTCCGGCTACAGCTTCGATCCTTCTCTTTCCAGCAGTGACAGGTACGTCTTCATCCGTTGAATTTTCTTTTAAATAATGGCGCGATGTTCTAGAATCTCACATATGGGGCTCTACTCGTACATCGAAGGAAAGTATCTTGAAGACCACTCCACAGTATCTATTACAGGAGGAGGTGGCAAGACGACATTTCTCATCGGCCTTTCTCGATATCTCAAGAGTAGAGGAAGGAGCGTGCTCCTTACTACGACAACGAAGTTCCAGAGTCCAGATTCTCTCGATTTTCATGCAGACAGGATATTCTTCGAAAGTGATGTGGCTCTCAGGCACGCTCCCTTGATAGGAGAGTCGGTCTACTTTGCAAGAAGATATGATGAGAGGAAGTGCTGCTCTCCGTGTCTCGAGGATTTGAAAAAACTTTCAGCTTCCTATGATATGACGCTCATCGAAGCAGATGGTGCAAGATGCAGGCCACTCAAGATGCACACAGAAAAGGATCCTGTCATCCTCGACTCAACTACGCTGACAGTTGCTTTCATCGGAGCAAGGAGTATTGGAATGAGGATAGAGGATGCCTGCTGTGGCTGCTCTGATAGCGGCATAGTCGATATATCCTTCATCCAGAAGCTCATCGACAGCAGAGAAGGTGTGCTCAAGGGTGCAAGAGGAAGTGCAATCATAGTAGTGAACCAGTGCGATGAGGTCGATATGAGTGCATTCAGATGTCTCAGCTCTCCTGTAGAGCTTCTCTTTGCAAGTGCAGAAAAGGATATTGTCTATGGAACTCTTTGAGAAGGCAGCAGAACTTGAAAAGCGGAATCTTCCCTTTGCCATCGTCACGATAACAGGCCACTCTGGAGTCGTTCCGAGAAAGAGCGGCAGGATGCTTGTCACAGAGAAGGGCGAACACTTTGGAAGTGTCGGAGGCGGAGATGCAGAAAAACTTGCATTGGAAGAAGCACTGCATGCGCTTGAAGATGGAAGGAACAGATGTTTCAGCTGCAGTACTGGATTGGGAGAGGTCGAGATGGTAGTAGATGTAGCTTCGAGAAGAAGAAGGGCCCTGATCGTGGGATATGGGCATGTGGGCAGGGCTGTAGCCGAGATTCTCTTCAGCTGTGGTTTTTCGCTGGATATCTGCGACACAGAGCGTGTCGAAGAGAGGAGAGCTGAGAATATCTTCATTGCAGGAACGCTGGCAGAAGCTATAGAAAAGGCCACTATAGACAGTTCGACAGCTGTCGTTGTGACAGCAAGGCCGGATCCTGGAATCCTTCCTCTTTTCGAGAAGAGCGATGCATTCTACATCGGCTTTCTTGCATCCAGAAGCAGAGCTCTGAGTGACAAGAAGAACATCTCGATTCCGATGGGCCTCGATATCGGAGCTGAGACACCGAATGAGATCGCAGTCTCTGTCGCAGCAGAGATACTTGCATTCGAGAAGAGAAGAAGCCTTGAATGCATTTCAGAAAGAAGCAGGGGAACTGTAATCGTCAGAGGAACAGGCGATCTTGCGACTGCTGTCATCATAAGGCTGAGAAATGCAGGCTACAGCGTGCTTGGATTGGACCTTGAAAGGCCGACTCAGATAAGGAGGAATGTCTCCTTTGCAGAAGCGATGTACGAGAAGGAAAGCACAGTAGGTGGAGTCACTGCAAGAAGGATAGAGAGAGACTCCGAGCGCTTCCAGGTCTGGGATGAGGGCATGATTCCTGTGCTTGCCGACGAAACACTCTCCTGCCTCGATGAAGTCAGGCCGCTTGTCATCGTCGATGCGATAATCGCAAAGAAGAACCTCGGCACATTCAGGCACATGGCACCGCTTACGATCGCACTCGGTCCCGGCTTTGAGGCAGGGGTCGATGTGGATGTCGTCATCGAGACGAACCGTGGGCATGAGCTTGCAAAGATCATACGAAAGGGAGCGGCATGCGCAGATACTGGCGTTCCCGGCATCATCGCAGGGCATGGCAGCGACAGGGTCGTCAGAGCCCCTGCAAAGGGAGTCTGGAAGGGACTCAGGAGCTTTGGCGACGAGGTGAGGAAGGGCGAGACGATCGCATATGTGGACAGCACACCTGTTCTGGCCACTATCGATGGGATAATCAGGGGAATGCTGCACGATGGCCTCTACGTCACAGAGGGCTTCAAGGTAGCAGATATCGACCCTCGAGGCCTCTCTGTTGCCTGGTCCGAGCCCTCCGACAAGGCGAGAGCGATTGCAGGTGCTGTTCTCGAGGTCGTAGACAACTTTATCTTCCTTGAGAAGATAGGCCAAAAAGTATAAGCTATGCTACATGTTCGACAACAATGTACTTGAAGCCATCAGAAACGTAAGGAAGGCAGCCACAAGGCTCTCCCTCCTCAGTGACAGTGAAAGGTGCTCCATACTCGAGAGAGGTGCTGCAGCACTGCTTGAAAGAAGCAGCGAGATAATAGAAGCGAACAGGATCGATCTGGAAGAAAGCAGGAAGAAGGGCATTTCAGAGGCGATCCTCCACAGGATCGCGCTCGGACAGGAGAAGCTTGAAAGTACAGTCGATGCGATGAGAGCTGTAATGGCTCTGCCCTGTCCGATCGGAAGAGTGAAGGAGAGAAGGCTTCTTGACGAGGGCCTTCTGCTCGAGAAGGTCACATATCCGCTTGGAGTCATCGGCATGGTATTCGAGGCGCGCCCCGATGCCATGATCCAGATAATCTCGCTTGCGCTCAAGAGCGGAAATGGAATCGTGCTCAAGGGCGGCTCCGAGGCCAGGAATACCAATGAGGCGATAGCCCGGGTCCTCAGAGAGAGCCTCGATGGGGCAGAGTGGATGCTCCTGCTCTCGACCCACAGCGATGTCGAGCTGATGATGAAGGCCGAGAAGGATATCGACCTCATGATCCCGCGCGGCTCGAATGCCTTTGTGCGCCACGTGATGGAGAGCACCCACATCCCGGTTCTCGGACATGCGGATGGAATCTGTGCAGTCTACATCGATGATGAAGCAGACCTCGAGAAGGCCGTCACTGTCGCGACCGATGCGAAGGTACAGTATCCGGCCGCCTGCAATGCCGCAGAGACAATCCTCGTTTCAAGGAAGATAGCAAAGGATTTCCTTCCTGCATTCAAGGCCTCGCTGGACAGATACGGTGTCATCATCCATGGCGACAGAGAGACTGCAGAGCATATCGAGTGCATTCCGGCAACAGAAGAGGACTTCGATACAGAGTACCTTGCCCTTGAGCTTGCCATAAAGGTCGTCGGCTCGATAGATGAAGCGATCGAGCACATAGGAAATCACTCCTCGCACCATACGGATGCCATCGTCACTGAGAACAGGGAGAAGATACTCCGCTTTTTCAGGGAGGTGGACTCTGCCGATGTCTTTGCGAACGCATCCACACGCTTTGCAGATGGCTTCAGATTCGGCCTCGGAGCCGAGGTCGGCATCTCAACAAGCAAGATACACGCACGCGGCCCTGTAGGCCTCGAGGGGCTCACCACGACGAAGTGGCAGCTCTCCGGATCCGGTCAGATCGTCGCCTCATACAGTGGAAAGGGAGCCAGGAGGTTCCTCCACAAGGAGCTCGAGATATGAGAGACTTCTCAGAGATCAGGAAGATCGTGGTCAAGGTAGGCACGAATCTCATAACCAGGGACAATGGAATAGACGAGGCAAGGGTAGTGGACCTCTGCAGGCAGATTGCCGCACTGAGAAGCAAGGGCTATCAGGTAATACTCGTCTCTTCAGGGGCCGTAGGGCTTGGAGCCAAGGAGCTCGGACATGGAAAGAAGATCGCCTACAACCCACTGAGGCAGGCGTGCGCCGCAATCGGGAACCCTATCCTGATGAGCTACTACCGCAAGGCCTTTGGAATCTACGATACCATCTGCGCCCAGGTGCTTCTCACCAGAAGGGACCTCAATAACAGGACGACCTACAACAACCTGAGGGCCAGTGTCTCCACACTGCTTGCCCTGGGAGTGGTCCCTGTCTTCAACGAGAATGATGTAGTTGCCAATACGAACGAGATAGGCGAGATATTCGGTGACAACGACAGGATGAGCGCCATGATCGCATCGAAGATAGATGCCGATCTGCTGATTCTCCTGACCGACATCGACGGTGTCTACACAGCCAATCCGAAAAGCGATGCGAATGCCGTCTTCATAGATGAGATCGAGCATGTCGACAGGGAGATAATGAGCTACGCAAAGGGCGCAGGCTCCACCTTCTCGACAGGAGGCATGAGGACCAAGCTCATGGCGGCCCAGATCGCCTCAATGGCGCTGTGCGGCACTATAATCGCATCCGGCTACGAGAGGGACTCGCTCATCAGGATCCTTGAAGGCGAGAAGGTCGGAACCTACATCCACCCGGAGAAGAAGCTCACTCAGCGCCAGAGGTGGATCATCAACAACTCCCACGTCGGCTCGATAATGGTCGACAGTGGTGCCGTCAAGGCCCTCAATGCAAAGAAAAGTCTGCTGCCTTCCGGTGTGGTTGGTGTCGTTGGGGTCTTTGAAGCTGGCGATGTTGTTGCTATAATGGACACTGATGGAAAGGTATTCGCCAAGGCGGTACCGTACTTCAACAGCACGGACATTGCACTAATGAAGGGTCTCAGTACACAGGAGGCGGCAAAGGCGGTCTCAAGGGCTCACATCGATTGTCTATTCAGGCCGGAGGACTTGGTTTTAACAGATGCTCAATCGCTATAGGACAGTACAGAGAAGACAGGATATGGGAATGAGGATGTCATCCCTGTATCGTCAGCAGCAGCTGGCAATCGCCATCCTCGATGTTGCAGAGGTAGAGGATCTCACTGCCTGTATCGACTGGTATCTTGAGAATCTCAACTTCTCATTGCATGTGGTCACGCTCCAGGAGAGGTTCGAGCAGTTCAATCTCGGCGAGAAGTATCCCGATGCGACCTTCATCCTCTTCAAGAACCTTACAAGCGTAGGCGAGCAGATCAACGCGATCGCGAATGTCTCATACGCCTCCTACTTCATGGTCGTCAGGTCCGATACCCAGCTTGTCAGCTTCGATGGCGAGAAGATATTCCGTGCCATGGAGGATGTGAACAGGCCTGCTGCCATAACACCGGTCTTCTTCAATCAGAACATGGAGACTCTTCCCTCTCTGAGGGTCCCGTTCCTGAGCGGCAGAGAGCTCAGACCGCTCTCGTTCCCACCTCCCCAGGACTCTGGAATCCTGCATCCCAACCTCTATCCCCTGATGGGTCTCGGTCTCTACGACAGGGCACTCTTCCAGCGCATGAGGGGCTTCGATGAGGAGATTCTGGGCGAGTACTGGCAGGTCATGGACTACGGAATCCGCTGCAACCTCTTCGGAAACCCTGTCTTCACGATCGGAGACCTTGCCTTCCGCTTCTTCGAGAAGCACTCGATCATAGAGGACACCAGTGAGTGCGATGGCATGAACAGGTGCTATACCAGGGCCCTTTCGATTCAGCGCATAGCTGGAAAGAACCTGGTGCAGAAGTGGAAGCCCTACGTCGACAGGGAGCTCTTCAAGACGGAGGTCAAGACCAAGCAGGTCATGCTCCAGAAGACTGATTTCTTCACTCTCATGAAGAATTGGCCGAGCGGGGATATTGGCAATGAATAGAAGGGCACTTCTGCTTGCCATTCTCCTGTTTTCACTCTCTTCTCTCTTTGCAAACCCATATTCAGGTGGAGTATCTCTTTTCGTCATAGACCCGGGCCACGGTGGAAAGGACCCGGGAGCCCAGGGCTTTGGAAAAAACGAGAAGGATATAAATCTGGCAGTCTCGCTGCTCGTTGCAGAGAACCTTGAAAAGGCAGGAAGGAGTGCAGTGCTGACCCGCAGTGACGACAGATTCCTGGAGCTTGGCACAAGGTGCGATATTGCCAACTCTGCCACCTTCGAGAAGAGTGGCTATCCTCTATTCGTATCGATACACGTCAATTCGGCCCAGAATGGTGACGCATCCGGCTTCGAGGTCTTCGTCAAGGATGAGAAGAAGCTGATTCCGATGCTTTCAAAGGTCACGAATCCAATACTGCTTTCAAAGTACGCATCCTACACACCGAGCCAGCTGAACCGCTACAAGGACCTGGTCTCCAGACGGGTTGCAGACTCTGTCGTTTCCAGTGTGCAGAGAAGCTTTCCACTTGCGAGGATAAGGGGAGTGAAGAAGGGGGACCTGTATGTGCTGAACTGCACCTGGATGCCCAGCATCCTGATCGAGCTCGGCTTCATATCCAACGAGGAGGAGAATGGAAGGCTTGGTGATGGATCCTGGCAGCAGAGGATGGCAGCTGCCATCAGCGATGCACTGCTTGGCTACTAGATGACCTTTCCTTCCAGATGGTCCATCTCATGTTGGATTATCTCGGCAGCAAGACCCGAGAACCTCTGTCCATGACGCCTGAACGTCATGTCCATGAACTCGACTTCGATATCCTCGAATCTCTCGCAGCGCCTCTTCCCTTCAAGAGAGAGACAGCCCTCTTCTGCAGTATAGGCATTCTTTGCAGCAACAAGCTTCGGATTGAGCATTGCAAGATAAAGAGGGCCGAGTGAAATTGCTATTATCCTCTTGTTGAAGCCGATCATATTGGCGGCCATGCCGACACAGATGGAAGAGTTCGCCCTAAGCGTATCGAGAAGGTCCCTTGCAATGAAGATATCCTCCTTGGTCGCCTCTTCGGCCCTGCAGAATATTCCTTCTCCCTTCAATACCTTCCTGACCATGCGCTCTCCTTTGAAAAGGAATGCCGGAGTCACCTCCGGCATATCCATCATTCACCTCTCTCCTGTCTCTCCTCTTCTCTTGTCTTCAGAAGCAGGTTGAACTTGAGGTTCTTCAGATTCTCTGAAAGCGAGACCTTGTAGATATGTGGGTTTATCTGGCGCTTGTAGCTCCTATGCAGAGTATTCATGTTCCTCTCGACAGAGGCCTGGATCTCTCTGATATCCCTCTTTTCGGAGCATCTGTGTCCATTCTCCATCTTCTTTGAAAGGAGAGGTCTTGCAGTTCTGTAGTTCTTTCCCTTCATCACGAAGAAGTCGCCGAGACTGAATGGGTGGTAGAAGGTGTGGTTCTCTCCGATTCTTACCTCTTCATCATCCAGGCAGATCAGGTCTGCCAGCATGCTGCCCTCGGCATCGTAGAAGCGGTATACCTGCTTCCTGCCTGGGTTCGTGGTCTTCTCGAAGGAGTTGGAGACCTTCATGACAGGCTCCAGTGTGCCATCTGGAAGTGTCCTTGCAGACATCTTGTAGACACCGTTGAGCGAGGCCTGCGAGCCACCTGTTACAAGGTGGGTGCCGATTCCCCAGCTGTCGATTGGAACTCCATCGGAGACGAGGGTCTGGACGATCTCCTCCGTAAGATCGTTGGAGACGCAGATCGTTGCATCCTCAAGTCCTGCTCTGTCGAGTCTTGCCCTGATCTCGCGAGGAAGGTATGAAAGGTCGCCGGAGTCGATCCTCACGCCGATCTTCAGGCCCTTCTGCTTCTGCTCGAGGCCGACCTTGATGGCAGCATCGATGCCCGATCCGAGCGTGTCGTAGGTGTCGATCAGGAAGACTGCATTGGTAGGGTAGAGCTCGGCAAAGGCCCTGAAGGCCTCGACCTCGTTGTCGAAGCTCATGATCCAGGAGTGTGCCATGGTACCGGAGACAGGGATGCCGTACTTCTTGCCTGCGAAGGTGTCGCTTGTGACCTTTGTGCCACCGATGAAGGAGGCTCTGGCCGCAGAGTGTCCGCCGTCCGGTCCCTGGGCCCTTCTGAGGCCGAACTCCATTATCGCACCCTTGCCGCGGGTCGCATAGACCATGCGGTTCGCCTTCGTGGCGATAAGTGTCTGGAAGTTTATCTTGTTGAGAAGGAAGCTCTCGATGAGCTGTGCGTCGCAAAGTCCGGTCTCGACCCTGACAAGTGGCTCTCCGGGGAATGCTGTCATTCCCTCGTCGAAGGCGTAGATGTCACCGCTGAAGCGGTATGACGAGAGGTATGAGAGGAACCTCTCATCGAACATCTTCAGGCTCCTGAGATACTCGATATCCTCACTGCTGAATCTGAACTCCTCGAGCTCGTCGATCAGCTCCTCGATACCTGTGAACACAGTGTAGCCACCCTGGAAGGGGTTTGTCCTGTAGAACATGTCGAAGACTACTCTCGGATTGTGGTCCTTGAGAAAGTACCCCTGCATCATTGTAAGTTCATAGAAATCGGTTACCAGTGCCGAGACCATAGGCTTTACCTCTCTTGCTTCTCGATTCTATCGAAGCCCGTGTACTTCACGAGGGCCTCTGGGATGGTTATCGAGCCATCCTCGTTCTGATAGTTCTCGATGAGTGCGACCATGGCCCTGGAGAGTGCCATTGCCGTACCATTGAGCATGTGGACGAACCTGATCTTTCCATCATCGTCCCTGTAGCGGATGTTGAGGCTCCTGGCCTGGTAGTCGGTACAGTTGCTGGTCGATGTGACCTCGCCATACTCGCCACCTTCACCTCTGCCTGGCATCCACGCCTCGATATCGAACTTCCTGTAGGCAGGAGCGCCGAGATCGCCGGTCGCAGTATCCACAACGCGATATGCAAGACCGAGACCGGAGAAGATCTCCTCCTCGATTGCAAGCAGCTGCTTATGGAAATCGTCGCTCTGCTCTGGAAGACAGTAGATGAACATCTCCAGCTTGGAGAACTGATGGACTCTGTAAAGGCCCTTGGAGTACTGTCCTGCGCCACCTGCTTCCCTTCTGAAGCAGTGCGAAAGGCCGGTCATCTTGATCGGAAGGTCCTTCTTGTCCAGGATCGTGTTCTGGTAGTAGCCACCGAGTGTGATCTCTGCAGTTCCTACAAGGCAGGTGCCTGTTCCCTCGATTGTGTAGATGTTGGATTCTGCACCTCTTGGATTGAAGCCGATGCCCTGGAGAATCTCCTCCTTGGCGATATCCGGAGTGATGAATGGAGTGAAGCCGTGCTTAACGACGATGTCCATTGCATATCTTTCCATTGCCATCTGGAGGATTACGGCCTTGTTCTTCACATAGTAGAACTTCTGGCCTGCGACCTTGGCACCGGATTCGAAGTCGAGGATGTCCAGCTCCTCACCGAGCTGGACATGGTCCTTTGGCTGGAATGGGAACCTCTTCGGCTCGCCATGGAACTTGATTGCAAGAGAGTCCTTGTCTTCCTTGCCGATCGGTGCTTCTGGGTGTGCGTAGTTCGGAATTGTCCTTGCTTCCTCGGTAAAGAGGGCATCGATCTCGGAAAAGAGCGCTTCCTTCGAGGCAAGCTCGTCCTTGAGGGCCTTTCCCTCGGCTATGAGGGCCTGGCGGACATCTTGCTCCATCTTGCCCTTCATCTTCTTTGCATTCTCGTTCCTTCTTGCTCTGAGATCCTCGATATCGTGCAATAGCTCAGCTCTCTTGTCCTGGTCTGCGATGATCTTGTCCAGGTCCACATTCATCCATCTGTTCTGGATGTTGGCCTTGATCTCATCGTATCGTGTTCTCAATTCCCTAATGTCGATCATTTTTCCTGTTACTTCCTTATCGATTCGAGTGCAGCTCTTTCGAACTCTGCGCTCTTTCTATAGCTTGATGTTACTGCATTGACGACTGCACCGTCAAAGCCCCCCTGGTAGAGGGCATCCATTCCCATTATGGTCGTGCCTGCAGCGGAGCAGACCTGGCTCATGAGTTCGACCGGGTTCTTTCCGGTCTCCTTCTGGAGTGCACATGCGCTTATGAGTGTATCGCGTGCGATCTCGACAGAGGTGCTGTAGGGGATTCCGGCCTCGGTCCCTCCCATTGCCATTGCGTGGATGAACTCGAAGACGAAGGCGATTGCACTTCCCGAGAGCCCCGTGAAGGCGGAGATGAGCTTCTCGTCCATCTCGAAGGCAGATCCGATCGCCTCTGCAACGCTCATGGAGACCCTTCTGAAGTCATCGTCGCAGCTCTCCTTGAAGGAGACTGCAGTTACTGCCTTGCCGACCTTTGCTGCAATGTTCGGCATGAAGCGTGCGATGTTCCTTGCGCCTATCCTGCTGTCGAGGACGGCTGTGGGCACACCTGCTGCAATGCTGATGATCTTCTTTCCAGCTCTCTTTTCAAGAGAGGAGTAGAGTGAAGGAAGCACCTGTGGCTTTACTGCAATGAGGATGTAATCGCTCACATCGAGCGCCTCGTCGAGAGAGGAGGTCGCACTGGCACTTCCATGCTCCGAAATGAAGCTCTCGAGGACGGGGCGGTAGCTGTCGTATACAGTTACTCTGAAATCTGCATTCTGGCAGAGTGCACTTGCAATCGCACCTCCCATGTTCCCACATCCTATAATACTGATACTGGTCATAGACTCTCCTCCCAGGTGTGCCTGTGGAGCTCTCCCACTTTGTTGAAGGGAGAGGCGAAGCCACCCTGTCTGTAATACTCATAGACACCGATTGCCACACTATTGGAAAGATTGAGGGACCTCGTCTCGTCCACCATCGGGATGCGGACGGAGCGTTCGGGGTAGCAGAGCAGTATCTCCTCCTCGATCCCTCGGCTCTCCTTTCCAAAGACAAGGTATACATCCCTGTCCTGTGGATATGCTACTGTCTCATAGCTTCTCCTTGCCTTGGTCGTGAAGAGATAGAGCTCGTCGCTTTTATGCACTGAGAGAAACTCGGCAGTGCTCTCCCAGGTGCTTATCCTCACATCCTTCCAGTAGTCCAGACCCGCTCTCCTCACGGCCCTCTCATCGATGCTGAAGCCCAGCGGCTTCACAAGATGGAGGTGTGTTCCAGTAGCGGCACAGGTCCTGGCGATGTTCCCAGTGTTCTGTGGAATCTCGGGTTCGAATAGGACTACGTGCAACATGGAAACGAGTATACTATTATTTTTCCTTCGTGTAACTACGTCATGCTTTTCAAAGCGGATAAAATGGATAAGAATAGGCTCTATGGAATACCTGAAGACAGTACTGCTCGGAATCATCCAGGGGGTCACGGAGTGGCTTCCGATCTCATCGACTGGCCACCTTCTTCTCTTCGATGAGCTTGTCGGTCTCAGGATGGGCGCGGAGGCAAGAAGCGTCTTCATGGTAGTGATCCAGCTTGGAAGCATCCTGGCAGTCGTCGTCCTGTACCTTGAAAAGCTCTGGCCCTTCAAGAGAAGCAGGGAGGAGAGAAGGAAGTCGTTCGTGCTCTGGGCGAAGGTGCTTGCCGCTTCGATTCCGGCAGCTATTGCAGGCCTGCTTCTCGACGACATCATAGATTCGCACCTCTCGTCTCCTCTTGTGATTTCAGCGGCACTCGCAGTCTACGGTGTTCTCTATATCTATCTTGAGAAGAGAATGAAGATTGAAGTCAGAGTGGAGAGTGTAGAGGATATCACATACCGCGATGCACTCAGGATGGGCCTCTTCCAGATGCTTGCGCTCATTCCAGGCACAAGCCGCTCTGGCTCCACTATACTCGGAGGCCTTGTGTTGGGAATCGGCAGATCGGCCGCTGCTGAATTCAGCTTCTTCATGGCGCTTCCTGTGATGGCCGGAGCCTCGCTTCTGAGGCTTGCCAAGCATGGAATGGCCTTCACAGCCTATGAGTGGAGACTGCTTGCGATCGGCTCCTTCGTTGCATTTGCTGTATCGCTTGTCTCGATAAGGGCGCTGGTCGGCTATGTCAGGAAGCACGACTTTGCAATCTTCGGAGTCTACAGGATAGTGCTGGCAATTGTCGTTGTCATCACCTTTGCTCTTCGCTGAAGTACTGCTTCCTCTTTGTCATTATACTTGCTCTCTTGATATCGGCACCGCTTCTGTTCATCTTCTCGATGGTCTTCTCGAGTCTTCTCTGCTTCTCCTGCTCCTTCGAAAAGAGCTCTCCCTGCTCGACCTCGTCGCCCTCGTAGAGAGAGTAGAGGCCGACACCGAGCAGTCTTATCCCACCACCTCTGTAGCGCCTGTAGAAGATATCACTTGCCAGGCGGTAGACATCCTGACTTGAGTAGATTCCTTCGTTCGGAGTGGTCTGTATGCTGGTAGTGGAGAAGTCGCTGTAGCGTATCTTCACACCGATAGTGCGGGGCATGAAGCCCTCGCGCATGCTTCTGAACATGACCTCCTGGCTCATCTCGAGAAGGAATGTGCTTATCGCATCCCGTCCGATAAGGTCGGGATAGAAGGTGTTCTCTGTCGAGATGGAGTGCGTCCTGCTCTCTCCGGAGTAGATGCCCGGGTCGATTCCTCTGGATACAAGGTAGAGGTAGTGGCCGGCGCTCTGGCCGAAGATGCGTGCAAGGTTCTCTTCTGAAAAGCTTCTTAGGTCCTCTGTCGTGTAGATCCTGTGCTTCTCGAGGGCCTCCTGCATCGACTTGCCGACGCCCCACAGCTTCTTTATCCCGATAGCGTCGACGAATTCGGTCTCCATGCCGTATGGGACCATTGTAAGCCCATCCGGCTTCCTGTAGTCGGAGGCCATCTTCGCGATGAATCTCGAGGATCCGATGCCGATAGAGACCGTGAGCCCCGTCTCCTTCCTGATCCTCTCCTTCAAAAGGTGTCCCGCCTCATTCGCCTTTGGATAGATCCTCTCCATGCCGCTCATGTCGAGGTACGCTTCATCGATGCTCGCCTGGAGAAAGCCTGGTGCGAAGGAGCGGACTATATCCATGACCTCCCGGCTCTTCTGGCTGTAGCGCTCCATCCTGCCTGGGATGCAGATCGCATTCGGGCAGAGCTTCAGGGCAGTGACCATCGGCATTGCAGAGTGGACGCCATACTTCCTTGCCTCATATGAGCAGGTGGAGGCGACACTCCTCGGACCTGGGTGTCCTATGATCAGCGGCCTGCCTCTGTACTCGGGGTGGTCCAGCACCTCGACCGAGGCGAAGAAGGCATCGAGATCGACATGGAAGAAGACCGGAGTGCTCATATGCTGTGTCTTATACCTCTCTTCCTCCTCTCTCTGAGAATCGCATTGTCGAGGAGGATCGGAAGAACCTTCTCCATTCCACCCATCTCTCTTGAAAGAACAGGGAAGTGGCTTTGAGGTGTCATTCCCGGAATCGTGTTTATCTCGTTGAGGATGACACTATCTTTCGAAAGGAAGAAGTCGAGTCTCATGTACATGCTGCCATGCACTGCAAGGAAGGCCCTCTCTGCCAGAGAGAGCATTCTCTCTCTGATATCCCTGGAGATGTCGGGATTGCTGTCGAGTACAGTCTTCACATCGTGGTACTTGGCCTGGTAGTCGAGGAAGACCTTTTCTGTCCTTATCTCTATTGGTCCAAGCAGCAGAAGCCTTTCGTCCCTCATGCTGTAGATCGCACCGACATCGAGCTCTCTGAGTGGCTGTATGTAGCGCTGAACTATGACATTCTCATCGAGAGCGAGAGTGCTCTCTATTGCCTCTTCGAGGCTTTCTTCGGTTGCAGAGGCCAGGATTGTCACTCCGACAGAGGAGCCACCCGACTCAGGCTTCACAACAAGACTGCTTCCAAGCCTTTCCAGTATGCTCTTCTCGCTTCCTGAGGAGTTGACAGTAATGGATGGAATTGTGGGTATTCCTGCATTTGAAAAGAGAATCATCTGGTCATGCTTGTGCATGCCTATCTGGCTTGTCAGGCTGTCCTCGCTTGCATATGGAATGTGCATCAGCTCAAGAAGGCCCTGCAGCTTCCCATCCTCTCCACCGTGGCCGTGCGCAATCGGAAAGACGACATCGAAGGAGATGGCCCTGCCATTTGCGACGAAGCCTCTTTCGATATCGATTGAGACCGGCTCTCCATTGTAGAGGAAGAGACCACTCTTCGAGATGAATATCTCCTTGACTTCGTGGCCGAGTGCTTCGAGCGCTGCCTTTATATTCTCTGCAGAGGAGAGCGAGACCTCGTGCTCTACAGACTCTCCTCCCTTTATTATAAGGACCGTCATAGCCTCTCTCCCTCTAAAGGAGCATAGCCAGGATTCTCGAGTATCTTCACTGCCGTGGATAGCGAGATGAATAGCATCCTTCCACTCATCAGCGCCATTATCGCCTTTCTGCTCTCGCTATCGGAAGGCTTTCTTCCGATTATTCTCCTCTCATCATCGAGATAGAGAGTCTCAAGCCTCCAGTCGTTCTCTCCATCGCCCTGGAAGTGCCTGAATACAAGTCCATCTACTGTCGCATAGTCCGTCTTCAAGCCTTTACCTCGAAAGTGTTCTCAGAACCTTCTCAAGTGCCCGTCTCTCCGAGTACTTCCTCTCCTTCTTCGCCTCGATAGAGTGCTCGTGGCCCTTTCCGAGGAAGAAGACAGTGTCTCCAGGTCTGGAAACCTCAATTGCCTTCCTGATCGCATCCTCCCTTACAGGAACAAGCAGAATATCGAGCTGCTCCTTCTCGCTTTCTGGAATTCCGGAAAGTATATCGTTCGATATCTTCTCGAACGGTTCGTCCCTGTTGTCCTCCTCTGTGATCACAAGAACAGAGGAGAAGCGTGCGGCCTCGAGGCCAAGACCCGCTCTCTTGCTTGTATCCCTTTTGCCTGCAGCTCCGAAGAGTGTGATGAAATTGCCCTCAGGGAATATCCTCCTGTAATCGGAGAGAAGGCGGGAAACACTGTCGGGAGTGTGCGCAAAGTCGATCACGAGGTTCCTTCCGATCGTATTCGGCACGATCTCGTCACGGCCCTCGACTCCCTTCAGAGAGGCAAGAAGGGGAAGGATATCCTCAAGTGGGCAGGAGAGGACAGATGAGACTACAGCTGCGGCCTCGAAGGCGTTTTCAAGCATGTATGTGTGGAAGAATGGAAGAGTGTAATTCCTCCCATTGTAATTGAATACAAGACCTGAGGAGCTTGTTTCCACTACCTCTGGAAGCGTCAGGTAGTGGGGCCAGTCTCCAAAGCTCTTCCTGATCTGAGCGATCTGCTCGTTGTTCTCATAGACGAATGCGCTATTCTTCGTATTCCTGAAAAGTCTGAGCTTCGAGGAGACGTAGTTCTTAAGTGTTCTGTGGAAATCCAGGTGCTCCGAGGATATCCTGGTGATGCAGGAGGTGTCGAAGTGGATTCCTGCAAGGCGGTCGTACTCTGTCGAGAGTGCGTGGCTCGTCGCCTCGATCACCATGTATTCGCACCTGTTGTCCTTTGCCTGCTTCAAAAATGAGTGCAGCAGGAAGGCTTCAGGTGTGGACTGCCTCCAGGGGGCATTCCTCAGCCCGGAGCCGTTGTCGACGCTGACTGTCGAGGAGAGACCGCACCTGTGTCCCAATGCAAGCAGCAGCTGGTAGATGAAGAAGGAGGTGCTGCTCTTTCCATCCGTGCCTGTGACGCCGATCACCTTCATCGACCTGGCAGGGTTCTGGAAGAAGGCTCCGGATGCAATTGCATAGCACCTTCTTGTGTTCTCTCTGGTCACAGCATAGGAGACATCATCTGGAAGCTCCTCCCTTATCTCCTGGTCTGTGATGATGCACCTCGCTCCATTCTGAATCGCCTTTCTTATGAAGAGATTTCCATCTGTCCTTGTGCCCTTGAAGCAGAAGAAGGCAGAGTGGAGAATGCAGTCTCTTGAGTCGTAGCAGAGCGAGGATATCTCGTAATCCCTTGCTATCTTCACATTACCGGAAATTCTGGAGAGGAGGTCTTTTGTCGTCATGCTTCCATTCTAGCCCCAACAGGGAATAATGATAAGCTGTATTGAGGGCTGTAATCGACCTAATTTGCGTTTTAGCAAGTGATATGCTCCTCTCAATTGTGCTATATTTGTTATCATGAGAAGATGTCTTCTTTCAATGCTGTTCTTCTTTCTCATCGTATCGGGCCTCTTTGCCTGGTCCGATGTCTCCTCATATGGAAAAATAGAGGACATTGCCACGAATCCTGCCTCGATTGCAAAGAGAGAGAGAAGGGCTGCCGGATTCATGGTCGGCCTCGACTACCATGACTCCTTCGAGGATGGAATCTTCTCCGATGTGGACAGCTTCTCATATGCGAATGAGCCTGCGAACAACATCTTTGCCACCTTCGTGGGAGGAAACCTTTCCTTCACTGCGAACATGGGAATCTACCTGGACGACAAGTACACCTCGTCAGACGGAAGCATCTACTACGACTTCAACAACACGACCACCTTCAGCTTCGATATGGCCTGGGAGTACGACCAGTTCTCTCTCGGTGCCTCGATAAGCGGTGGAAACCTGGCGACAAGGCTCAACAGGAAGGTCGAGAGGCCCTTCGACCTTGTAGGAAACGCACTCTTTGCAGAGTACGAGCCGGAGTCCGGAATGGAGAACTTCCAGCTGGGAGTTGGTGGCCTTTATACAGAGGGGCCCTACAGCGTAGGCATCCTCTTTTCGAGGCTTCTCTATCTCGAGGATGACGAGCTGACAAGCAGCGACAGCGAGGTGCTGGACAACCTCTCCTTCGGCGCCTCGATGTATTTCTCGAAGTATACGGATTATGGGGACCTGAGGCTCGTAAGGCCAAGGCTCTTTGTCGAGTTCTCAGATGTGGGCTCCGAGAGTGCAACTCTCACCCTGGGCCTCACTTCGAACCTCCAGTTCCTGCCGAAGAACGAGATGTCGATCACATTTGCATACGTCCGTCTGAGCGATGGAGGAAGCAACTACTTCGACAGCTATGAGACCTACCACCTTCTCGAGCTCACATACCTCCTGGGCTCCTTCAAGTTCGGTCTTCTGCTTGATGATATGGCAGACAGGCTCGGGCTTTCTCTCTTCCTGAGGTACATAGCTTGAAGATAATAGGATTCGATCTTACCACTTCGCCAGAGGAGCTCAGAAAGGCGCTTCTATACGAGAGGGAGGATGTGAGGAGAGCATCCACAGCCCTTGTCAAGGAGACGCGCAGCCGCTACGTCCTGCTTGTCACCTGCAATAGAGTGGAGGTGTACACCTCTGATGATTCGAACATAACAGCGACACTTCTCTCATCTGCTCTGGGGCTTGGCTATCTCAGACTGAGAGAGTATCGCTACGAGATCGAGGGCGAGGCTGTGATCAGGCACCTCTACCTGCTCTCGACCGGAGTCCTCTCGGCCTACTTCGGAGAGGAGACAATCCTTTCACAGCTGAACATCGCAATAGAGGTCGCAAGAGCAGTAGGAACTGTTTCTGGGGAGCTCAATGTGCTTTTCCAGAGTGCGATAAGCTTTGCAAAGCGCATCCACACAGAGATGAAGGTGCGCGTCTTCGACCGCGATATCGTCGATCGGACAATCGCTCTTGTGAATGGACGAAGGACGATCGTGCTCGGTAGCGGCGAGCTTGCAAGGCTGATCGCAGAAGCGCTTGAGAAGAGCGGCTGTGAGACCTACCAGGCACTGAGGGATATATCGAAGGCCGACTTCCTCGTTCCTTCTGGCGTCAGGGCTGTCAGCTGGGATGATAGAAGCTCTGTTGCAGAAAAGTGCGAGGCTGTAGTATCCGCATCCTCCGCAATAGGCTATACGCTTGGTGAAGACGACAGGAAGATTGTTGAAGGAAAGCTGCTTCTCGATCTTGCAGTCCCATCCGACTTTCCACTCTCATTCAAGGCAGTGACGCTCCAGAAGCTCGGTGCAAGCACTCCGCTCAGGGATGCTGTTGTCAAGAGAGTAGAGGAGGAGGCAGAGAGAAAGATGGGCGAGTATCTTCTCCAGATGGAGAAGAGAAGGGGCTTTCTGAAGGCAGAGGAGATTGCAGTCGACATCGCATCGGACTCTGTCAGAAGACTTTCATCTTTCCTGCCTTCCGATGATGAAAATGGCCTCGCAGAAAGGGTCTATGAGATGATCCGCAAGGCCAGTGTCAATGCACTTATGAGAACTAGAAGACGTTGAAGGTGTTCTCGTAGACCCTCTTCGCTCCCTTTTCAAGGCATTCGACCCCCTCCATCTTCTTCAGATCCGGATTCCTTGTTGCATCCTGGAAGGAGTACATCGGTTCAAGACAGACATACTGTGCATGCTTTGGTGCACAGGTCCAGCAGACGAAGGTCCTGAAGTCTCCCATGTGGACAGTGACGCCGTGCTCTCCCCCTTCGCAGACCATTGTGACCTCGTCGGACTTGATGTTCCAAAGTGCGATAGGTCCCTTGTCCAGCTCCTTTCTTGAAAGCTCGATCGTATCGCCGACCAGGAAGTCCTTCTCGACCTGGAAGACGCCATCGACCTGGTATCTTCTGTCGACTCTCTCATTTAGATCGAAGGAGAGGGAGTACTTCTCGACCTCGGTTCCCTTGCCGTTCATATCGAGGGAGAATGCGGGGTGCCAGCCGAATGTGAAATAGAGGTCGTTGTCCTTGGAGTCGATCTCGGCCCTTGCTGTATAGCCATTCTCGAGAAGCGTGTATGTCACAGTGAGTGCGAAATTGAATGGATAGCACTTTTTCGTCTCCTCGCTCTCCTCGAGGCGGAATGTAGCTTCATTCTCCTTCTGCTCGACAAGTGTGAACTCTGTATCCCTGGCAAAGCCGTTGCCAGCTATCTTGTAGGACTTTCCATCCACGACGATGATGTCGTCCTTGATCGGGCCAGTGACAGGAAAGAGCAGTGGAGCTCTCCTGAACCAGTACTCCCTGTCTCCATTCCAGATGTACTCGATACCATTTCTTACCAGGCTCTGTGGCTCTGCGCCAAGAGTGGAAATGACAAGCTTCGAATCTCCATTTGTAAGTGTAACGTTCATTCTATTTCTCCTTTGCTGGATAAAAGAAAGGACCTGCTAGAGCAGGCCCCTTCGGATCATTATCTTCTAGAAGAGCGACTTGGCACTCTTGATCATGCGCTTTGCATCGGCCTTCGAGCTGTCCATCGAGAGGATGGTGAACTCTGCGTTCGGAAGCTTGCCAAGACCTGCATATACAATTTCGTCGGCCTCGTCCTGCTGTGCAAATGGCATTACGAGGGCAGCCATCTCATCTCCTGCATCGAATACGTGAGCAAAGCTTCCGTATACGCTCTCGAGAGAATCGACAGTAGTTGTTCCCTTGACCTTGAACATTGCAACTGCAACAGGGCTCTTGGTCTCTCTGCAGGCTTCGATCTCGGCAGCAAGAGTCTCTTCAAGTCCAAAGAATACAGGAGCAGCCTCCTCGATCTCAGGTGCAGCGGTCGGAACCGGGACCTCCTTCTCGACGACCTTCTCTACAGGAACCTCCACAATCTTCTCGACTTCCTTCTCTACTGGAACTTCCTTGATGATCTCCTTGATGACCTCGACTGGAATCTCCTTCTCGACGATCTTCTCTACAGGAATCTCCTTGACGACCTCTCTCTCGACTACCTTCTCGACAGGTACTTCGACGATCTTCTCGATCTCTACAGGGACTTCCTTTACGACCTGGACGACCTTCTCGACTGGAATCTCCTTGACGACTTCAACGACCTTCTCTACTGGGACTTCCTTGACGATCTCAACAAGCTTTTCTACTGGAACCTCCTTGATGACCTCGACAGGGACCTCCTTCTCGATGACCTTCTCTACTGGGACCTCCTTGATCACCTCGACAGGTACCTCCTTGATCACCTCCTTCTCGACGATCTTCTCCTGGACTGGAGCTGAGGCAGCAAGACCGTTGGTCGGCATTGTGGAAGGGGCATATGGGCTGTTCTGGGCTGGATCATCCATGGCACCTGCTTCAAGTGGCCTTGTGTAGGAGTTCGGTGGAAGCTTGTCCACCTGATCTCTGTAATCATCCTCGTTCCTCTTTCCGGCGATGATTCCGATCTGGATCAGAACGAGACCTATGAGGATCGGGAATATCTTCAGAAGGACACTGTAGACCTCGTCAGCTGTGATGTTGTATGCCGGAACAATGTAGTTCATGAACACCAATGCGAAGACTGCAATGACGATGAGGGACAGGACAACACTTGTAATTACCAATTTGGATGTGCTTTGAGATTTAGCCATGAAAAATGAGCCTCCAGTAGAATATGTACACGAAAATACACATTCGATATTATATAAACAAGGACATTTTATGACAATAAAAAAACTTGCAGTTGCGGTTGCTTCTTTCCTCTTTTCCCTGCTTTTTCTTTCGATTGTCTGGGGAAAGGATGGATATCTTGTCACAAGAAGCCTTGCAAGACGCTACGAGGAGCTGAAGAGGCGCGAGGAGCTGTACTCTGTGGAGCTCGAATCGCTGCAAAAGCAGATAGACAGGAGCCGGGACAGCGACTACCTCGACGACATAGCTCTCTCCCTCGGCTACAAGGGAGAAGGCGAGAAGGTCTACTACTTCGAGAAGGAGGATGAGCAGGCTCCGGCAGCACTTCCAAGAGAGAGCGTCTACCACTATGAACTGTATGAGGGCGAACCGCTTTCAAAGCTCGCTCTCATCAGCCTCTTTGCAAGCTTTGTAATGTTCTGCATATATTCGGTGATATCGCTTGTTCTCGGAATAAGAAGGGAGAGGACACTCATCTTCAGCGATACTCCGAAGAAAAGAAAGCGTTCAGGAATTGAAAGGAAGAACAGCTATGACGACATCGGTTTTTGATTTCGATGAAAACGGCCTCGAGGAGAGGATCGCCTCTCTTCTCAGAGAGAACAGGGTCGGAGTCATACCCTGCGATACGATCTATGGGATCAGCGCCTGTGCAAACAGAGAGAGTGCAGAGCGCATCCTCGAGATAAAGAGGAGGCCGAAGAACAAGAGCTTCATCACCCTGAGTACGATAGAGCTGCTGAAGTCCTCCGATCTCTTGGTTCCAGAGCGCCTGTACTCCATCTGGCCTGCACCCCTCACTGCAATATTGAGAGACAGCAGAGGAGAGACCCACGCAGTCAGGGTCCCGGACGATGGGTTCATCCAGAAGCTTATTCCGCTTTCAGGCCCGATCTGGTCCTCGAGCGTGAACTTCTCAGGCGAGCCCAGCCTCAATGATTTCGATTCGATATACAGCGCCTTTTCCGGCCTTGTCGACTTCATCATAAGAAAGCCCATGAGAAGTGGTGGACTTCCATCTACACTGGTGAACTGCACCACTGAGCCCTGGAGTGTGCTCAGAGTGGGGGCATATCCAGTCGAGAGGCTGTGAATCTATTTCAAATGGGAAAACGCAATTGTCTCTCCGCATCACGGATTTGATCCAGAATCTGAACCTGGTGGATAGGATGTCCGGTGGGCTGTTCCTACTGCTATGCAAGGATGAACTGCCAGAGGTTCCATAGCACAGAGGATTTTTCCAGGCCTGAATTCTATTTTAGCAAGCTCGGTCTGCTGGAGAGGAGGAGACCGGCCAACTGGCTGCTTCAGGCATGAGCGACCTCTCTGCCTGGAAAAGGGAGTGGCTGGATCTGACATTGCAGAAGCTTCTGGAGCATCCCCAGCACCAGGCCATCTTCCTGACAAAGAGGCCTGACCTATTGAAGCTCGATACAGAGCTCGACAATGCCTGGTTCGGTGTGACGATCACAGGAAAACAGGAGTTGTGGCGGCTTGATGCGCTGAGGGAGAATGTCAGAGCAAGGCACTACCATGTGACATTCGAACCCCTTGAACTTGAATTGAGGCCTGCCTCTTGATTGGTCACCTATTTCCAAATATACAAAAAAATTATGATAAGCGTAAGCTTGGTTGACTTCTGAATAAGGTCAAAAAGGACGATATGATAATTTGTGCTGAGTTGTCCAGGTTGGGCCGTAACTTGTTCATGATCATGGAAATCCTGAATATCTGCATGACCAAGGAGTGCAAGGTCTGGGCAATTGAAGATGGCTATAGACCAGGGGATGATAGTCAAAGCAAAGATCCTGCTTTTGCTTTTGGTCTGTCAGCGGAAATAGAACGCAATTTGATAAGATAGCGAACGAAAGAGGCCTTGGCCCGGAAAAAACGGAGGGTGCTATTCTAGGAAGACCAAAAGGTCGCAGGTCGAAAAAGGTGAAGTTGTCTGGCCAGAAGTCTTTTTTGAAGGAGTTGCGAGAAAGAAATGCATCGATAGGACAGATAGCAAAGATATGCAAGGTCGACAGAAGATCTACAGTAAGCAGATTCCTGCAATCCCTATCGACCTCTGGTAACTGATTATAAAAAACAGGACCGGCCAGGTTGGCCGATCCTGCATCTGCTCCTATCTTATCTTCCTTGCTTCCATGTAGTATCGCTTCTCGTGCGCATGTCCGATCGAGAAGGTCTTTCTCGGGAAGGCCCTGTCCTTTATTATCGCCTCGAAGAAGGTCTCCTTCGAGACATCCGGCAGGATGATTCCGATGTTTCCGCTCTCTCTCCCCAGCTTCTCTGTGACATCTACTCCATGGATGTAGTCGATCTCTCCGAGCTTCTTCTGTGTGATCGTGTCGATTATCATCTGCAGTGTCTTTGCAGCTGTGCTGTACTGAGGTTCGCTGAGTCCATATACATAGTAGCCTTCTGATGTTACGACACCAAAGCGCTGCTTTTCTACCTTCTCGTTGATGAGGGAGAGTATTTCGCTGGCACCTGGGACCTTTTCAACTTCGATGTCCCTGCAGAGCTTCTCTGCTTCTTTTCTGAAGGCCTCGATATCAGTCCTGAAGAAGACTCTGTGGATCGGCTCGAACTGGAGAGCTGGGTCGAAGATGTTCTCGATCTCGACAAGTGCATACCTTGCCGGGTGGACAGCCAGCTCCTCTGCACTCAGATTCTTCTTGATATCCTCCCAGCAGCTCTTTGCTGTTGCAAGCGAGTGGTTGCCATCTCCCATGGCATAGAGGAGTGGATTCTCAGGGTCGAGAGCTGCCTTCATCTTCTCGAGTGCAGATGCAAGATTTCCAAGGTCCTCGTCGCTGTTAACGAGGTAGCCGCAGAGGTGGCCGCCTCCGAGCATCAGGTCGGTATCGTAGATCTTCTCGAGCTTCTCCTTCTTCATTGCAAGCGGCTCGATTACGCTTCGCTTCTCATCGCTTATGAGCACCATGATGTGAGGAAGCTCGAGGGATGCATTCTTCCTTATCTCCTTCCTTGGCGGGATACGGGATAGGATGGTCCCCTCTGTGGCCCTTACAAGGGTCTTCGAGTCGGGAGCGTAGGAGTAGGCCTCCAGGTCGAGTGAGAGCATCAGGCCGTATCTGGTTCCGGTCTCCGTACTCCTTTCGACGAGCACTGCCGAGTCCCTGTATGTCCTGAATATGCCATCGCTGACATACTTCTCCATCGCATTGTTTATATCCTCTATCCTCTTCTTTCCATCTCCCTTGTCGAGATAGACCTCAGGGAAGGTCAGGCGGAGAGTCGATGGACATGAGCCGACAAAGCGATCGGCCTTGTCCCAGTATTCGGGTTCGCTTGTGAACTGGTCGCAGGCGACGACTGCCCACTTCTCGAGATCCTCGCCACTCTTTGGCAGGAGAATGTCCGAGACCGAAACGCCACAGGCCTTCAGCCTTGCATCGATATTCTTGTCCATGTTTACCTCTCTCTGAATGTTGCGTTTTGTTGCCTCTTTCATGATAAGGCGATATTCCTGCTGGCGCAAGTGATGAAATTGCCATATGATTGCCCTGTATGAGAGTTGGAACGCTGATATTGACCGGAGGTGAGGGTCCTCTTTCAAGACCCTCCTTTGTCTATGACAGGGTTATCGCAGCAGATAGCGGAGCCGATCTTGCCTTCGCCCTGGGCTATGAGATAACAGAGGCCCTGGGTGACTTCGATTCTACGCAGAACCGCGAGAGACTCGAGGCCGAGGGGTTTGTCGCCTGCCCTCGCGACAAGGACTACAGCGACAGCGAGCTTGCTCTGATGAGGGTCAAGGATGAGCCATACGACCTCTTCGGCGGTGGAGGAGGAAGAGTGGACCACCTCATCTCTCTTCTTGGCCTCTTCGACCGATATCCGCTTCCACGCCTCTGGCTTACTCGCAAGGACCTCATTGTCTCGATCAATGGAAGGCGAGAGTTCCATATTCCTTCAGGGGAAGATGTCAGCTTCTTTCCGGCAACAGGGGAGAATGTCGTCATATCGACAAAGGGCCTTGTGTGGGATATGGATAGTGCAGTGCTCTCGCACTCCTGGATCAGTCTCTCGAATCGAATGAGAGAGGAGAAGGTCTCGATACATACCAGTGGAAGCTGCTTCATGAGGGTCGGCATAGACCTCATCGGTTGTCTAGAATCCCAGATCTGATATAATAATCACATATGCTGCCGTTCAGAAGAGTTCTTGCATTTTCATCCCGAGTCCATGGCTTTCTCCTGATGCTCTACATCTTCTTTGCCTTTCTGATGGTTCTCGGCTGTGCAGTCAGGATGCCCGACAACCTGCTGGAGCTCGTCTCCTGGAGCCTTGCCGTCATCGCCTGGAGCATGATCTTCTTCGGTGTCTGGATAATCCTCTCATCCTTTGTCCTGTTCTTCTACTCTAGAGTGTTCATCGTAGAACCGGTAGCCACTACAATAATAAGAATAGCTGTCCTGCTGCTTCTCGCCTTTCTGCTTGATGTCGGCAATACGCTTATAGTAAAGGGAATTACAATATGAATGAGGAAACAATCTACGCAATCAGAGGAGCAACGACCGTAGAGCACGACAATCCAGAAGAGATCGATGCTGCAGTCAAGGAGCTATTCGAAGAGATGCTCAGCGCAAATGGACTTGAGGAGAGCGAGCTCTGCTTCTGTCTTCTCTCCCAGACAGGGGACCTCAGAAGCAGGAATGCCGCCGGTGCAGTGAGAAAGGGTGGTCACTGCCACCATGTGCCGCTCTTCTGCGTGCAGGAGGCCCAGATAGATGGAATGCTAGAACGTGCTGTGAGGATAATGCTCCAGATCAATCACCCAAGAAGAAGAGAGCCTGTGATGGTCTACCTAAGAGGAGCATCCATCCTGAGGCCCGATCTCAGAAAGTGATCATTATGCAAGGATGAAGGTCACAGCGCTGATGTGACCTTCATGTTCCTATCGTGTGAAGTGGTAGATTATTATCGAATCGTAGCCATAGTCGATGAAGAAGAGCTTCCAGCCCTGCTGGACTGTCAGGTTTATCATCGCACCTCTGGTGTAGTAGGTGCCGCTCTCTCCGACAGCTCCATAGTCTGCAAGGTTCAGCTTCCTGCCATCCAGCTCGATCTCGTTCCAGTTGTCCTTGAGATACGAGTAGTCGGATGATACATAGATTTCACCACCACTCTGAAGGGCAGCTGAAACCTGTCCTCTGTCCGAAAGCAGATTCATGCCTTCAAGGTCGAAGACGATATCGAGGTAGGCAGGAGATGGCCTCTTCTCCTCCGCCTCTCTGAGACGCTTCAGCGCCTCGTCATGGTGGAGCATATCCTTCTCAAGAACCTCCACTCTGGATAGCTGGGTCTTCATCTCCTCTCTCAGGCTTTCTTCAAGTGCCGCAAGAGAATGTGAGATGTCATCATCCTTCGCTCTGAGCTTTTCAAGCTCCTTTTCATCTTCGGCAAGCTTCTTTTCAAGCTTTGCATTCTCCATTTCCAGGGTCTCGACCTTCGAGGAGAGTTCTGAAATCCTGGCTTCCTGCTCCTTTGCATTGCACGATACAAGCAGAAGGGCTGCAGATAATAGGATTATAGCTGTGAGTTTTCCCATGCAAGAATTCTAAGGTGCATTCTTCTTTCCTGACAAGAATTGATTTTCTTCCTGTCAGGGAACTATATCATTCTTCCTGAAGTATTCGAGTGCAGCCTGGCTGTCCTTTTCGAGCTGCCGTCTCACAGCCTCGATTCCACCTTCGAATCTCATTATCGGTCTCAGATACGAGTAGAGGTCGACTCTCATCGTCCTTCCGTATATGTCGCCTGCAAAGTCGAGAAGCAGGGATTCTATCGTGACCTTCTTGGATGAATCCACGCTGGGTCGGTTGCCCACATTGGTTATGCAGTAGTAGCTCCTGCCACCCACAGTCGCAATGCCTGCATAGACTCCGAAGGGTATATCGATTCCTGCATCCTCAAGGTTGGCTGTGGGCATTCCATGACGGTGCCCCAGCCCCTTTCCATGCACTACAGTGCCAGAGATGGAGTAGAGCATCCTACCTCTTTGTGTTGTGGAGGACCGGGCTGATCCTCTTGTAGATGATAAGGCAGAAGACGACATCGATGAGACCCTTTGCAAGCGTGAATGGCACATTGAAATAGAGGAGGGCCTGCGGAAGCGTTTCGATATTCGGATTCAGGACCTTGTACATTCCGATTATTGCCTCGAGAGGGAAGCCGAGCACATTGATGTAGAGTGGGTAGATCAGGTAGAGGTTGGATGGGAATGAGATGATTGCCATCGCGACAGAACCGAGGATTCCACCTGCAATTGCACCCTTCCTGGACTTGAACTTCCTGTAGACAAGGCCGGCGACCAGAGAGAAGACACAGCCGAGAAGTGCGTTCGAAAGCTCTCCTACGAAGCCCGACTGGGATGCGAGCATGTGGATGACATTCTTTATGATGGTGATCGCAATACCTGCAATTGGGCCATAGGCGAAAGCTCCTATGATCTCGGGAAGGTCCGAGAAATCGAGCTTGATGAAGGATGGCATCACTGGAATTGCGAATTCGATGTACTGCAGAATGACTGCAACTGCGATGAGGACACCACAACCTGCGATCATCCTCGTGTTCTGTCTGGAATTTGAACCTGTGTTCATACGGTCTTTTCCTCCTGATATGCATCAAGTGTCAAGAACGTCCTAAAAGAAAGAACACACCTTCGTGGGGTGTGTTCTCGACAAAAGAGTAGACGTGCTTCTTTCATCCGGACTATACCGTTGGTACTGGACTTTCACCAGTTCAGCCGCTTTCGCGGGTCGAGGACTTTACCTCCAGTAGGGAATCTCACCCTGCCCCAAAGACGTAGTTGATTACATGTAAATAGTAGAAAGCTGCCTGAGGATTGTCAATATTCCCAAATCACTTCCATCCATGTTGTCTTTCCCGTTCTATTTCTCGATAATACATCTCATGAGCGTGATAAGCGTAAGGGACCTGAAATTCAGATACGACGAGAAGATAAGCCTGCTCGATGGCATCTCCTTCGATATAGAGGAGGGTGACTATGTCGCCATCGTCGGAAGGAACGGTTCTGGAAAATCCACGCTCGCAAAGCTTCTGATCGGACTGGAAACTCCAGATGAAGGCACCATAACGATAGACGGAAAGCTGCTTGATGACAGCAATATCGACCAGATACGCAGAAAAATGGGTATCGTATTTCAGAATCCAGACAACCAGTTCATAGGTGCGACAGTCAGGGACGACATCGCCTTCGGCCTCGAGAACAGGTGCATCGAGAGCGGTGAGATGAACCATCTGATAGAGAAGTATGCCGATAGGGTCGGCCTTGTGAAGCTTTTGGACAAGGAGCCTGAAGCGCTCTCCGGAGGCCAGAAGCAGAGGGTCGCAATTTCGGGAGTCCTGGCAATGCAGCCCGAGATCATCATCCTCGACGAGGCTACGAGCATGCTGGATCCGATGGGAAGAAGGACGATAAGGGAGCTTGTCGAAGCACTTCACAGGGAAAGAGGACTCACGATAATCTCGATAACCCACGATATCGAGGAGGCGATGGATGCCGATGAGTGCATCGTGCTGAATGAGGGAAGGATCTATGCCCAGGGGAGGCCTGAAGAGGTGTTTTCCGATGCAGCAGGGATAAGAAGCATCGGTCTCGATATTCCATTCCTTGCCAGGGTCAGAGAGGCCTTCAGGAAGCATGGAATAGAACTTGAGTCGAGCGACGAAGAGAAGATGGTAGGTGAACTATGGCAATTGGCTTCAGGAAGATAAGCTACATCTACGACGCCGATATGCCGTACTTCCACGATGCGCTTAAGAGCATCGACCTGGATATAAGGGAGCATAGAATCACTGCGATTATAGGCGAGACGGGGTCGGGGAAGTCGACGCTTGTCCAGCACCTCAATGCCCTGCTCATTCCACAGCTTGGACATATAGAGATTCTCGATCATGTGATAAGGCCGGGAAAGAAGAACAGAAAGCTCAAGCAGCTGAGAAAGGATGTCGGTCTTGTCTTCCAGTTTCCAGAGTACCAGCTCTTCGAGGAGAGTGTGCTCGAGGATGCTGCCTTCGGCCCAAGAAGCTTCGGATATTCGAAGGAGGAGGCCCTCGATAGGGCAAGGAAGGCCCTTGCAAGTGTCGGTATTCCGGAAAGCTTCTTCGATAGAAATCCGATGGAGCTTTCAGGTGGGCAGAAGAGGAGGGTCGCAATAGCAGGCATCCTCGCATCCGACCCCAGGATACTCGTTCTCGATGAGCCGACAGCAGGCCTCGATCCTGATGGCACCAGACTGCTTTTGGATATCGTGCTCTCTCTCAACAGGGAGCATGGAAGGACGGTCATCATCGTATCCCATGACAACGACATGGTATACAGCTACTCTGACGACACAGTCCTGATGTCGAATGGAAGAGTAGTCTACAGCGGTGATACACTCTCGCTCTTCAACAATAGCAGACTGATAGAGGAGAACCATCTCCTCGTTCCCAGAATCGTCGAATTGAAGAACCGACTGAGAGAGGCTGGCTTTGAGGTCTCCCCCTCGACAAGGACAGTCGATGAGCTTGCAGAAGAGATTGCCGGGGAGATAGGGCGATGATGAGAGCTGGATTTGGAAAGTACATCGCTTTGGATTCTCCCTTCCATCGCCTTGACCCAAGAGCGAAGCTGCTTGCTCTTGTGATCCTGGTCGTCTCCGTCTTCATTCCCCTGAATTGGAGCAGCTACTTTCTGCTGGCAATTGTCGTCTTCATCGTGATAAGGCTCTCGTATCTGAAGCTCTCCTTCGTGCTGAGGACGATGAAGCCGCTTCTCTTCCTGCTTGTCTTTCTCTTCATCATCAACGCTCTTACGCTGAAGAGAGGAGAGCTGCTTTTCGAATGGAGACCACTTGCACTTTATGAGGATGCTGTCGTCTTCACAGTGAGAATAGGTATAAGACTCTTTCTGATGATAGCCTTCACGACCTGTCTTACTGCAACAACAAAGCCATTGGACCTGACTCTGGCCATCGAATACATCCTCTCGCCACTTGGAATCATAAAGTTCCCTGTGCATGAGGTCGCCATGATGATCTCGATTGCACTCAGGTTCATTCCGACGCTCTCCTCGGAGGCAGGAAGGATAATGAATGCACAGAAGTCCAGAGGTGTGGATTTCGAGGAGGGAAGGCTGTTTGAAAAGGCCTCTGCGATACTGTCTGTAGCAGTTCCGCTTTTCACGATCGCATTCGAGCGTGCATACCAGCTTGCAGATGCGATGGAGGCCAGAGGCTATGTCCCGGGTGCTGAAAGAACGAGATACAGGGCACTCCGGTACAGAAGAGCAGATGGTGTACTTCTGTCACTCTCGCTAACGATTCTGGTACTGATGATCATATCAAGAATCTGCCTATAGAAACAGAAAAGGAACCACATTCCTGCAGTTCCTTCAAAGCCGACTGTCGGACTCGAACCAACGACCGGCTGATTACAAATCAGCTGCTCTACCAACTGAGCTAAGTCGGCGTCTTGCGACAGTTAGGAATCATAGAGGGATTTTTGGTGTTAATCAAGACCCTTTGCTGCAATTTTTCATATCCTCCTGATCTTTTCCTGTCATTATATATATGACGAGAGGAGGTTTTTTGCATAAAGCTATTGAAACAAATTGGCTTTTTATGTAATTTCTTAAAGGTCCTGATCGCAAAAACTGTGGACACTTGTGTCCATTTGGATTACGATTAGTCAGAAAATTGTCCATAATGACGGAGGAATATAAATATGCCAGGTAATGTTTCCAAGAACGCAAAGCGTGAAGGTGCCAAGGTTCTCACCAGCAGATGGGGTGGTGTTATCAAGATGAAGAGTGTTTTCGAGAATGGAAAGCTCCGCCACTTTGCAGTCTGCGAGAAGACTGGTAACACAGCTCGCAAGGCAAAGGACCTTATGTAATCAAGACCGTTTTTCCTTAGGAAAAGCCAATAGTCCTGTGGATTTTCTCCACAGGATTTTTGTTTGTCCAACTAAAGGATATTTTTGTGTTTTGTATGTGAATTTTGCAACTAAAAGGTACGTTTGGTGTTATATTGAAAGCGATATGACAGGTCTTGCATAATCTATATATAAAAGGAGGAGTTGAACGTGAATCGTTTACCAAGAACATTATCAGTCCTACTCATTGCACTTCTTATTGCTGCCCTTATCGGCTGTTCCAGCACAAAGGCTCCAGAGATCGAAGTTGCAGCTGCAGAGAGTGTACAGAGCCAGGCTACTGTAGCATCAGAGGCTCCAAAGAAGGCCGAAGCCGAGAAGGTAGCCTCACCAGAGCCGGTAGCTGAGAAGGCAGAGGCTCCAAAGGCAGCCGAAGAGCCGAAGGCTGCAGAAGAAAAGGTCGTGCTTGCACATGAGCTTGCAGGCTACAGGGCCACAGCAGAGGTCGAAAAGGGAAGCGCTCTTGTTACCTACCCAGCTTTCATCAGCGATGAGGAGATCTACGCCTTCGGTCTGAACTGTGTCCAGAAGGTTCCAGCTCTCTATGATATTGTTACCTACGAGAAGGTCGCTGACGGTCAGGTAAGGTTCTACTTCTCCGAGGAGTATTCGATCGAGGATATCACCTGGGCCTGCGGTCTTCTGGCCGAGGAGCTCGACTCCTACGTTGCCTCCATCTTCTCTGCTTCTCCTGCAGCTGAAGTAAAGACAGCTGAAGCAGCCCCAGTCAAGGTCGTGAAGGAGGAGAAGACAGCTCCTGCTCCTGCAGTCCCTGCCAAGGTAGAGAAGGCCGCAGCTGCAGCTCCTGCTACTGCAGTCCTCCCATTCGGAGTTTCTCCTGTTGTCAAGAACACTCAGGGTGATTCCGAGTTCGATCTCTTCGTTGTCCACACCAACGATGTCCATGGAAGAATCGTTCCACGCGATGGTGGAATGGGCTACTCGAAGCTTTCCACAATGCTGAAGGCAGGAAGGGCAATCACCAACAATATCCTTCTTCTTGATGATGGTGATGTCTTTGCAGGCATCTCCTACGCAAACTTCTCCAAGGGAGAATCCATCGTTCCAATTCTCGACATGCTCGATTATGATGCTGTTGCAGTTGGCAACCATGAATTCGACTTCGGACAGGAGGCCCTTTTGAAGCTTGTCGACGAGTGCAACGCAAAAGGTATTGCAGTTCTCTCTGCAAACGTACTCGACGAGAGTGGAAGGAATGTCTTCCAGCCGTATGCTCTCTTCGACTATAACGGCTTCAAGGTCGCAGTCATCGGTCTCACTTCACCAGAGACTACAGTCAAGGCTCATCCGAACTACGTGAAGGGTCTTTCCTTCAAGTCCCCGGTCGTTCTCGAGAATGCCCAGGCTGCCATCGATCTTGCCCATCAGTACGCCGATTATGTCATCGTGCTTGGCCATATCGGATTCGATGGTGATTTCGATAGCGAGGTGACTACACAGACCATCTGCGAGAACATAAAGGGAATCGACCTCTTTGTCGACGGTCATGACCATGCAGCATTTGCAAACGGAAAGATGGTAGGAAACACTCTGGTAGTATCTACAGGTTCCTTCCTGCAGAATGTCGGCGTCGTCCAGCTCCATGTAAAGGACAGAAAGGTCTCTTCTGCAAACGCAATGCTCATTCCAGCAGCAGATGTACTGAATCCATCCTCATCTGTGCTTGCAACTGCATTCGGTATCGTCGATATTCCTAACGACCCAGAGGTCGACAGCTACATCGAGAAGGTCGAATCAGAGATCAAGGCAATCTACGACAGAGTCATTGCCGAGATTCCATACGATCTTGTCGGAGATCACGATATCGTCAGGACCAGACAGACCAACCTTTCCAAGTTCATCTCCTCTGCACTTACTTCTGAAACAGGTGCTGACTTCTCCTACATCAACAGTGGTGCCATCCGTTCGACCATTCCTGCTGGAAAGGTCTCCCTTGAAGCTGTATACAACACTCACCCATTCAACAACCAGGCTGTAGTCTGCTCCATCACCGGAGAGGAGATCTATGCAGCTCTCGAAAATGGCTATGCTAAGGTCGGTATTGCAAATGGAGCCTACCCGGCTACAGACCTCAGAGTTGTCTACTCGAAGGTCGCAGAGCCAGGAAAGAGGATCAAGAGAGTCAGCCTGCCAGATGGAACAGTTATCGACAGGAGCAGGACCTACACTGTATGTACCTCTGATTTCATCAATGCTGGTGGAGATGGATATGAGCAGTTCTCGAACCTCATAAGGACCGACAGGGGTATTTTCGATATCCTCGTCGATGCCATCGCTGCTGCATATCCGGTCAAGTAATTGGTACTTCTGGATAGTGGAAAGGGTCACAGCAATTGTGGCCCTTTCTGTTTTCCTGTGCTTTGAAATAAAAAAATAGTGCAAACAATGTTGACTAAAATAGGGGCATTTGCTAGAGTATTCAACGTTGCAAGACAACATTCCCCTTTAGCTCAGTCGGTAGAGCAGCGGACTGTTAATCCGCCTGTCGATGGTTCAAATCCGTCAGGGGGAGCAAGAATGGCCTCTCGAAAATGGGAGGCCATTGCTTTTCTCCAAGGGATGAGAATTCCTTTCATTGCATCAATTGAAAACAGGACCCCTGGTATTCCAGAGGTCCTGCATAACGATCTCTCCCGATCAACTGAAGGATTTGATTATTGCAGATATCTCATAGAGGTGCTTCTTCAGCTCCTCGTCGCTTCTTGCTTCACAGACTATCCTGAGATATGGCTCTGTGTTGGACTTCCTGACATTGAACCACCAGGAGTCGAACTCGATCCTGTAGCCATCCATATCGAGGACATTGAGAGGAGATGCATTCTTGACGAATCTTTCGTAAAGTGCATTTATTGCTGCATCCTTGTTCTCAAGCTTGAAGTTGACTTCACCTGAGTTGGAGTAGGTGACGATCTCGTCAACAAGCGATGAGAGTGTCCTGCCCTGCTTCTTCAGCTCGGCAACCACGGAAAGCACGAGCAGGGAGGCAAGGATGCCGGAGTCGCAGTTTCCGAAGTCCCTGAAGTAGTAGTGACCTGCAAGCTCGCCACCGAAGATTCCGTTGATCTCTCTTATCTTCATCTTCGCATAGGCGTGTCCCACCTTCCATGTAGTGACAGCAAAGCCCAGCTTCTCGAGGTACTCTGTAGTGGATCTGGAGGTCCTTATATCCTGGAGACAGTTTCCTGTCTCCTTCCTGCTGTAGTAGAGTCCCAGGACTGCTGTAATGTAGTCAGGCTGTATGAAGCGACCCTTCTCATCGATGAACATTACTCTGTCCGCATCGCCATCGTACTCAACGCCGACATCGGATCCGTCCTTGATGACATTCTCCATCAGAAGCCTGCAGTTCTTTACATCCAGAGGATTGGGTTCGTGCACCGGGAAGGAGCCATCGAAGGTATCGAGTAGATAGTGGACATCGAAGCCCTTGAGAATATCCTTGATTACGAGGTTGGCCATGCCGTTGGAGCAGTCCATTGTAATCTTCAGACCTGACAGGTCCACCAGATACTGCTTCTGGTACTCGACATAGGCATCCCTTACATCACTTCTCGAGATTATCGTGCCTCTCTTCCTTGAGACTGTGACAGTCTCCTCCCTTACCATTCTCTCGAGCTCCTTGAGCCCAGTATCTCCTCCTACCGGAATCGCATTGGTCCTGCTTATCTTGAGTCCGTTGTACTCTGGTGGATTGTGGCTTGCCGTGATCTGGACAGAGGCATCGACCTTGAGATAGTTGGTGGCAAAGTAGACCATAGGAGTCGTTGCAAGTCCGAGATCCAGAACATCTGCACCTGCATCGTTGATGCCCCTTGTCAGATTCTCGTAGATGGTCTCGCTTGAAAGCCTTACATCCCTTCCGACAGCGACCTTGTCCGCCTTGAGAAGTGAAGGCAGGAAGTAGCCGATCCTGTAGACTGTCTCCTCATCGAAGTCCCTCTTCCAGACTCCTCTTATATCATATGCCTTGAATGCACCCATATTATCCTCCCTAAAGGCCCAGGGCCTGTATAAATTCCTTTCTGTCCATCGCCTCGAAAAAGAGCAGTGTGCCATCCCTGAGCTTCAGCTGCAGCACAAGACGGGAAAGCAGCCTGGAGAGGAATCCTGCCTCCCTGTGTTCCCTTCTCATGTCGCTTTCGGCTGCGGAGCGTGTGACGACTCTGATGCTCTCTATATCCGAAATGGCGAATACTCTCTCCATTCTGACATACTTCTCCCTGCTGGGTCTTCGTCCAAGCAGGATATCACCGATGAAATCGTTCTTTGGTTCGAAGTCCTCATAGTAGATGCTGTCCGAGAAGCGGCATAGAAACACACCTCTGTCCCTCAGATTCCCATCACTGTCGCAGTACCAGGTACAGAAGGTCCTGTAGCTCATTGGAGAGCCCAGCTTCTCTTCCAGCGATTCTATGAACTTCTCAGTCTCTTCCTTCAGAACGGAGCTTTGCATAATATGAGGATACAACATAAAAACGTGCAGGGTGAAGTCAATTCCATCTTGTTATTTTCACGATTAATCGCTATTCTTCTCAAATCATTATAGGTAAATCAATTAAAATAGCATGAACGAATACGAGAAGAAAGACTTCGGAAAGCTTCTGAAGAGCGGCTCACTTGAAGGAAGAAGATGGATGAGGGCAACGGACAGCGAGGCTGTCAGGATCTATGACCGCCAGCTTCCTGCATTTCCTGTCACAGTCGAGCTCTTTGGAAAATGTGCCAAGGTCGTCGACTACTCCGAAGAGGGGATGAGCGACGAGGATGTCACAGTAACAAGAGATATTGTCAACAGGATGGCGTATATAGAAGGTGAGAGAATTTACTTCCAAAGAAGGAAGAAAAGAGAGGGAATAGAACAGCATACAGCGCAGGATGAGAATGGAACTGTCCTCTCTGTCAAGGAGAATGGACTTCTCTTCGAGGTCGATCTGACCTCCCACATCGACACAGGACTCTTCCTCGATATGGTCAATGTGCGCTCTCTTGTAGAGGAGATGGCAAAGGGGCTGAAGGTACTCAACCTCTTTTCATACACAGGCTCCTTCAGCGTCTATGCAGCGCGCGGTGGTGCCGAGAGCGTGACAAGCGTGGATATGTCCAACACATACACCTCGTGGGCCGAGAGGAATCTCAAGGCAAATGGATTCGAAGGAGAGAGGTATGTCTGCGTCTGCCAGGATGCCGACCGCTTCCTTGCAGAGGCCTTGAAGGAGAAGAGGCGATGGGATCTTGTCATCTTCGATCCTCCATCGTTTTCCAACTCCCACAAGATGGAGAGGCCCTTCGATATTTCAAAGGACTATCTTGAGTGGATATACAGGATAAATCAGCTTCTCGAAGATAGGGGTGTATTGATATTTTCATCCAATCTAGGTAATTTTGGCATTGAGAAGAACCGCCTGAAGCAGGCCTTCAAGGTGACGGAGATATCTCAGGATATACATGCACAGGGCTTTGTCAGAGGCAAGGCTGGACAGTGTCGTGTATGGGTAATGGAAAAGACGGCTCCAATGAAGCCGGTCTCTGTCAAGTCAGCACCATCCAGGAAGTACGATTCCAGAGAGGCAAGGAGCCTCGATGTATTCAGAGAACCGGTAAAGGAAAACAGGAAAATGGAAGAAGTGAAGGACGAGTACCTCGACAGGCTGGTACTCACAATGGAAGCAGATGAGGCCGAAGTAGAGGCCAAGAGAGCTGAGAGAGCACAGAAGAGAGAAGCCAGGGCAGAGAGAGATCAGGAGCGCCCAAGAAAAGATTCCTCCTCGAGATCGAGAAGAGATGGCGAGGAGAGAAGGGGCAGAGACTTCAGGGACCGCTTTGACAGAGAGGGTGGAGAGAGAAGGCCAAGAAGGGACTTCTCCGATCGCCCGAGAAGAGACTTCGAGGACAGACCAAGAAGGGACTTTTCTGACCGCCCGAGAAGAGATTTCGAGGACAGACCTAGAAGGGACTTCTCCGACCGTCCAAGAAGAGATTTCGAGGACAGACCTAGAAGAGACTTCTCCGATCGTCCAAGAAGGGATTTCGAGGACAGGCCTAGAAGAGATTTCTCAGATCGTCCAAGAAGGGATTTCGAGGACAGGCCTAGAAGAGATTTCTCAGATCGTCCAAGAAGGGATTTCGAGGATAGACCGAGGAGAGAGTTCTCCGATCGCCCAAGAAGGGATTTCGGCTCTGACAGAAATGGTGGCGATAGACCAAGAAGATATGGCACGAAGGGCAGCGTGAAGCCCTATGGCTATGACAATATCCGCTCGTCAAGGGACAGAAGTGGTGAGGACGATGGTTCCACCTTCTTCTGGAGGAACAGAGATAGCGAGGATAGATAGGTTCTACTCCTCGATGGAGAGCCCCTTCGGCACTGCTGGAGGGGTCTTCTTTTATCAGTTCACGAAGACATTGTCGATCATGGTATAGCCGTAGTACTCGCCATCGCTGTCGATTGCAAAGGCCTCTACTATCTCATGCCCATCTGCTTTTCCCCTGAGGTAGTAGGAGGTCGGAAAGAGTTCGCTTCTGAAGCTCTCGATAGAAAAGGAGAGCTTCTCATCCTCATAGCTGAGATTCTCCTTTTCAAGTATTTCAGGATACTTCTCACCTACCTTGTCCAGCAGCATATCATAGGCCTCTCTTGCGCCTTCGATATCCTCTATATCCACTGGATAGTCTATAGGTGATAAATTGTACTCCACTCCGTCTATCATGATCAGGTCGACTTCCGGAATATCGACAGCTATGTCCATGTTGACTGTATAGTCAGTAAAGACGAGGATATCTTCTGTCCTGCGACTGGAATGCAGACTGAATTCGTGCCTCATTCCATCGACCACGATGGTTCCTTCTGCCAGGGAAACTGTATACTGCACATTCTCATCGGCCCTGTAGAAGGAATCGTAGCTGTAGTACATATCATCGATATGGTCACCACTGTGGTTTCTCCTGATATCGTAGTCCGAGATATTGAAGTCGTAGGTATCATGCTTGCCGCTGTAGAACTCCTCTCCGCTTTCTACTCTGGAGTAGTAGTTCACAGTGTGCTGTGCTCTGTTGTAAGCCTCGAATATGTTCTCGTTCATGATGGCAAGTCCTTCTGCCGTAATAGGCGAAGAAAGGAGTGGAATCGAGGCAAGGAACGCTGCAAAGCAAGCTATGAGTCTTTTCATATACTCTCCCTATTCGATATGAAGGCCCTGTCTCCTGCACATCTGTTCTTCAATGATATCTGCAATGCATGGAAGATAAAAAGAGCGAGAATGAAGGTTGGAAAGAAGCCAAGAGAAAGTCTTCTTGACAGAAGTCCGAAGAGTGGTGGCATGAAGGTGGAGCCAATGTACGCAAAGACCATCTGGAAGGAGATCATGGCCTGAGAGTAGCAGCTGTCATAGTAGTTCACACTCTGGTGCAGCATGGTCGGGAAGATAGGCCCGAAACCAAGACCCAGGAAGAAGACAGAGACAAGAGCTGTGATCTCTCTCTCTTGAAGAAAGAGCGAGATGATCGCTAGAAGAGAAACTGCATGGCAGAGCCTGAGAATGCTCCTATCGCTTGTTCTGTTCGAGAAGAAGCCTGTGAGCAGGCGTCCAAGAGTAAGTCCAAGGTAGACCATGCTTGTCATCAGCGCTGCAGCAGAGGGTGAGAAGCCTCTGAAGTAGACTGCGAAGGAGGCGATCCAGAGAAAGGTAGTGGATTCGAAGCCGCAGTAGGCTGTGAATGCAAGAAGCGAGTGCAGTGCTCCCTTCACCTTGAGAATCTGAAATAGAGTGTAGACCCTATCACTTTCTTCAGCTGTCTGCTTCTTGCCATCCGAAAGCTCGTTCCTTTCAAAGAGGGGAGATGCAAGCACAACGACAAGCATTATGGCAAGCTGGAGAGATGCATTCATCCTGAATGCAGGACGCCAGGAGATGCCCTTCGAAAAGAGGTATGAAAGGAGAAGTGGACTTAGAAGTGTCCCGATTCCCCAGAAGCAGTGGAGATAGCCCATCTCGCCTGCAGAGTAGTGAAGTGCGACATAGTGGTTCAGCGCAGAGTCGACACAGCCTGCACCAAGACCGAGCGGGATAGCAGAGAGAAGTATCCAGAAAAGGGATGGAGAGAACGAATAGCCGAGCAGAGAGGCTGCTGTCATGAATATCGAGACTGCAGTCACTCTGGCTGTCCCGATTCTTCTTATTATCCTCTGGCTGAAGAAGGCAGAAACGATCGTTCCGGATGCAATTGTCATGGTGATAAGCCCTGCACTCGAAACTGAGATGCCAAGCTCTGTGTGGATCACAGGCCAGGCAGAGCCTGTGACGCTGTCAGGAAGGCCCAGCGAGATGAATGCAAGATAGATCACAAGCAGAAGAACGCCTTTCATGACTCCTAGGATAGACAAATAGAGGAGAGAGATTCAATCGACTCTCTCTCCTTGTATTCTGCTTTTCTCTCTATTACCTGATACCGAGCTTGCTCTTCTGCTTTGCCCAGCTGTCCTTGAGAGTGACGGTCCTGTTGAAGACCATGTGGTCCTCTCTGCTGTCCTTGGAGTCTACACAGTAGTAGCCATTCCTGATGAACTGCAGATAGTCGCCGACCTTTGCCTTCTTTGCTTCTTCTTCGATGTAGGCACTCTCGATGACCACAAGGGATTCAGGATTGATGTCGTCGAGGTAGTTGCCAGTAGCTCCGCCAGGATACTCTGCATTAAAGAGCTTGTCGTACTGCCTTACTTCTGCCTTCAGGGCATGGTCTGCGCTTACCCAGTGGCTGGTGCCCTTGACCTTTCTTCCATCGGCAGTCTGTCCACCTCTGGACTCTGGATCGTAGGTGCAGTGTACTCTGAGTATGTTTCCATTCTCGTCCTTGTCCATGCTCTGTGCAGTGATGTAGTAGGCGTGCTTCAGGCGGATCTCGTTGCCTGGATAGAGTCTGTGGTATCCCTTGACAGGAACCTCCATGAAGTCCTCTCTCTCGATGTAGAGCCTTCTTGAGAAAGCAATCCTATGAGTTGCGCTTTCGCTATCCTCAGGGTTGTCCACTGCATCGAAGTACTCGACCTTGTCCTCCGGATAGTTGTCGATGACGATCTCGAGCGGATCGAGGACGGCCATCAGTCTCTTTGCCCTCTTGTTGAGGTCCTCTCTGACACAGAACTCCATGAGCGAGTAGTCGACGGTTCCCTCGACCTTTGCAACACCGACTCTGGATACGAAATCCTTCATCGATTCAGGAGAGTAGCCACGGCGTCGGATTCCGCTGACTGTAGGCATCCTGGGGTCGTCCCAGCCGCTTACAAAGCCATTCTGCACGAGGTAGAGAAGTCTTCTCTTGCTCATCAGGCAGTAGTTGATATTGAGTCTTGCGAACTCGTACTGGTGAGGTGCATGCTCGATTCCATCGATGCTGGTAGCCCAGTCGTATGCTGGCCTGTGGTCCTCGAACTCGAGTGTGCAGATCGAATGGGTGATTCCCTCGATGGCATCGGAGATAGGGTGTGTGAAGTCGTACATCGGATAGATGCACCACTTGTCACCGGTCCTTGGATGGGTCGCATACTTGATCCTGTACAGGGCAGGGTCCCTCAGGTTGATATTTGGACTTGCCATATCGATCTTCGCCCTGAGCGTGTACTTTCCTTCCGGATACTTTCCCTCTCTCATCTCCTCGAAGAGGCGGAGGTTCTCCTCTATTGGTCTATCCCTGTCAGGGCTGTTCTTCCCGGGCTCGGTAAGGGTGCCTCTGTACTCCTTCATCTGCTCTGCAGTGAGGCTGTCCACATACGCCTTTCCCTCCTTGATGAGGTTGACTGCGATCTCATAGAGTTTGTCATAGTAGTCGGATGCGTAGTACTCGTGCTCTCCCCAGTCGAAGCCGAGCCAATGGATGTCCTCCTTGATCGAGTCGATGTACTCCATATCCTCCTTTGCCGGATTGGTATCATCGAGTCTGAGGTGGCATCTTCCATGGTACTTCTCTGCCAGACCGAAGTTCAGGCAGATGGACTTGATGTGGCCGATGTGGAGATAGCCATTGGGTTCCGGAGGGAAACGGGTGACGATCGTATTGTCTGGTACCCTGCCGTTGGCAAGATCGTCCTCGATTATCTTCTCAATGAAGTTGAGTGGACGCTCCGTTGACGCTTCTGTGTTCTTTACTTCTTCCATAAAGTAACCTCCTTGCCCTTCCAAAGGGGCCTGTGGTTGGAATTTTTATAGGCTGATTCTAGCAGAATGGAACTCTTATTGGAATATCGTTCCCTAATTCAGGCTGCAATTTACCTGACCTTTTCCGCGAGTGAGGATGCAGACTGAGATCGAGCCATTCGTCGTCTCTGCAGAAAAGGAGAATATATGTGCATCCTCAAGGTATATATCCACTACAGGACCTTTCTTCTCGACTCTCCAGATGCCGGTGTATCTGGTCTCGAAGAAGCTTCTCGTCTCTATTCCGGAGAGGACGAAGTGGAGAGTGCTTCCGCCTTCGTGGCGCGAAACGCGGACGAAGCTGCGCTCTGAGATCAGGATCTCGAGTGCATCCTCGACACCCTCATCTGTATTAGTGGTGCAGGAGAATGAACCCTCCTCGAAGGTGTGGACAAGCCTGTGCTCTGTTTCGGAGAGGAAGGAAAAGGTGTGCGAATTGACTATTCTTGCCTTTGATGGGGCATTTATCCACTGGAGCTTCTTTATCTGCATCTCTAGAGCCTCTCACCCCTCTTGTAGTTCTGCTTGTTGTAGTACATCCTCTCATCGGCCTCCTTGTACATCTCTCCCATATCATCCGAGGGTCTGCAGTAGGTGTAGCCGCAGGCAAAGCTCGAGTAGCCCATCTCGAGAGGATGGAAGTTCTCCCTGATAGAGGCGATTATGTCCTCTGGATTCTCGGCCCCGGTGGATTCGAGGAGGATCGCGAACTCGTCGCCACCGACTCTGAATGCGTGTGCAGAGTAGCTGAAGGTGGCCTTCTGGAGTGCTTCTGCAAAGTCCTTGATCAGGCGGTCGCCGACATCGTGGCCATACCTGTCGTTTGCAAGCTTCAGGCCATTGAGGTCGAGAGACATTATCAGGTACTTCGCTCCCACCTTCCTTGGAGTGCTGAGCTTCTCCTCGAATGCGACCCTGTTTAGAAGCTTCGTCATCGGATCGGTGTAGACCTTCAGCATCAGATTCTTCTTCATCGAGCTGGATGAGATCGCCTCCACTGCCATCTTCATTGCCTGGAAGGTGAGGATGCCCATGCTGATGAAGAAGAGCGATATCGCGGCAGAGGCGAATCGGGCATGATGCTCTGCGAAGAAGAGGTCGTAGATGGATGTTATGATCGCGATATTCAGCAGAAGCAGTGCAAGCACGAGCGGTCTTGTGAACTGCCTGTCGCTGTTGATGTTCCAGAACACGAAGGAGGTGATTCCTATGAGCAGGAAGATCGTCAGTATGAGATTGAGCATCTGCAGCAGCGACGATAGCTGTATGTTCCCGAGGAAGCACGAGAAGAGCTCGTAGAGCAGGAATACGACCACCTGAAGCATGCACATGTTCCCGATGACGTTCATGAGGTGCTCCTTCTTGAAGTCATGGTTGAATCTCAGATAGAAGATGATGAGGGCAGGAAGCAGACAGAGAACGAACTGGCTGATATCAAGTCTCCACATCGTGTTGTTCAGCCTGAAGTACGGTGTTCTGAGATTTGCGAAGATGAGAAGGCAGATCGCAAGCGACAGCATTGCGAATGAAAGCAGTGCGTACTTTCCATCGCTCTTCTTGAAGAAGAAGGAGGCAATGAACCAGACGATCGAGATGAGGAAGAGGCTTCCGGTAAGATAGACCTTCAGGATTCCATCCTTATTGAAGTAGCTCTCCAATGAGATCTTGTCTCCGAAGACCAGATCCGATATCTCGAACGAGTAGCCGGCGGGTACGATGAACTGGATATCGACCGGGAGCGATGTATCGTAGTTGCCAAGTGGGATTATCGAGTTTCTCTTCTCACCGTAGTAGTCGAAAAGCTGATGTCCTGAACCGAGGAAGGTATACAGAAGTTTCGTACCATTGTAGACGAGGATACCACAGTGCGCAGTGGTAAGCCCCAGTGCCGGATCCTTGTATCTGAATGTGTTGAGATACTCGAGTCTCAGGGTATAGGTCATCTCGCTGTCGGTATTGTTCACGTCGGTGAAGGAGCCATCCTCGAGATGGGCGAATATCGCATTGTTCCTGTATATCGTGTAGTCGTAGTCAAGCTGTATGATGTTCCTGTTGGTATATACGGTACTGCTGCTGTTGGAGTAGAGCAGGATGCAGCTCACTGTCAGCGCAATCAGTGTGAGGACGATGAAAAGCGATATCATGAATATTCGGAAGACCTTCAGATCAAATCTCATAGGTGGTCCTCCTTGCTATATCGAAAAGGTTCTCCTTCCTGTTCGAGGTCTTGTTCCTGTACATCATCTCATCGGCCCTCTTGAGAGCCGCTGCGATGTCCTCTCCGCTCCTCTTTACGGCATAGCCTCCACTGAGCGTTGCGCCATATGGGGAGTTGGCCGCGAACTTCTGGGCAATCATCTCCATCATTGCACTGAGGTCGTCTTCCGAGATCGCATTGACGAATACGATGAACTCATCGCCTCCGGTCCTGAAGACCTTCGCATTCTTCATGTCCTCATCGTGGATGACTCGGCCGAAGTGGATTATCAGCCTGTCGCCCTCCATATGACCAAAGCCGTCGTTTATGCTCTTCATGCCATCGATATCGAAGCTGATGATGCCGATCTGATTGTCCTCGCCTATCCTGCCGATGCAGTCCTCGAAGCTTCTCCTGTTGAGACAGTTGGAGAGGATGTCCTGATAGGCGAAGACCTCGATCTCCTTGCTCCTCATGAAGGACTTCCTGTGCTTCATGTAGTTGGTGGCACCCGAGATCGCGATCACAAGGAAGGAGGTGTAGGTCAGCACGTTTATCAGCATGTGGCTATTGAAGGAGAGGTGGAACTCGAAGAGCAGCAGGCATCTGAGAGTGATGAGCAGGGAAAGAGAGAGGCATCCGATATCCTGATAGATGTTCCTCTTCGCCTTCGGATGGGATGCAAGGACTGCAAAGGATACTATCAGGACTGCACAGATAGATACGAGGATAGTCATGTCAGCTATCGAGGAGGTGTAGTAGATCGGGGAGGCGATCGCAACTGAGAACATTATGAACATTATCATCGGCAGGAAGCCGACGAAGCAGAACATCGGGCTCTGGAGGTTTGGATGGTGTCCTGTGGCCCTGTGGTAGATCAGCATGACGATGGACAGCATCGAATAGGTCGCCATCATGACCATCGAGCAGATCATCGGGTTTTTTACTGATAGGGCAAGGACCGGATTGTCCGTGATCGATATGATCATGATGAGGAAGCAGAGCACGGAGAATGAAAGTAGGATCCTTCTGTAGCGGCCATCCTTCACTAGGAAGCAGACAAGGAGTATTCCGATTGCGGTCACCGAGTAGAAGACGATATTCACGTACAGGTCGAAGAAGTCCCTTGACTGGAACTCCTTGATCGCCGAGTAGCTTCCGATCGTGATCGGTCTTATGAGAAAGCCCCTCATGCTGAGAAAGCTCTCGAAGTCGTACTCTATCGTCAGGTGGTGGCCACCGATAAGGCGGTTGAAGTACCCCTGGAAGTAGCCATCGATGCCGAGAAGGAAGGCAGGATAGCGTCTTGAGGGTGGGAAGTGGTCGATGATATGGCCATCGAGCAGTATCCTGTAGGAGATGAAGCTGCCTCTGATGCAGTAGCTGTTGAACTCCTTTTCGACATAGGTCGGGATATCGGTCTCTATCCTTATCTTCTGCCCTGTGGTGACAGGGACCCTGTAGGGGAGGAGCTCATTCTCCTTCACAAGCACATCATCGACATAGATATCCCATAGAAGCTCCTCGCTCGAGAGGATCGGGCTGTCCATCGAAAGCTCGGTAACATCCGAGTGGATGAAGAGCACTGCGGCAAAGAAGAGAAGGGCAAGGCCACAGACAACTGCCTTGGCCATCTGTATCGATGTGCTGTTCCTTCCTAGAATCCTGCCCAGTTTCAACAACATAATGAAGAAATTATACCGTCATTATTGCGCCTCTTTCAATAAGACGATTCTTCCATTATCCTATTTGGGTATGCGAAAGTCGTTCCCTTTTCTGATGCTTCTCTCCCTTCTTCTATTCTCCTGCTCCTCTCCGATCCAGGAGGATAGGCTGATGATGGGGACCTCCTGTTCCCTGACTGTTTTCAGAAGAGGCGATGAACAGCATATCGGAGAGTGCTTCGATATTCTTTCACAGATCGAGGACAGAATAAGCGCAAAGAGGAGCGAAAGCGAAATTTGCAGGATAAATGCAGCTGCCGGAGAGCATGCAGTCAAGGTGTCGAGGGAGACCTTCCTGCTTGTAGAAAGGGCGCTCGAGATAAGGGATCTGACGGAGGGTGCCTTCGACCCACTTGTCGGAAGGCTTACAGCACTCTGGAATATAGGAAGCGGAGATGAGAAGGTTCCCTCTCCTGAAGAGATATCCCTCCTTGTTTCTGCAATGAAGAGGGCAGAGGTCGTGCTGGATGAGAAGAACTCTACTGTCTTCATCACGGAAAGGGATGCAGCTCTGGATCTCGGTGCGATCGGGAAGGGCTACTCGAGCGATGTCCTTGCCGCCTATCTATCAGAAAGCGGAGTCAGGAAGGCTATAATCAACCTCGGAGGAAATGTCTATGCAGTCGGAAGCAAGGGGAGAGGAAAGCTCTGGAATGTGGGCCTGAGAAGTCCCGAGGGGGATGGAATCTTCACGACAGTCTCTGTAGAGGAGGGCGCAGTGGTCACCTCTGGTGCCTACGAGCGCTACTTCATTTCGGACGGCGTGATGTACCACCATATCCTGGATCCGGAGAGTGGATATCCTGTTGACCTGGACCTTGTATCCGTCTCGATCATGAGCCGCGATGGAACACTTGCAGATGCGCTGAGCACTGCTGTCTTCGTCCTTGGAAGGGAGAGAGGAACAGCGCTTCTGAAGCGCTTTGATGTCCGCGCTGTGCTGCTTACAAAGGAAGGAGAGACAATCAGACTCTGATAAGTCTCAGAGCAATGTGACAATCCGAAAGGTAGCTGTCGACCGGCTCGAAGTCGCTTCCATCCGTGTACATTGCACTCAGGACAAAGCCCTTTTCGAGCAGGGATCCGATGAGAGATGAGAGCGTATGGCTGTACTCCATCGTTCCCTTCTCTCTTGCAATTCTCTCTCTCTGTCTTTCCGAAAGACTTGTCTCTGCATTGAAGGGAAGAGTATAGCGTATCTTCATCCTGCCTCTTTCGAGTGATTTCACATCGAAGAGGTAGAGAGCAGGGTTCGCAAAGCTCAGAATGAAGACTCCGCCCTTTGCAAGCACCCTTGCAACCTCATCGTAGAGCTTCTCTGTCCCATCTATGAAGTTTATCGCCTGGGGGCAGATCACAAGCTCCATCTCTCCACTCTGGAGGAAGTCGAGCTCTCTCATGTCGCATCGCACAGTCCTTATATCGAGTTCCTCGCGCTCTGCGACCAGCCTGTCGCCTTCAAGCTGCTCCTCGCTTATATCCACTGTCGTCACGCTCTTTCCATAGGCTGCAAGGAGAGGTCCCTGCTGGCCGCCTCCTCCACCGAGCAGCAGTGTTCTTTTCCCAGTTTCCTCCAGCCAGGAGATGGGCATGTATCTTATCGGTGTCAGGTGGATCATCGGGCAGCCCTGCCTCGCTCTGTCGATTGCTTCGGCATCTACAGGTATCGTCCAGTAGTTCCTCTTTCCAACCTCGCTGTTCCAGGCAGCCCTGTTCATCTCTCTATGGTCCATTCTCAAAGTATATTGGCTCTCTCAGGTACTTTCAATTGACCTCTTTGATTCGAGGTGCTAGCTTTCAGTTATGAAAGATGGAAAGCGTCATGGATTACTTCTCCCGATCCTATTGGGAGTCCTGGCCATCCTCGTTCTCGCAATCCTCTTCTCCTGGACTGGAAGCATCAGCGAGAGAAGCCGGATGAAGGAGCTCAGGAAGGAGCTGGACAAGGTCACGAGAGAGGGTGGGGAGGCTGCTCTCCTTTCTCTTGCAGGTGTGAAGCTTTCCAATATCTTCTACGGCGACGAGGGTGCGATACTCTTCATAGATAGCTCGGACAGCTGGAAGTACTCTGCCGACGAGATGCAGAACATGACAGTCTATGAGAATGCGAAGAAGAGCGTTGTCGAGATAATCTCGCTTTCGGGCCTCTACGACAGGAGCTCCGGCTGTGGCGTCATAATCTCCTCCGACGGCTACTGCATAACGAACAGGCATGTAATAGGCTCAGGCGACAGCTTCACCTGTCTGCTTTCGGATGGCTCTGCAGTCTCTGCGACCCCTGTAGGCTTCGATGCGATGACCGATATCGCTGTCATAAAGCTCGAGAAGAGGGAAGAGAAGTACATCCCACTGAGCTTTGCACTGGATGATGAGCTGAGAGTGGGACAGAAGGTCATTGCGATCGGAAGCCCCTTCGGCTGGTCCTGGTCGCAGAGCATAGGAAACGTCTCGGGCCTGGGGCGCCTTGTCACCAGCAGTTCTGGAATCCCGCTTGCCAACATGATACAGACCGATGCCGCAGTCAATCCTGGAAACTCTGGAGGTCCTCTTCTCGATGGTCATGGAAGGATGGTCGGCCTCAATACTGCAATCTACTCGACGACCGGATCTGCACAGGGAATCTCGTTCGCGATCCCAATCGATACTGTCATGACCGTCGCTACCGACCTTATCAGGAAAGGAAAGGTCAACAGGGGCTGGCTGGATATCCTCTCTGTCGAGATGAACACGATACTTGCAGACTATATGAAGCTTCCATCCTCCACAAAGGGCATCCTCATAAGCCAGGTCGTGCCTGCAGGAGAGGCCGACAGAGGTGGTCTCAGGGGAGGTTCGAACCGTGTCCAGTACGGAAACAGCGAGATCTACCTCGGCGGGGACATCATCCAGAAGATTGCAGGAAAGAAGATAGAGAACATAAACGACTACTATACGGCCCTGCTTACTACAAAGGCCGGAGACAAGTGCGACATAGAGGTACTGAGGAACGGACAGACCGTCAGACTGAAGAATGTGGTGCTTGTAGATCAGACAGAGGAGAATACCCGCTGGGTCATCAGATAATGGCAGAGAACATACCAGATGCCTCCTGGGGAGGAAAAGAGATAAGCAATGTGCACGAGGGTGCAAGTGGAAGCGGATACACACCATTCAGGGTAGAGTCCCCATTCGAACCCTCTGGAGACCAGGGGCACGCGATAGCTGCACTTGCAGAGGGAATAGAAAGGGGTGACAGGGCCCAGACACTGAAGGGCGTCACCGGTTCCGGAAAGACCTATACGATGGCGAAGGTCATCGAGAGGATTCAGAGACCGACTCTTATCCTTTCGCACAACAAGACCCTGGCCGCCCAGCTCTACAAGGAGTTCAAGAGCTTCTTTCCCCACAACGCAGTAGAGTACTTCGTCTCGACATACGACTACTACCAGCCTGAAGCGTACGTTCCTGGAAAGGACCTATACATCGAGAAGGAGACCGATATAAACGATGAGATCGACCGCCTGAGGCTCTCTGCCTCCTTCTCGCTGATGGAGAGAAGGGATGTCATCGTCGTCTCGACCGTCAGCTGCATCTACGGCCTTGGAAACCCTGTCTCCCTCAGGGATATGATCCACACATTCCGTGTCGGAGAGATATTCGACCACAGGACGGAGCTCGAGCAGCTTGTCAGGATGCTCTACGAAAGGAACGATGTCGTTCTTGCCCGAGGTACCTTCCGTGTCAGAGGCGATATCATAGAGATATATCCTGCCTACCTCGAGAATGCATTCAGGATCATCCTGGACTGGGATGAGATCGCAGCAATAGAGTGGTTCGATCCCGTCACGCTGATAAAGGGAGACAGGGTCGAAAGTGTCAACCTCTATCCTGCAAAGCAGTTCGTAATGCCGCAGAGTGCGCTTGCAGGTGCCATAAAGCGAATCCAGGATGAGCTCGAGGACCAGGTCGCCTTCTTCGAAGCAGAGGGGCGCCTTGTCGAAGCGCAGAGGCTCAGAAGCCGTGTCGAATACGATATCGAGATGCTGAGAGAGGTCGGGCACTGCTCCGGAATCGAGAACTACTCCAGGCAGCTTGCAGGCAGGGCCGCAGGGGAGCGCCCTGCAGTACTTCTTGACTACTTCCCGGACGACTTCGTCTGCTTCATAGACGAATCCCACGTCACGCTTCCTCAGATCGGTGCGATGTACGAGGGCGACAGGTCGAGAAAGACGAACCTCGTGAACTACGGCTTTCGCCTTCCATCGGCCCTGGATAACAGGCCACTCAAGTATGCAGAGTTCGACAGCAAGGTGGGCCAGAGGATATATGTAAGTGCAACTCCTGGAAAGATAGAGACAAAGGAGAGCACGCAGATAGTGGAGCAGCTCATCAGACCTACTGGTCTTCTCGATCCTACTATAGAGGTCAGGGCCACAGAGGGTCAGATGGAGGACCTCTATGGCGAGATCAGGAAGACTGTCGAGAGGAATGAGAGGGTCCTCGTGACAACGCTCACGAAGAAGATGGCCGAGGACCTTACAGACTACATGTCGGGTCTGGGCCTCAAGGTCAGGTACCTTCACAGCGAGGTGGAGACCATCGAGAGAGTTGAGATACTCAGGGACCTGAGACTAGGTGTCTTCGATATACTTGTCGGCATCAACCTGCTCAGAGAGGGTCTTGACCTTCCGGAGGTATCTCTTGTCGCTATCCTCGATGCGGACAAGATAGGCTTCCTGCGCTCTGCGACCTCCCTCATCCAGACAATTGGCCGTGCTGCAAGAAATTCAGATGGCAGGGTCATCATGTATGCGGATATGATGAGCGATGCGATGAGACAGGCCATCGTCGAGACAGAGCATCGCAGAGAGGTACAGAACGAGTACAATATCGCCCATGGAATTACTCCACAGACGATAAGAAAGGCCGTCGAGGATCTCATAGAGAGGCAGGAGGAGGAGAAGAGCGAGCTCCAGGAGGCCGAGATGAAGATCCAGCGAGCCGGCTACAACCTCCTTGTCGAAAGCGAGAGGAAGAAGTACATGAAGGCGCTTGAAAGGGAGATGCTCGAATGTGCGAAGAACCTCGAGTTCGAGCGTGCCGCCCTTCTCAGGGACGAGATCGAGCTCATAAGGTCCGGACGCTTCCTGGATGCCTGAAGATCACAAGATCCACCATGGAGGATGAGGTATCGGGAGTCTGCGACCTGTCATCCATCCTATCTCTTATCTTCCTGTAGAGCGAGTAGACTGTAATGAGACCATCAGAGGGGCTTCCGGGGCGCTCTGAATCTTCGCCATAGCGGTAGCCAAGGGTTTCCAGAAGCAGTGTCGTGAACCTGCCATGGTAGACTTCGTCGTCGTACATCTCCTCGTAGGACTTCTCATCGAACCTCGAGCCTGTGAGCTCCCAGATATTGTCCATGAATATCCTCCTCGGTCTCATCAGCTCTGAGAGCATTCTGGAAAGCTCCTTCTCCTCAAGCTCGTCCCTGACGATCTCACCCGAGTAGCAGGAGTCGAGTATCAGGAGCTTTTTTCCCGGTATGTCCGCCATGTCGCTCCTCAGCTCGGAGATAGGGTAGAGCACCCTCCTGTTCAGGTCTCCTGTTCTCCAGTCTCCGATTTCTGGAAAGTCTATATTCCCAAGCACGAGAGCCCCATTGAGGTACCTGACCTCCTTTTCTCCATCAAAGCCCCTGACCCCATGCCCTGCGTAGTAGAAGATGACAAGATCCTCAGGGTTCGAGACCAGGGCGACCCTGTCAAGAAGTCTCCTCAGCCTCAGCTTGAAGCTGGCAAGCTCGAATCTCTCTCTTCTGTCTATCGCATCTCCTATAAGAGGTCTCGTCATCGTCCACTCGCATACATCATTCCCATCTTGGACGAGGGCGTAGGATGCAAAGCTTCTTTCCATCAGTTCACAGAGGTATGCGAACTGGTCTATCACGGCCCTCTGGTCTTCATTTGGGCAGAGCAGCGGACTTACGGAGGTGTTCCTGTAGTCGAGGGATGCAGAGATGAGATATATCTTGCCCTCATCCTGCTTCTGTGAAAGCTCGCATGAGATCAGAAGCAGTGAAAGTGCGATGATCGAAAGCCTTCTCATCTTGGACCATCCTTTACAAGAGCTATGCCGAGTGAGAGCGATAGGTCCGAAAAGCCCTCCCTTCGAGTGTAGCGGACAGCGCCTCTTGCCCTGAGAGGACGCATTATCGGAAACTCGAAAAAGAGCTCGGATTCGAGGAGTGCAAAGAGAGTCTCGTTGTATGAGTAGCGCCCCTCTCCAGCTCCGAGCGAAAGTCCGATATCGAAGGATCTGAATGCGCTTATTCTCGACTGCAGTCCCAGAGAGGCCATGCTGTAGCCGAGGAATACGATGTCTCCATACTCGAGAGAGTCGCTTCTCATCAGCACGGCAAGGTAGGGCCCAGCTGAGAATCTTCCAATTCTGAGACCAAGAGGGGCTGTATCGATCCTAAGCTCGAAGGAGGTGTGGAAGAACAGTGTATCCATCACAAGATTCTCTGCATGTGAAAGGACCGGAGCGACAGAGACAGAAGCAGAAGAGACGACAGATGCTGGAAGAATTGCAAGCGGAAGAAGAAGTATCGATATTATCATGATTCGTTTCATGACTATATCTACAATCTGAATTGGAAAACTGTTCTGCTGTGCTTTTCTAGATGTCCGGAGAGAATAGCACCAGGTCGAAGAAGTTGCTGCTTTCAGAGGGCGTATGCTCAACTGAGACACCCAGGACTGTGCTATTGTCATCGAGTGCTCTCAATGCTGCGTTGAATATGCCTTCTGCAGTGATCGCCCTGTTGGGAACGCTGATGCTCTCTGTCGACATATCCATGCCGAGATGCATGAGGATAGAGGCTGTGAACGCACCGTGCGGCCTCAGCCAGCCAAGGCTCTCAAGCGCTTCATCAGCGTTGAACTCCGCAGAATATTCGTTATCCTGGCTTGCAAAGACTCCCCAGGTATAGCTGAGAGAAGGAGAACTGTTGGAGAATAGAGAGGAGTACGCCTCCGCCACAGATGAATTCTGCTCCTCTGAAAAACTGTGCCTTCCTGAAAAGCAGGCATCCACTATCATCAGCTTGTAGCCGGGAAGTGCGCTGATCAATGAAAACAGCTCGTCAGGAGAGAGATTCTCCGAAACATCGGGTCCGATGAGATCGCCGCTATCATCCTCTCCATGTCCCGAGTAGAAGAATATCGTGATGTCACCATCCTCTATATCCTCTTCATCAAGAATCTGTGGCAGCAGGGTCGAGAAGACATTGTGGCAGCTCTGCGCAGAGGCCGCTAGAACAGTATCCGTCTCTGTCCCAGCTGCAAATCTCTTTCTTTCAAGCCTGTGGCCATTGTCGTTCAAAAGCGTTGCAGAGAATTCGTAGCCTCTGGAGTCGTACATCGCCCTGAATGCTCTGTATATGCACTCCTGGTCGTTGACAGGTCCCCTCAGGGAGGCCTCTCCATAGTAGTTGAAGGCCAGAGAGACGAGATGGACTCTGGGCTTGGGAATGCTCTCGAAGAGCTCACAGCCCGAGAAAAGGAGTAGAAGTGCAAGAGCAAGCAGTGCAGAAAGTCTTCTCATAGCCTGACTCCTGCTCCGACAAGCAGCGAAAGCGAATCCTGGTAGGAGGAGCGCTCGAACTGCAGCTGTGGGATTATCGAAAACCTGCTTCCCATCCTGTATTCAAGCCCTGCTGCTGCACCGATGAATGCAAGACATGTACTGCTCGAGCTGTATCTGCCACAGCCTGTATAGATAGTGGCATTGAGTGAGAGATTCTCATTTGCAGAGACTCCAAGGGTCAGGCCTGCTCCGATATCCATGTGCATGTAGAAGGAGATAGGGGGAGCATCGACTGTCTTCGATACAAAGCGCAGAAGAAGAAAGGGAGAGAGTGTCACATGATCCGCAAGAGAGAAGGAAGCCCCGAGCCTCTCATCGATGATGAAGCTGGTCCTGAATGCGACGCTGTCATCGAGGCCCCTGGTGTGTCCCTCGTTGATGCCGAAGGAGAGAGAGCTGAAGCAGCCCTCTGATGAGGCATTCAGAGAGAGAAGCAGGGCCGAGAGGAGGATGAGAAGGAGGAATCTTTTCTTCATTCCAGCCTACTGTACCAGCTTTCCATCCTTGAAGAAGGAGATCATTGGCTTTCTTATGTAGAGGTTCACAAAGCGGGTGGAGGGCCTCTCGTCCGTCTCGGCAAGTATGGTCCTTCCCTCGAAGAGAAGGCCCAGCATGTACTTCGAGCCGAGGTACTCGGAGGTCGCGATCTCGCAGTGCTCCAGCTTCAGGTACATGTGCATGTCGCCATAGAAGCTTCCCTCCCTGACTTGGACTGCCTCCGGGCGGAAGAAGATGGTATCGTACCTCTCGTCTGTGGAGAAGAGGTCCGATGGCAGGCTTGTTCCCTCTCCCGAGAAGAATGCAGTGAAGAGGGTAGCGGGGTGCCTGTAGATGTTCTCCGGATTGTCCACCATCTCGATTCTTCCATCCTTCAGGATGACGATCCTGTCCGAGATGCTAAGGGCCTCTTCGACATCGTGGGTCACGTAGATGGTCGTCATGCCTTCTGCACTGTCGTGGACCCTCCTTATCTCATCCTTCAGATGCCTTCTGAGGTTTGCATCCAGCGCAGATAGCGGCTCGTCGAGAAGCAGGACTTCAGGGTTCATCGCAAGTGCCCTTGCAAGTGCAACTCTCTGCATCTGTCCTCCAGAGAGGGTCGAGATCTTCCTCTTTCCAAAGCCCTCGAGACCTACGAATGAAAGCAACTCCTCACGTCTTGTCCTTATGACCTTTCTCTTCAGCTTCTGGAGCTTCAGGGCATAGGAGATGTTCTTCTCTACATTCATGTTCTCGAAGAGCGCATAGTCCTGGAAGACGAGACCGACGTGGCGCTTCTGCACCTTCTCGTTGGTGATGTCCCTTCCTGCAAGGGTGATCCTGCCCTCCTTTATCGGAGAGAGACCTGCAATTATCGAAAGGAGAGTGGATTTTCCAGAGCCGGATGGGCCTATTACCGAGACGAATTCACCGCTTTCTGCAGTGAATGAAAGATCCAGACTGAAGCCTTCATATTCTACATTTACGTTCTCTAGACAAAGTGTGCTCATCCTTCACTCGACTCCTGGAACAGATATTCGCACAGAACGAATACGAGCAGTGTCATGAGTACAAGCAGTGTACCCACTGCACATGCTCCCTGATAATTGTATGAATTGATCAACCTGTATAGTTGTAAAGGTAATGTAGAAACCTTGCCCTCGGCAAGAGTCAATGTTGCATTGACTTCACCAATCGAGAGTGCAAAGGAGAAGATGAAGGCCTTGAGGATCGTGCTGGCTATGGAGGGAATCTCTACAGTGAAGCAGGCCCTGGCCTTGCCGGCTCCCAGTGTATATGCGGCCCTGAGCTGGTTGCCGCTCTGGCTTCTTAGCACCGGAAGCAGTGTCCTTATCGAGAAGGGCAGTGTGATCACGATATGTGCAAGCAGCACAAGGAAAAGTCCGGTACCATTACCGCTCCTGGGAAGTGACGATCTCAGAAGCGAGTAGCCAAGGCCCAGCGTGACCGAGCTTATCGCCATGGGAAGCATCGCAACGAGCTCGAAGAGGGGGCCATTCCTGCTCTTCGATATCCAGAGGGCCAGGGCAAGGGAAAAAATCGTCGAGAAGGTGGCGGCCAGTGCTGCGATCACAAGGCTGTTCGAAAGGGCCTTTGGGGTGCTGGCAAGTGCAAGGGAGGCCGAGAGGCCCAATAGTTCCCTGTATACCCTTGTCGTGTAGCCGATTCCCATCCTCGGGCTTGTAGAGTAGAAGCTTCTCCAGATTATCGAGGCAAGCGGGGTAATGAAGAAAAGCAGCATGAAGGCCGTATAGAGCCCGATTGCAAGGTAGGTACGTTTCGAGGTGACACTCTTCAGTCTGGATATCCTTACCTTCTCACGGTTTCTCAGGTTCGAGGAGAAGAAGATGTAGATGGCGAGGCATAGGAAGTTGACTGTGAAGGAGTAGACACTGAGTGCTGCTGCCTTCTGAGGGGACATGACGATGTTGTTGAGTCGATATATCTCGACCTCGATGGTGGTGAACTCGGGTCCTCCACCAAGGACAAGGATTATCGAGAAGCTCGTGAAGCAGAAGAGGAAGACGAGCAGAAGTGCAGAGAATATCGTAGGAAGTATCCTTGGAAGTGTGACTGTGAGAAAGACACGGACACTTCCTGCTCCCATCGTAAGTGCGGCATTCTCCTGGTTCCTTGAAAGGTGGCTCCAGGTATCCGTTATCAGTGAAAGTGCCACAGGGAAGTTCAGAAAGACATGTGCAAGCAGGATTGCCTTGAAGGAGTAGAGTATCTTCAATGGGGGCTCCCTGGAGCCTGAAAGCTTCATCAGCAGCCTGTTCAGTATTCCGCTGTTGCCGTAGAAGATGACGAAGCCGAGCACTACGAGGATCGATGGAAGGACGAAGCAGAGGTTTGCTATGCTCAGCATCAGCCGCCTTGTCCTGAAGCGGTAGTTGGAAAGGAGATAGGTCCCCGGCAGGGCAACAAGCACAGAAAATAGGGCTGAGAGGAGGGCCTGACGGATTGTAAAGAGCAGGATCTTCCTGTTGTAGCCGGATGAAAAGCTCTCAAGGACAAGCCTTTTTGACAAGGAGCCTTCGACAAGGAAGGCTCCCTTCAGATTATGGTAAAGGGGCAGAAAGAAGACAAGAATCAGGATGGCAAGCGGCAGAATGCTCATTGCCGAATAGAAATCCAGTGCCCGTCTTCTCATACTCATTTCATTATTGCCTTTGTCCACTCTTCTGTCCATCTCTCAAGCTTTCTGCTGACCTCTTCCGGTCTGATTTCAAGGAGTTTTTCTGGAAGTGGTGCATAGGCGTAGGCCTCGGGAAGCTCGACTTCAGTGTTTGCCGGATACATGGAGTTGGTGATTGCGGCCTCGTACTGACCTTCGGAGAGTATGAAGTCTACAAAGGCCTCGGCCTCAGCTCTGTGACTGCTCGTCCTCATTATTCCCAGACTCTCTATGAGAAGAGGGTGCCCCTGGTCGAATACAAGTGCCCTGTATCTGGTGCTGTTCTCGCTGAGAACGTGGTAGACAGGGCTTGTAGTATATGAGAGGACGATAGGGGCCTCACCCTCGGTGAAGAGACCATAGGCGCTGGTCCAGCCATCAGCGATTATGAGTGCATTGTCGGCTGCCCTTTTCCACCAGTCGAGATACCCATCCTCTCCGTACACTTCGACAGACCAGAAGAGAAGTGCAAGGCCCTCGATCGAGGTCCTGGGATCGATGAGTATGAACTTGTTCCTGTAGATGGGGTCAGTAAGATCCTCCAGTGATCTGGGTTCGGGAATGCCCGACTCCGTGTCGTAGACGAAGGCCAGTGCACCGTAGTCGAAGGGAAGCAGTCTCTTTTCGCTGTCGAATAGGACCTCCTTCTTCAGATTCCTTGTCTCTGGCGACTCGTATGGAGCGAAGATTCCAGCCTTGTACGCGATGTCGGCCGAGAAATCATTGATGCCCATTACTACATCTGCCGAGCATCTATCACCCTCGTTTATGGTCCTTGAAAGCATCTGTGGAGGCTCACCACAGGAGACTACATTGACAGCTATGCCAGTCTTCTTCTCGAATAGAGGAATCAGGGTAGGCCCTGAGCCCCACTCGGAAGAGAATGCATCGTAGCAGTAGAGTGTCAGTGACCTTTCTGCATCTGCAGAACTCTTCTCATTCTCAGCTGCAGCAAAGAGAGAGAGTGGAAGAATAAGGATAAGAATTGCATATATGAGTCTTTTCATAGAACTCCTTCGTGATGTGCTTTACCGGAAGAGCAATCGTCCGATCTCAGGCCTATGGTCATCCCGGGCCTTGCAGCTATTTCCTGAAGCAGGTCTTCTGTAGCTGAAGACCTGCTGATAGGATATCTGATGCGATCAGCAGAATGGACTACCTGATCATTGCCTTTGTCCACTCGTCGGTCCACCTTTCAAGGTTTGCGCTGATCGTCTCGGCTTCGATTCGGAGAAGCTTCTCTGGAACTGGAGCGTACTTGTACTCCTCTGGAAGGACGACCTTTGAGGAGACTGGGTACATGGAGTTGGCAACAGCGGTCTCGACCTGGCCTTCGGAGAGGATGAAGTCGACAAACGCCTCAGCCTCGGCTCTATGCTTGCTGTTATTCATGATACCGATGCCCTCGATGGTCTGGGAGTGTCCCTCTGGGAAGATAAGTGCCTTGTATCTGGTGCTGTTTTCCCACATTGCATGGTAGACAGGGCTGGTGGTGTAGGAGATGACGATCGGAGCCTCGCCCTCAGTGAAGAGACCATAGGCACTTGACCAGCCATCTGCAATTGTAAGGGCATTTTCACCGACAGATCTCCACCAGTCGAGGTAGCCATCCTCACCGTAGACCTCGATGGTCCAGAGAAGTAGACCAAGGCCTACAGAGGAGGTCCTTGGGTCTATCAGGATGATCTTGTCCTTGTAGATAGGATCCTTGAGGTCGTCCAGCGATTTCGGTTCTGGAACTGTGGACTGGGTGTCGTAGACGAATGCAAAGGCACCGTAGTCGAAGGGAAGCAGTCTCTTCTCGCTGTCGAAGAGGAGAGAGGAGTCGACATCATTCAGCATTGGAGAATCGTAGGAGGCAAAGAGGCCAGAACGGTATGCAGCACTTGCTGTGTCGTCGCTGATTCCCATGACGATATCTGCAGGGCACTGCTCGCCTTCGCTGATCGCTCTGTTGAGCATCTCGACAGCATCTCCAGTGGAGACGACATCTACCTTGATGCCGGTCTTCTCCTCGAATAGAGGGATCAGGGTAGGGCCTGAGCCCCATTCGGATGAGAAGGTGTCGTAGCAGTAGAGTGTGAGGGTCTTCCCAGTTTCTACCTCTGGCTTTTCCTGCACAGGCTGTGAAAGTAGTGAAGTGAGAAGAAATACGAGAACAAGAATTGAAGAAATGAGTCTTTTCACAAGAACTCCTCCTTGAAAGTGACTTGTCCGGAATTTGTGAAATCAAAGGCGCTTCCTACGCTGGCATTATCCAGATCAGGTAACGGGTCTAATCTCAGGCACATGGCCACCCCGGGCATCAATAGGATATTTGTACCCTTCTGCTCTGTCAAGTGATTCAGGACCATACAATCTTCCTTCTTCCTTTTCAATGGTGGACTGCTGTGCAAAAAGAGTGTAGATTCTAATCATGCAGTACATCCTTTCCGCGGCCGAGGCGAAGAATCTTGACACAATTACACAGCAGGAGTTCGCACTCCCATCCCTTTCGCTGATGGAGAATGCAGCGCTCTGCTTCTTCTACGAGATAGAAAAGGATATAAGGCAGAGCAGATCCTGCATCTTCGTTGCAGGCTGTGGCAACAACGGCGCCGATGCAATCGCAGCGGCCAGGATCGCCTTCTCCCGTGGCTACGAGAACGTGAGGATCTGCGCACTGAAGGGCTCTGAGAGTCCTGAGAGGGCAAAGCAGAGAGCGATCGCGACCTTCTTCGGAGTTCCATTCACCTCCCTCATCGAAGGGGACCTTGTCATCGACGGAGTCTATGGAATAGGGCTGAAGGGCGATGTGAGAGAGGAGGGCGCCAGAGTAATCGACAAGATAAACGGACTTGGGGCCCGTGTGATAAGCATAGACTGTCCCTCCGGCCTGGGAGACTCTGCTACCTACAGATCGATAGTCAAGGCAGAGAGGACGATCACCTTCGGTTTTGCAAAGAGGTGCTTCTTCACCCCCTCTGGCCGCGCCTTCTGTGGCACTATCAAGGTCGTGAACCCCTCATTTGCTCCCGATGCCATGAAGAGTGCAGCAGGCTCTCACTGTCTGATGGAGGAGACGGATCTCCGTCTTCCGAGGATGGATGCGGACAGCTACAAGAACAGGAGGGGGCACATTGCGATCTTCGGAGGCTCAGAGGCCTTCACTGGAGCTGTAAGACTCTCATCCAGGTCCGCCTTCCTCTCCGGCTGTGGCCTTGTCACAGTATATACGGACAGGAAGATTCTCCAGATCGTGGCAGAGGAGAACCTCTCTCCTATGGTGAGAAGCTTCGAGAGCTACAGTGGAAGAGAGAGGTTCGATGCGATACTCTTCGGACCCGGAATCGGAGAAGGAAGAGAGAGTGTGCTCGAGAAGGTCCTCTCGAGTGCAGACTGTCCTCTCATAATAGATGCAGATGGCATCAGGACCTTCATGAATCTCGAGAACAGGAGAGTGAAAAGCTCAAGGCTCATATTCACACCGCACCTCGGAGAGCTCAGAACGCTCAGTGGAAATGCGACCTACAGCACTCCGGACGAGTACTTCGACCTCCTTTCATCTCTTTCTGAATCTCTGAAGGCCACGATAATAGCAAAGAGCAGTGTCGTCACGATCGCAGATAGACGCAGGATAGTCAGTGTCGATGGAGCCAATCCTGCTCTCGGTGTTGCAGGAAGCGGCGATGTGCTTTCCGGTATGATCGCAAGCATGATAAGCCAGGGAGGCAGTGCAGAGCTTGCCTGCCTCTACCACCAGATGGCAGGCCACCGCCTGAAGGACGAGAAGGGCTTCTTCACAAGCGAGGAGCTTGTCGAGATGGTAGGCAGGATGCGATGATACAGCTCTATGTCCTGACTCTCCTCTATCTATTCTTCTCGGCTTCCATGACGCTGTATGACAGCTACAGGCAGCTCTTTTCCTTCATGTTCTCCTTCAGGCACAGGATCTACGAGAGCAGAAGGACAAGGTACTCAATGATAGCAGCAGGAGTTCTGCTTTCCATCCTCAACCTGCTCTTTCCACAGCATCCGGGTCCGATCTTTCTGGGAAATCTCGTGCCGGCCCTCGCCTGTCTCTACGTCTCGTACTTCTACATCAGGCTTGGAAAGGGTGGCTCTGCAGATGCTATCCTCTACCCATCTCCTGTGAAGGGCATGGTGCTGTTCGCAGTCACAATACTTCACTTTCTCTTTCCCTTCCTCGTTTTGCTCTGAAAATGGAAACCTGACTCTTTAATTGTTTTTATCTAAGGTTTATAGTTACTCTATATTCATATAACCTATCAGAAAAAACATTTCAGGAGATAGAAAATGGAAAAGAAGAACATTGAATGGGGCAAGCTTGGCTTCGGCTACATGCCGACCGACTACCGCTATTCCAGAATCTACGAGAATGGCAAGTGGGGTGAGGGCACTCTTACCGACAATGCGATGGTCACGATCAGCGAATCCGCAGGCGTCCTCCAGTACGCACAGACCGGCTTCGAGGGGCTGAAGGTCTACGAGACCAAGGACAAGAAGATCGTCGCATTCCGCCCTGATCTCAATGCAGAGAGACTCCAGAGCACCTGTGACCGCCTTGTAATGCCAAAGGTCACTACAGAGGAGTTCATCGAGGCACTGGACAGGCTTGTAAAGGCAAACCTTGCCTGGGTTCCACCCTTCGGAAGCGGAGCAACTCTCTATATCAGACCATTCATCTACGGCTGCGGACCTGTAATCGGTGTCGCACCAGCTCCTGCATATGAGTTCAGGATGTTCTGTACTCCAGTCGGCCCATACTTCAAGGGCGGTGCAAAGCCGATCAGACTGAAGCTCTCCGACTATGATAGGGCAGCTCCTCACGGAACCGGAAACATCAAGGCAGGTCTGAACTATGCAATGAGCATCTACGCTGGCCAGCAGGCCCACGCAGAGGGCTTTGCAGAGAACATGTACCTCGATGCAGCTACAAGGACCTATGTCGAGGAGACCGGTGGTGCCAACTTCATGTTCATCACAAAGGACAACAAGTTCGTGACTCCAAGGTCCAATTCCATCCTCCCATCCATCACCAGAAGATCCCTCGAGGTCGTTGCCAGGGACTACCTTGGTCTCGAAGTCGAGGAGAGACCAGTAAGATTCGATGAAGTAAAGGACTTTGCAGAGTGCGGACTTTGCGGCACTGCAGCTGTCATCAGCCCAGTCGGAAGCATCCACACAAAGGATGGAGACATCAACTTTGCAAGTGGAATGGAGGAGATGGGTCCTGTTACAAAGAAGCTCAGAGAGACTCTCACAGGTATCCAGATGGGCGAGATCGAGGCTCCAAAGGGCTGGATCCACGAGATCGCATAGGACCTCTTTCAGAGAGAGGTGGGCAGGGGAGACAGAGATGTCTCCTCTCTTTTTTTTTTCTTCAGTTGAAAAAATTAGGATGTCCTCAGCTAAGGAAGACGATGTTATTCTTGCATTGACGGATGCAGGAGCCGGTGATCGTGTATCCCCATTGAGAGAGGACATCAGGTACCTCAAGAAAAAAAAATACAATAACCGG